>Ga0247813_10001657_pt1 | contig 16508 bp, 12 predicted proteins | sample UWRJL169409C1_FD_180719 | JGI IMG/M metagenome (GOLD analysis project Ga0247813, IMG submission 180719) | Plant litter microbial communities from Arlington Agricultural Research Station in Wisconsin, United States - UWRJ-L169-409C-1 | ecosystem: Environmental > Terrestrial > Plant litter >... | reverse complement strand
CGCACTATCTCGTCGCGGTCGCCGCGCAGGACGCCCTCTCCGGCCTCGCCGAGCGCCTCGTCGGCTCGACCTTCCTCGTCGGAGCACCCTGGCTCCCCGAGCAGCACCGCACCCGGGTCCTCGAGATCTCCGTCGACCTGCTCGCCGTCCCCGTCGGGACCAGCCTCGCCCTGCTCGTCCCCGCGGCACCCCGAGAACGCACGGTCCGCGCACTGGCACGGTTCGCCGCGTGCCGGGTCGCGCTCTCCGGAGCGGCCGGCGCGTCGCTCGACCTCGGCCACGCCGGCGCAGTGCACCTCGACCGTGCCCTCGGGCTGACCGGCACCTTCGCGCGCGTCCCGCTCTCCGTCCCGCTGGGTGCAGGCGTGGCCTACGTCGTCGAGCGCAACAGGTCGCACCAGCAGCTGCCCACCCCGGACCTCGAGTCGGTCAGCTCGAACACCCGTCTCGTCTCTGTCCTCGTGGCGGGCGGGGTCGTCGTCGGCCTCAGCGGCTTCGCAGCCGCGGAGGGGCTGCTCACCCGCAGGCTCGGCGACGCCCTGCACCAGGTGCTGCCCGGCACCACCGGATTCTGGCGGGTGGTGGCGCGGGGTGCGAGCCTCGGCGCGGTCAGCACAGCGGTCGTCGCCGTGTGGGACCGCGCCATGCAGCGCATCGAGACCGCCACGCTCACCGACGAGGCCAGGACCGCCGGGCTCGACCCGATGGCGGTCACCACCTCGACCGTCAGCGGCTCCGGCCGCAGCCTCGTCCCGTGGGACACGCTCGGACGAGAAGGACGCCGTCACGTGCTGTCCCGGGTCCCGACCCGGCCGTCCGCCGCGGGGCGCACGACCGCCGCGGGGAGCACGGTCGACGTGGGGAGCACGGTCGACGCGCCCGAGGCCGAGACCGTCGGCGCACCGCCGCGCCCCTTCGTCGACGCCCTCGTCGGACCGGCCACGGACTCGCCCGACTTCTCGATCGTGACCGTCATGGGCCGCCCCGCCGTCGCCGAGCCGGTCCAGGTCTACGTCGGCCTCGACAGCGCACCGACCCCGCGGGACAGGGTCGACCTCGCGCTCGCCGAGATGGAACGGCTCGGCGCCTTCGACCGCTCGCTCCTCGTGCTGGTGTCACCGACCGGGACCGGCTACGTCAACTACGTCGCGCTCGCGGCCGTGCAGTACCTCGCGCTCGGTGACGTCGCGACAGTCACCATGCAGTACTCGAAGCGTCCGTCTCCGCTCTCCCTCGGCAAGGTGTCCGTCGCCCGCGAGCAGAACCGGCGCCTGTGGATGCGCATCGTCGTGCGGCTGCGCGAGATGCCCGAGCACCGCAGGCCTCGGGTCGTCGTGTTCGGCGAGAGCCTCGGGGCGCTGACGAGCCAGGACGTCTTCGTCGACTGGGGCACGATCGGCCCGGCGGCCCTCGGGATCGAGCGGGCGCTCTGGGTCGGCACGCCTCGCACGAGCCGGTGGATGACCGAGGTCACGACGCCCGACAGGCTCGAGGTCGACCCCGACACCGTGGTCGTCGTCAACGACTACCCGCAGCTGGAGGAGCTCGGGCCGGAGCGGCGCGGCAGGCTGCGGTACGTGCTGGTCAGCCACGACAACGACGGCGTGACACGGCTGGCCCCCGACGTCGCCTTCTCCAGGCCCGACTGGCTGAGCCCCGAGGCGCGCACGCCCCGGCCGGTGCCTGTCTCGTCAGACGTCCCGGTCAGCCCGCGCGGGACGCCGCCGTGGGCTCGCTGGCGCCCCGTCACGACCTTCTTCCAGACGCTCGTCGACATGAAGAACGCGCAGGCACCTGGCCCCTACCGTGCCTGGGCCCACGACTACAGGCCCGACCTCGTGCGGTTCGTCAGCGCCGTCTACGACCTCCCCGCCGACCCCGAGGTGCTGCGCAGGCTCGACCACGTCCTCGAGGCCCGCGAAGAGCTGCGCGAGACCCTGATCGCCCACGCCGAGGAGCGGCGTCGCGCCGTCGAGGAGCGCTCGCCCACTACAGTGGCGCCATGATCTTCAAAGGCGTGGGCGACGGTCGCCCCTACCCCGACCACGGTCTGGTGAGCACCAAGGACTGGGCTGCGGTCCCTCCCCGGCAGGTCCGCCTCGAAGAGCTCGTCACCACCAAGCGCGAGCTGAATCTCGACAATCTCCTCGCAGAAGACTCCACGTTCTACGGCGATCTGTTCGCCCACGTCGTCCAGTACAAGGGCATCATGTACCTCGAGGACGGCCTGCACCGCGCGGTGCGAGCCGCCCTCCAGCAACGTGCGCTGCTGCACGCACGTGTCCTCGTCCTGGACTGACCCGCACTCAGAGAGGCTTGACAGATGACTACGCCGGATGACGTCCAGCGCGCCCGCACGCAGCGCCGACGGCGCAAGCACGAGCGACAGGCGCTCGTCTTCGGCCTGCTCATCGCCTTCTTGGCCGTGTCCGGGCTCGCCGCGGCCGCGGTCTACACGGGAGCCGTCGACGCGCCCTTCGACCGCGGCTTCAGCGAAGAAGAGGTCGTCCGGGACCAGGTGGCGGCCCAGCCCTGCCTGCCCGACGGGACGCTGCCCGTGCCGTACCAGCAGATCACCGTGAAGGTGCTCAACGCGACGAACCGCTCCGGCCTCGCCGGTCAGGTGTCCGACGCGCTCGCCAGCCGCAGCTTTGTCATCAGTGCGACCGAGACGCAGGAGGCGAAGCTCAACGACGTGCGCATCTCCTTCGGCACCCAGGGCCTGGCCTCCGCCTACACCCTCGCAGCGCAGTTCCCCACCGCCAACCTGTTCTACGACGCCCGTGAGGACGCGAGCGTCGACGTGGCGCTCGGAGAGTCGTTCACCGAGCTCGTCCCGGCCGAAGAGGTGGGCCTCGCGGCCGACTCCCCCATGGCGTCTGTCGACGGGTGCCGCTCCCTCGACAGCCTCACCCCCGAGCCTGTCGTCGTGCCCACCCCGCCGGCCGAGGAGGGCGCGCCCGCCGAGGACGCACCTGCCGAAGAGGCACCGGCTGCGGGCTGACGCCTGATGGCGTGACCGGCCGATCGACTGAGGGAAGAGCTCCGGGCTGGGCACGGGCGCAGTGCGCCTGTGCCCAGCCCGGAGCTGTCTCGGTCCGTCCCGAGCCCGTGCTCGGCTCCTCCTGAGCCCCGCCTCAGCTCTTCTCGAGCTCGACCCCTGCCGGGGCCGACGCCGGGGACGCAGCCTCCTGGCTGGTCCCCCGCCACCGGGCCAGCGCCCGCATGAGGTGGTAGACGACGAGCGTGACCGCGGTGCCGATCGCGATGCCCTCGAAGGCGAGGTCGCCAGGCGTCCAGCTGAAGTTCGCGATGCCGACCACGAGCGCGACAGCGGCGGTGGTGAGGTTCACCGGGTCGGAGAAGTTGACCTTGTTCTGCACCCAGATGCGGGCACCCAGCATGCCGATCATGCCGTAGAGCAGAGTCGAGGCACCGCCGAGGACCCCGGCGGGGACCGAGGCGATGGCCTCGCCGAACTTCGGCGAGAGGCTCAGCAGGAGCGCGCCCGCGGCGGCGACCCAGTACGCGGCGGTCGAGTAGACGCGGGTCGCGGCCATGACGCCGATGTTCTCGGCGTAGGTGGTCGTCCCCGAGCCGCCACCGACACCGGCGAGGCTGGTCGCGATGCCGTCGGCGAGCAGCGCACGCCCGGCCAGGTGGTCGAAGTCCTGCCCTGTCATGGCGGCGACGGACTTCACGTGGCCGATGTTCTCGGCGATCAGCACGAGGACCACCGGGACGAACAGACCGAGGACCGACACCTGGAAGGTCGGCGTGGTGAACTCGGGGAACCCGACCCACGAGGCCGTCTCGACCTTGCTGAAGTCGACCTCGCCGCGGACCACGGCTGTCACGTAGCCGACCGCGACACCGAGCAGGATCGCGAGCCGACCGAGGATCCCCCGGAACAGCACCGTGGCGAGGATGATCGCACCGAGGGTCACGAGGGCTGTGACGGGCGCCTGCTCGAAGTTCGCCTTGGCAGCCGGTGCCAGGTTGAATCCGATGAGCGCGACGATCGTGCCGTTGACGACAGGCGGCATGAGCGAGTTGATCCATCGCGCCCCGGCGAAGTGGACGATCACGCCGACGACGGTGAGCGTGAGCCCCGCGACGAGGATGCCGCCGACGGCGACAGACTGGCCGCCCGAGGCTGTCGCGGCACCGATGGGCGCGATGAAGGCGAAGCTCGACCCGAGATAGCTCGGCAGGCGGTTGCCGGTGATCAGCAGGAAGACGACGGTACCGACAGCCGAGAAGAACAGCGTGGTCGCCGGGGAGAAGCCCGTGAGGATCGGGACCAGGAAGGTCGCGCCGAACATCGCGACGATGTGCTGCAGACCGATGCCGATCGTCAGCGGCCAGGCCAGCCGCTCGCCGGGGGCGACGACGTCCGTCGGGCCCATGTGCTTGCCGTCACCGTGGATCGTCCAACCAAAGCTCACCGTGTGTCTCCTGCGTCCGTGACTCGCCGGCTGGTGCCGGTCCACGGAGCAGACTACTGCGGGGGTCCTGGGACCCCCGCAGCCGTCTCGGCCCTCTCGCAGGTGTCAGCCGCCCTGCCGGTGCCGGCCCGTCTGCGGGCGCGAGCCGGTCTGCGGGCGCGAGCCGGTCTTGGGCGTCACCCGGTCTGGAGGCGTCAGCCGATCTGCGGCGCGACCTCGCGGGCGACGAGGTCGAGGTGCTCGAGGTCGGCCATGTCGAGGACCTGGAGGTAGACGCGTGAGGCTCCGTGCTCGGCGAGCGTCCCGAGTCGGTCGACGACCTCGCTCACCGTGCCCGCGACACCGTGCTCGCGGAGCTCGGCGGGCTCGCGGCCGATCGCGGCGGCCCGGCGGGAGAACTCGGCCTCGTCAGCGCCGACGCACATGACCAGGGCGGCGGAGTAGGTGAGGTCGTCGGCCGGGCGACCGGCCTCCTCGCAGGCCGCGCGCACCCGCGCGAACATCTGCGGGATGTCGTCGATCTCGGGGAAGGCCGCGTTGAACTCGGTGCCGAAGCGCGCGGCGAGGGCCGGCGTGCGCCTGGGACCGTTGCCGCCGACGATCACCGGGACCGGGCTCTGCACGGGCTTGGGCAGCGCGGGCGAGTCGGTCAGCGTGTAGTGGGTGCCGTCGAAGGAGTACTTCTCGCCGACAGGCGTGGACCACAGGCCGGTGATGATCTCGAGCTGTTCTTCGAGCATGCCGAAGCGCTTGGCCGGGAACGGTACGCCGTAGGCGGCGTGCTCCTCCGCGAACCATCCGGTGCCGAGACCGAGCTCGACGCGCCCGCCGCTCATCTGGTCGACCTGGGCCACCTGGACGGCGAGGAGCCCGGGGTGACGGAAGGTCGCGGAGGTGACGAGGGTGCCGAGCTTGATGCGGCTGGTCTCACGGGCCAGCGCCGCGAGCGTCAACCACGCGTCGGTCGGACCGGGGAGGCCGTCGCCGCCCATCGTGAGGAAGTGGTCGGAGCGGAAGAACGCGTCGAAGCCGAGGTCCTCGGTGGCCTTGGCCACCGCGAGGATGTCGTCGTAGGTCGCGCCCTGCTGCGGTTCGGTGAAGATGCGGAGGTCCATGCGACCAGCCTACGGCGGCTGACGAGGCCCGTCCTGGCCGTGCCAGACCCTGTCCACGGCCGACCCCGAGGTCGCGCCCCCTGCGCCGCAGCCGCGCGAGGTGCGATCAGCGGCCGAGGCCGCGCAGGCGACGGGGGACGGCGAGGTCGGCCAGGTTGAGGACGGTCAGCGCGACCAGCGCGCGTCCGAGCACACGGCGCCCGCGCGGTCCCGGCGTCCCAGGGCCCCGCAGCGCGAGCGCGGCGCCCACAGCGCAGAGGACGGTCTCGGCTCCGGCGACGACCCAGTACGCGGTCGGCCGCTCGATCCACAACCGCTGGAGGTCGTTGAGACGCCCAGGTTCGGTAGGGACCGTCGTCACCGAGGACCACAGCGCACGGACGAGCGGCTGAGACTCGATCCGGCGGACGTCCGGCAGGTCGGCCGGCGGCAGCCATCCTTCGGCGACCTCGGCCGCCTCGACGGGCAGACCCAGGAGCCGCATGAGCGCCGTGAAGGGGTCGTCCGCGTCGGCGTCGTCGAGCAAGGTGGTCAGCCTGTCGGTCTGCGCAGGGCTCAGGTCGAACTGCTGCGCGATCTCGTCGGCGTCAGCCGTGGGAGCACTGAAGTAGTCGTCGACGAGGCTCAGCACGCCCGAGGCCGGGTCGGCGCCGCCCGAGGGGTCTACCCGGAACCAGCGTGGACCCCACTCGTGGGCGGTGACCATCTGCCCGCCACGGACCAGCCCCATGCGACGCCACGGACCGTTGCGCTCGAGCCCGATGGTCGGGGTGCTCGTGGGGCTCGTGACGACGGCCTCGAGGTCAGCTGCAGGCTCGACACCGGCGATCACGGAGATGCCGTCGACCTGCGCGAACCAGAGGTCGGCTCCCGTGAGGTAGGCGAGACGGGGCACGTCGGTCGAGCGGATGCGCCCGACGACAGCTCCGGCGCGCGCCTCGATCACCAGGCCGACGGCATCGTCCCCGGGGGTCTCACCCGGGATCTCGAGGTCGGTCGCGATGCGGCACGCGACGTCGAGCGCCCGCGCGAGGTAGGCGGCGACGTCGTCGCTCGACAACGTGGGGTACGGGCCGTCGACGGGGTTCTCGTCGGGGGCCCAGCGGACGATGCGTCCGTCGCTCCACCCGACGGTGCGCGCGACGACCCACCCGGGAGCGCCGAGCACAGCACCGTCCATGAGGTCGGCCGGGACGCCGAGCTGACCGAGCACGTCGGCGACCTCGCCGACGGTCGCAGCGGGCACGTGCTCGATGGCCTCGAGCGGGAGGTCGGCCTCGCCGCGTGGGTCACGCGGTTCCACGGCGATGAAGAGCGGGACGAGGGCGAGCTGGTCTGTTCCGGACGTGACGTCGTGCATGCTCCGAGTCTCACACACGGTGCGCGGGTCGCACGACCGGTCGGTCGGGTCGCACGATCAGTCGGTCGGGACGCACGACCAGCCGAGCGGGACGCACGACCGGCAGGGCGGGCGGGCACGACCAGCAGGGCGGGCACATGGGTCTCGGACGCGAGGTCTGGCAGAGGCGACGGCCTCCCTGGGCTGGAGACGACAGAACCCCCGCCACCGACCCGGGTGGGTCGGCGGCGGGGGCGGAGGTCGTGGTGCGTGCTCGCCCGGGGTGCTACCGACCAGGTCGGCGGCCCACGGAGCGGGTCAGCGTCGCTCGCGCACCAGGGCGCGAGTGCGGGGTGAGTCTCAGAACAGCGGCTCGGTCGAGATCTCGTCCTCGGCGGGGGCCGTGATGCCGAAGTCCTCGCCCCAGCCGGAGAAGGTCATGTCGACCGTGGCGCCGGCGATCTCGCTCGTCGTGCGGACCATGCGGTCCTGGTCGTCGATCCAGTACTCGTAGGTGAGCTCGGGCGGCAGGGTGCCACCGGCAGCCTCAGCCTGCTCCTTGAGGTCACCGGTCACCTTGGTGGTGTCCACGACGACCGTGTACTGCTGCGCCTGGACGCCGTCGACGTCGACGGGCTCGCCGACCTTCTCGACCTTGGTGAACGCACCCTCGAAGCCCTCGAGGCTCTTGGTCGGGTCGAGCTGGCTCTCGATGCCGTCGAACTGCCCGGCGAGCGGGTTGCTCTCGTCGGCCGGGTCGATCTTGACGAACTTGCCGCCGCTCATGTCACCGAGGTTCATGTAGAAGATCGCGTCGACGATGCGGATCTCCATGGCGACGCCCTGGGCGTCCATGGTCATCGACATGTTCGTGGTGCTGTCGACGAGCTCGACGTCGGCCGAGATGGTGCTCGAGGTGCCCGCAGCCTCCGTCGTCATGTCGAGGCTGTACGAGCCCGCTTCGATCGTGGCGGCCGTGAGGCGCTCTGCGAAGTCGTCCGTGGTGAGGTCGCCCGAGGCGGAGCCGGAGTCGTCAGCGTCCTCGGCACCGTCGGCGGCGGCGTCGTCGGTCGCAGCGTCGTCGGAGGAGGAGTCGGACGACCCGCCGCCGATGACGGACGAGGTGTCCTTGGTGTCGGTCGAGTCGTCCGAGCAGGCCGTGAGGCCGAAGACGCCGATCGAGGCGACTGACAGGACGGCGATTCCGCGTGCGATGCGCATGTTTCTCCTTCGTCGAAAAGCTGTGGTCCACCGGGGGCCGGCACTGCCATGAGCAGAGGACCGAGAGACGTGGCCGACTGCGGTGCCCGGCTGCGGTCTGGCTCGCAGGGTGTGCACCCGGTCGTCTCCTGGGGGGTGTCTCCACAGTAGCCGGGGAGGCGCTGACGAGGGGCGGCTCGCGATGGGCAGAAGTGCCTGGGGAGAGGTCCCCGGCGGGCAGCGACGGGGCCGTCGGGACGCGTCAGACTGCCACGGTCAACCCGGGGCCGTCCGGTCCGCGGGAGGCCGTGCGGCGAGGCGAGCGGAGGCGAGGGACTGAGCCGGGCCGGCCTCGCCTGGGCGATGGGTGGAGAGACAGCGAGAGCGGCTGCTCCTGTCGATCTCTCGACGGGTGCAGCCGCTCTCACGGTGGCGGTAGCGGTGAGATTCGAACTCACGGTGGACTTTCACCCACACACGCTTTCGAGGCGTGCTCCTTAGGCCGCTCGGACACGCTACCTCGCGCTGAACAGTACCTGCTCGAGCGCCGATCGGTAAAATCGCCTCTGCTCACAGGCCTGCGGAGCCCTCAGCGGGATACGACCGACCCGCTGAGCCCCTTCTCCCCGGCGGCGATGTGCCGGGTGATCCACGGCGTGAAGAAGAAGAACACGACGGTCAGCCCGAGCGTGACACCGCCGATCATCCCGAAGTACGGCACGAAGTTCTCGGTGAGGTCCGAGGTCGCCGACACGATCTGCGCCGTGATGGCCTGACCAGCAGCAGGCGCGAGGAACCACAGAGCCATCGACTGCGACCTGAAGGCCACGGGGGCGAGCATCGTGGTCGCCGCGAGACCGACCGGAGAGAGGCACAGCTCGCCGAGGGTCTGGAGCGCATAGGTGCCGATGAGCACCCACGAGCTGACCAGGCCGTCGCCCGCGAGCGCGGTCATCCCCGCCAGGAAGAGGAAGGACAGCGACGCGAGGGCCAACCCGATGCCGAACTTCACGGCTGTGCTGGGCCCGCGGCGTCCCAGCCGCATCCACAGCAGCGCGAAGACCGGCGCGAGCAGGATGATGAGGGCGGGGTTGACCGACTGGAAGAACTCCGGCTGGATGGTCAGCCCGAGGACGTCGAGCCGTGTCCTGCTCTCGGCATAGGCGGACATCGACGAGGCAGCCTGCTCGAAGATCATCCAGAACAGCATCGCGGCGACGAACAGCGGGATGTAGGCGCGGACCCGTGAGCGCTCGGGGGCGGTGACCTTGGGCGAGCGCAGCATCACGACGAAGTAGATGATCGGCGCCGCGAAGGCGAGATAGCTGATCATGTTGACGATGCCGGAGGTGCCGAAGGACAGCTCCCCCGCTGACAGGCTCGTCGCCGCGAGGGCACCGAGGGCCGCGAGCGCGAGCAGGAGGACCAGGCCGAGGCCACCACGCACGAGCATCGGGCGGTCGGCAGCCGTGAGCGGGTTGGCGACGTGGTCCCCGGCGCCCCGCAGCTGCGCACGACCGAGCACGAAGGCGACGAGCGCGAGGCCCATGCCGACCGCTGCGACGGCGAAACCGGCGTGGTACCCGCCGATGCTCCGCGCCAGGCCGACGAGGAACGGCGCCGTGAAGGAGCCGATGTTGATGCCCATGTAGAAGATCGAGAACCCGGAGTCGCGGCGTTCGTCGTCACGCCCGTAGAGCTCGCCGACCATGCTGGACACGTTGGGCTTGAGCAGCCCGGTCCCGATGGCGACGCAGACGATCCCCGCGAAGGAGACGCCCGCACCTCCGGGCACGACGAGCAGCACGTGCCCTGCGGCGATGACCATGCCTCCGTAGAGCGTCGCCCGGCGTGAGCCGATGACCCTGTCGGCGAGCCACCCGCCGACGACCGACAGGAGGTAGACGGACGCCCCGTAGATCGAGGTGACGGCGAGCCCTGTGTCGGAGTCGAGCCCGAGGCCGCCGTCCGCGACGGTGTCCGTCAGGTAGTACAGCAGGATGGCGCGCATGCCGTAGTAGCTGAAGCGCTCCCACAGCTCAGTGCCGAACAGGGTCATCAGACCGATGGGGTGGCCGAAGAACCTCCGGTCCTCGAGACCGGCGTCTGGGGTGTCTGCAGGCGCCCGGGCGCCCTCGCTCTGGGACATGGCTCTCAACCTACGCTTTTGGTGCAGGACCACCCGGTGACCATGGTCCTGCGGCTCGGCCGCAGACCGTGCAGGTCGTCCCGGTGCGGCCCCTCTCGTCACTGTCCGCCCCCTTGACGGCCCGTGCCGCCGCAGATAGTTTCTACATCGTTGTACTACGACGATGTAGGCCACGGCGGTCGACGACGACCGCACGACAGATCGGATCTTCGCGTGCACCACAGACTCCGGCGGTCGACCGCCACCCTGATCACCGCAGCCGCCCTGGCCCTCGGGCCCGTCGCGCTCACCGCGCCGGGCTGGGCTGCCGGACCTGCGGCCGCCCCCGCCGCCCAGCCCGTGGCCACCCTCGCCGCCGATCCTGCGGTCGACCCCGTGGGAGGCAAGACCCTCGTCGGCGAGACCGCGCCGATCCACGACCCGGCCCTGGTCGTCGACGACGACGGCACCTGGTACGCCTTCTCGACAGGACGTGTCGGCCGGGAGAACGGCGGGACCATCCAGATCGCCACCTCCCACGACGACGGCACCACCTGGGAGTACGCCGGGACGGTCTGGGACGAGATCCCTGCGTGGATCGACGAGCACTTCGCCGACGGGGCGCTGCCCGACAACCTCTGGGCTCCCGAGGTGTACGAGCACGACGGCACGTACTACCTCTACTACTCGGCGTCACGCTTCGGGACCGACGACTCGCTCACCGCGCTCGCGACCAACGTGACGCTCGACCCGACCGACCCCGGCTACGAGTGGGTCGACCAGGGTCTGGTGGTCGAGTCCCCGGTCTCCAGGCTCCCGGGAGACGTGAGGTTCAACGCGATCGACGCGGGGATCGTCGAGGACGAGGCAGGTAACCCCTTCATGGCGATCGGGTCGTTCTGGTACGGGATCTTCCTCGTGCCGCTCGAGTGGCCGAGCGGCAAGCCCGTCGACGGCTGGCAGGCGCAGACCGTCAACATCGCCGACAGGTTCATCCCGGGCAACCCGGTCGAGGCGCCGTACATCACGCACCGCGACGGCTACTACTACCTCTTCGTCTCCTTCGGCGCGTGCTGCCGGGGAGCCGACTCGACCTACCAGGTCGCCGTCGGGCGTTCCGAGTCCGTCACCGGGCCGTACCTGGACCGCGAGGGCAAGGACATGTACGGAGGAGGAGGCACCATCCTGCTCGAAGAGCACGGCGCAGTCGTCGGGCCCGGCGGACAGTCGGTCTTCGGCGACTACCTGGCCTTCCACTACTACGACGCCTCGAACGAGGAGATCCCGTACTTCCCCACGCTCGGCATCCAGCGGCTCGACTGGGTCGACGGCTGGCCCGTCGCCGACCAGCGGGTCGAGCTGCCGACTGTCGTGACCGGGCCCGACGACGTGACCGTCGCACCTGGCTCGACCGCGACCTTCACGACCACCGCGGCGGGGATCCCGTCCCCGGTCGCCGAGTGGGAGACGTCGACCGACGGAGGCGCCACGTGGACCGCGGTCGACGAGCAGCCGCGGACGGTCCCTGCGGGGGCAGCGCCTGTCGCTGCGGGAGGCGGCCCCGAGAACGGTGATCCGGCGCTCGTCGCGGCTGCCGACGGTGTCGCGACCTCGATCCTCGAGCTCTCCGTCGCCAGCGCCGAGCAGGACGGGACGCTCGTGCGGGCCCGGGTGACCAACGCGCACGGGACGTCGCTCACAGCGACGGCGACGCTCGTCGTCGCTGCACCACAGCCGCCTGTCGTGCCTGGCGAGCCGTCGCCTGAGGTGCCCGGGCCGCCGGACAGCCCGGTCCCTGGACCTGGCGACGGAGCAGCGGTCCCACCCGCACCGGCGACAGGTGAGGGCACGGCCACCGGGCCGGCAGGCACAGGCCAGGCGGGCGTGCGCCAGCAGGCCGGGTCGACGCGGACCGGCGCCCTCGCCGAGACGGGCACCTCGCCGTCGCAGGCCGTGGCAGGAGCCCTCGGTCTCGGGCTGCTGGGCGCTGCCGCCGTGGTCCTCGCGCGCCGCCGGGACCGGGTCTGACCCCTCGGCGCCCGGGACGGCGACCGCACTGCGCCGACGTCCTCCGCGGAGCTGACGTCCTCCGCGGGGCTGACGTCCTCCGACGGCGTGGGTGTCCTCCGAGGGCGTGGGTGTCCTCCGAGGGCGCAGGTGTTCTCGGAGGGCCAAAGGATCTCGGAGGCCGCACGGCCCGTGCGGTCGTAGCCTGGAGAGGTGGACCATGCACAGCCCGAGACACCCTCATCCCCCTCCCTCGCAGACCAGCCGCTCGCCTCGAGCGCTGTCGACGCCGCCGAGCTCCCGCAGGACGCGACGCCAGCCCCGGCCGGAGGTGGTCGTGGCCCGCGCTCGGCTCCGGGCGAGGTGCCCGAGCAGCGTCAGTCCCGACCGTCGCCGCGCCGTGACCACCCGGGCCCGTCGGATCAGGACCTCGCCGCGCTCGTCGACCTGGTCCGCGGCCGACGGGTCGCCGTGCTGACAGGCGCCGGGGTCTCGACCGACTCCGGCATCCCCGACTACCGCGGCCCGGACTCGCCCCCGCGCAACCCGATGACCTACCAGCAGTTCATCGGCGACGAGGCGTTCCGGCGCCACTACTGGGCCCGCAACCACGTCGGGTGGCGGCACGTCGAGCGCACGAGCCCCAACGCCGGGCACCGGGCGCTCACCCGTCTCGAGCAGGCGGGCCTGCTCACCGGGATCATCACGCAGAACGTGGACACCCTGCACGTCGTCGCCGGCTCGACGACGGTCGTCGACCTGCACGGCAGCTTCGACAGGGTGGTCTGCCTCGACTGCGGGCACGTCGTGTCCCGCGAGTCTCTCGCGGAGCGCCTCGAGGCGGCGAACCCCGGCTTCGTCGAGTCGATCGGCGACGTCGCGGACATCGAGATCGCTCCCGACGCCGACGCCGTGATCGAGACCACGGCGCACTTCCGCCCCGTCGCCTGCGAGGTCTGCGGCGGCACCCTCAAGCCAGACATCGTGTACTTCGGCGAGATGGTGCCCAAGGCACGGGTCGCACGAGCCTTCGAGATCGTCGACGAGGCCGACGTGCTGCTGGTCGCGGGCTCGTCGTTAACCGTCCACTCGGGCCTGAGGTTCGTCAAGCACGCCGCGAAGGCAGGCACGCCTGTGGTGATCGTCAACCGCGGCGAGACCCGCGGCGACCCGCTCGCGACGCTCACCATCGACGCCGGTGCGACCCAGACCCTCGAGGCGCTCGCCGAGGCGCTGCTCGACTAGGCCCCGTCTCACGCTTCGCGACCAGGGCTGCTTGACGCGCCCTGCTCGACCAGAGCTTCCCGGCTAGTCTCCGCCGACGTCCCAGGCGTCGTCGCGCCGGTGCCCTGCGAAGAAGTCGAGCAGCAGCGCTGCGCACTCCTCCTCGCGGACACCGCCGAGCACCTCGACCCTGTGCGTGCTGCGACGGTCGCGGACCAGGTCCCAGACCGAACCTGTGGCACCGGCCTTCTCGTCCCACGCCCCGAGCACGAGCCTGGGCACGCGGGCCAGCATCGTCGCGCCTGCGCACATCGCGCAGGGCTCGAGCGTCACGACGAGGGTGCAGCCGGCGAGCCGCCACTCGCCGAGGGTCTGCGCCGCGTCGCGCAGCGCGAGCACCTCGGCGTGAGCGGTCGGGTCACCTGTCGCCTCGCGGGCGTTGTGCCCGCGGCCCACGACCTGCCCGTCCGGCCCGACGACCACGGCTCCGACGGGGACGTCCCCCGTGCGCAGGGCCAGGCGGGCCTCGTCGATCGCCAGGCCCATCAGCCGGTCCAGCTCAGGGCGTGGCACCGAGCGAGACGGCGTGCGGGAGGTCATGGCGGCGAGCCTACCGGGGCTCGGCCCGGGCACCACGAGCGCGACGGGCCGTCGCCGAGCGGCTCCGGGTCCGAGGTCGCACGCAGCCGGTCGAGCGACGCTGTAGGTTGTCACCATGCGCTTGCACGTCGCCGACCACCCTCTCGTGGCCCACAAACTCACCGTCCTCCGTAACAAGGAGACGGCGTCCCCGACGTTCCGCCTCCTCGTCGACGAGCTCGTCACCCTGCTGGCCTACGAGGCCACCCGCGAGGTCGCCACCGAGCCGCACACGATCAGCACCCCCGTCGCAGAGACCGTCGGCACGAGGATCGCGGACCCGCGTCCCCTCGTCGTCCCGATCCTGCGTGCCGGGCTGGGCATGCTCGACGGCATGACCCGCCTGCTGCCGACAGCCGAGGTCGGGTTCCTGGGGATGCAGCGCAACGAGGAGACCCTCGAGGCCGTCACCTACGCGAACCGCCTCCCGGACGACCTCACCGGTCGTCAGTGCTTCCTCCTCGACCCGATGCTCGCGACCGGCGGCACGCTCGTCGCGGCGATCGACTTCCTCTTCGACCGCGGGGCGCGCGACGTCACGGCCGTGTGCCTGCTGGCCGCACCCGAAGGCCTCGAGATCCTCGAGAAGGCCGTCGGAGACCGCGGAGACGTCAAGGTGGTCGTCGCTGCCGTCGACGAGCGTCTCGACGAGAACGCCTACATCATCCCGGGCCTCGGCGACGCGGGCGACCGCCTCTACGGCGTGGTCGACTGACCGTCCCGGTCCCAGCACACGACGACGGGCCGCACCCTCGCGGGGGGTGCGGCCCGTCGCTGTCTCTCCCCCGGCCTGGAGCAGCCTCCCTGACTCCCGCCGGTCGCCTCGCCGCGCCGTCCCACCGTTGTCTGGTGATCCGGTGGTCTGCTATTCACTGCGCTGTCGGGAGCCGGGCGTCCCACCCTCCGGCTGCCGCTCGGTCCGACAGGTGAGACTTCCAGGGATGGGGCTGGTCGATCTCCGTGCGGTCTGAGAGTCTTCGCGGGTGACCAGCCCACGCCCGACCGTCGACCGCACCTCGCAGGTGCTGGTCGTCGTCCCCGCGTGCGGCCGTGCGTGCTGTCGGTCCTGACCTCTCCCCGAGCCCAGGACCGATCCTTCCTGCCACAGGTGCAGGACCCGCACACCCGGAGACAGCCATGACAGCGACCGCAGAGCTCGCAGCATCCTCAGTCACACGTACCCCGACATCTACGTCCACCGCGCAGGACACCACTCGAGGCGACGCCGGGGCGCCACGACCACAGCAGGGCTTCGTCCTGTGGGTCGGGGTCGACCCGGACGGACGCGACCAGCGCACGGCAGAGATCGTCGAGCTGGCCGAGGCTCTCGGCGAGCTCGCCCGCGAGCTGTTGCCCACGGCCGAGACCTTCACGGCACTCTCGCTCGGTGAGACGTCCGGAGGCAGGGGCGGCGGGCGGGCAGGAGAGCTCGGTGCGCTCCGCGACAGGCTCGCCCACCTCCAGCTCGTCGAGCGCACACCTGCGGTGCAGGACAGGGCACCGGCGTCCGGATCCGGGCACGACGCGGTCCGGCCTGCCGCAGCCGGGTCCGACGCGGTCCAGCCTGCCGACACCACGCCTCGGCTGTCGATCGACCTGCCCTCGCGTCGGGTCTCGGTGCACGGGGTCGAGCAGCGGCTGACCTACAAAGAGTTCGAGCTGCTCGCCTATCTCGTCACCTCCGCAGGACGCGTGGTGCCGCGCAGCGAGCTGTTCGCCTCGGTCTGGCAGTCCCGCGCGACCGAGCCGGGGTCTCGCACGATCGACGTCCACGTCCGACGGCTGCGCGACAAGCTCGGTCTGCAGCTCGAGATCCTCACTGTCCGCGGGGCGGGGTACAGGTTCGAGCCGTCCGCAGAGGTCTCGGTCGTCCAGGTCCGCCAGGCGGGGTGAGGCTGCCCCGAGGGGTGCAGCCGTGCTCAGGTCACCCCTAGGCCGTCCATCCCTCGCGACCGGCTCCCAGACGCAGACAGCCGGCCCACCAGAGGTGGACCGGCTGTCGGTGCTGTGTCGCTGCGCGCGGGTGGGGGCCGACGCGTCCGAGCCCGGCGAGAGGTTCAGGACGCTGGCGCGCTGCGGGTCCCAGCAGGTGCGCTCGTCGTGAGACTGCGCAGGTTCGAGGACCTCGGTGGGGTCAGCGTGCTGTGTAGGTGAGGCAGTCCGCGAGGTCGTCCGTCGAGGCGCCCGCACCGATGCGGATCGAGGAGGCCGAGCACTCGAGCGCGACGTTGTGCACGCACTCGGAGCGCTGGCAGGCACCGACCTGGCCGACGACCTTGTCGAGGCCGCCCTTGGCGCTCAGCGGGATGAAGGTGACGCACTCGGCGGCACCGGCGTGGCCGGCGACGGTCACGGCACCGGCGTGGCAGCCGTCGTGGTTGTATCCGCACGACGCGACGGAACACTCG
>Ga0247813_10001656_pt1 | contig 16513 bp, 14 predicted proteins | sample UWRJL169409C1_FD_180719 | JGI IMG/M metagenome (GOLD analysis project Ga0247813, IMG submission 180719) | Plant litter microbial communities from Arlington Agricultural Research Station in Wisconsin, United States - UWRJ-L169-409C-1 | ecosystem: Environmental > Terrestrial > Plant litter >... | reverse complement strand
GGCGGCATCTGGCCTATTATGATCAGTTTGTTCATGGGATCCGCATCGCCGAAATATGCTTTGGCAGACGAGGCCGAAATCAGGATCGCTGATTGATCGTTGAGTGCAGCCCTGCTGCCCCTGATCATATCCAGCGTAAACATTTCGGGCATATCTTTTTCAAAGAAACCACCGCGTAGTTTTATTTTTTTCTGATCGATGGTAAGCTGATGCTCGCCCCAGTCCACAGCCATCACAACGTGTTTGAAATCGCTGCCATAGTTGGTACGCAATTCTTCCGCCAGCGGATAAGGCACATTTTTCCAGGTTTGCATTTCACCATTGTTGGTAAGATGTTGCATCACCTGGGCGATATTTTTGTAGTGCTTAAAATTCTTGTCGTACTTAAACTCATTGTACACCCAGATCGCGATCAATATCGCCACAGACATACCCAATGATAATCCGACGATGTTGATGAACGAGTGAAGCTTGTCTTTCAGGAGGTTGCGCCAGGCAATTTTAAAATAGTTTTTGAACATCTTTTGCTGCTTTGCCGTTTAGATAACAATCGTGCAGCCAAAAATACACGATATTGATTTTCAATCATATAGAAATATCACTACCCAGAAAACTGTCCGCTTTTGATACGTTTTCTGTGCGGTTTCGGTCACCCGCCGGAAGAAGGATTGCTACGCTTCGCACGAAATGACTTTTCTAGAGGGGATTCGTGTAGCCGGTAGATCATTTCCTGCTATAGGATGAATTCAGCCATATTCTCCGCAAAACCAGCCGCTGATGTGGTTCCGGGCAAATGCCTCATGAAGGAATGTAGGTTTGCATAAACGTCAACCATGAAATTTATTTTTTTATCCATGTTATTTTTTGTCATCACATCTGCAACTCTTGCGCAGCAAAAGATCAAAGTCGGTTACATCAGCAAAGTACCGGTCGCTTTTAAAAATTGCGGAGCATTGTACTCGTATGATCCGATAGCGTTGCAAAAGAAAAAATATATTCTGCTGACCGATTTTCAGAACCAGGGATTGATCTCCATCAATGGACGCATCACAAAATTGCAATTGACCGGCAGCAATACTTCGGGAAAGATCAATACCAGTACTTATAACGGTGACGGATACACGATAATTTTAAATTATCATACGGTAACCCAGACAAATAAATACGACCTCGAAGCAGGTTCCATAAGCATTTCAAAAAACGACCAGGTGGTTACTTTTAAAATACATGGCCAGTCTGCCTGCGATGGATCCAAACAGGAAGGCAACAGTAAATAAACGCAAATCATTCCATCAAAATGAAATACTCTTTCTTACATCCGTTCTACAAAATAATTGCATTAGCTGCGGCGATCTTAATTTGTGTAAACACCCATGCCCAGGTGATCGAGGCATCCTGGTCTACACAAGCTAATGAATACAATCTTCGTACGGGACAACGGTACACTTTACATTTTCCCGCTGCCGGCGTGGTTTCCGGCCGTGTATGGGGAACCGGAATCTACACTACTGATTGTTCGATCGCCAGCGCTGCCGTTCACGCCGGATTAATAACAGAAGCCGATGGCGGCACTATCACCATCGAAATACTTCCAGGGCAATCCTCTTACGAAGGAACTGTACGAAACGGTGTTACCAGCTTTGGCTGGGGAAATTTTGGCAGCAGTTTTGTTTTTGTAAATACCCGCCCTTCCCTGTCAAATCCATACTGTGTGGTATATGGAAACTGGGCTACCCAGGCTACCGGTTATCATGAACAAACCGGGCAACGTTTTACCTTCTATTTTCCACCCGGCGGGCCGATAACCGGACAGGTCTGGGGCACCGGTGTCTACACCACCGATTGCTCCATCGCAAGCGCAGCGGTACATGCAGGTATCATCACTACCCAGCAAGGCGGACTGGTGACCATTGAAATATTACCCGGCCAAACCGTTTACAAAGGCACAGAACGCAATGGTATCAGGAGTTACAATTGGGGAAGTTTTGGAAGCAGTTTCCGGTTTGTAGGTTCCGGACAAAGAAGTAAAAAGGCCTGACCAGAAAATTGCAAGTATTATAACGTAAAAGTAGCAGCCGCTTTGATAATAGGATTTATGAAAAATCTATCTTTGATCAACCAACCTCGTGCTGACTATGAACAAAGAACTTTGGGAAAAAACCCTGCAATTTGACCTAGATCATCCTGTGAGCGAATATGGCTTCACGACAAGACTGGCTCATGAAAATTTCTGGACAAAACAATTCACTGAATCAGCCATCATCGAATATAAAAAATTCATGTACCTGGCGGCTACTTCAGAGTTCATGGTATCGCCTTCTGAAATCGTAGACACTGTATGGCATCAGCATCTGATCTTCACACAATCTTACCAGGACTTTTGCGGTGTACTTGGCAAACAGGTCCAGCATATCCCTTCCACACATAATCGCAATGAATTTGAAAAATTCAGGCAGGCAAAAGAGCGGACAACAAAGTTGTATAACTCAGTTTTTGGCGAACAACCAAAAGATGTATGGGATTACTCCGATATGTATGACAGTCTTGAACTGTCGAAAGCCAGACTTAAGATCAGGTCGTTCATTCTATTGGGCATTTTATTATTCCTGATATTATTGCCCCCATTCTACCTACTATTAAAACCGGTTTATGCAGATATGGAAACTTCCACATTTTTTCCGGCTTTTATAAGTCTTACTTTTTTCACCCTGGTATTTCTCGAAATATACAATGGCTGGTATTTAAAACAGTGCGTCAATAAGATCAGCAAATTTTCGTTCATTCATCAGCTATCTCCTTCCGAGCTCATTTACCTGGAGACGCAAAAACTTTCCAATGTCATTCATCCAACCATGAATGATCTTATAACTAACAGAGTGGTTAAAATACAGTCTGACTATACGATGGAACATACAACAGAACTTAAGGTAAACACTGTTGAAGAACACCAGATGCTGGACGTTTTGCATCATATGGGAAGAACAAATTATGCAAGCCTTATGAAGCAACTATTGACCAAACATATTTTTAAAAATGTTTCTAATTGCATGGATGCATTGAAGAAATATTTCATCAAATCAAGAACTTTTGGAAAGCTGTTTTATATAAATTTCTTTGCGTTACAATTCTTGCTTTTACTGGGTACTGTAAGACTTTCAACCGGAATTTTAAGGCACAAGCCGGTAGTGTACATCAGTGTCGCTTTGATCATATTGCTGGCCATCATTGTTGCATATTTATGGCGACTGACGAGATTATTTTGCACCAAAACAATTCCACAACTTTATAAGAATGATACTCGCCCGGAAACAAATGACGATAACCAGTGGCGTTATTTTTTCTCCGGCAACGCCGTAATGGCTGTACTCTTTTTACCCGTAGTAGAGAAGTTTAACAGGGCTAACAGTAATGCATTTTATGGAACCACTTCTGCCTGTGGTTCTTCGTGCAGCAGTTGTGGCAGTAGCTGCGGTGGATGTGGAGGTTGTGGTGGCGGGGATTGAATTGAATTGTTAAACATGCAATCATTTCAATTAATAGTTTACCAAATGTTCAGATATGTTGCCGAAAGGCCCTGCTACTTTTGAGAACCATTTCATTCTCGCGGTGCGACGGGATTATTGCTGGCAGGAATAAACATGTTTCTCTGCCCATAATACAGCCACAGCATCTGACACAATATAGGGTTTGGAGTGAATGAAAGCCGAGGCATTGGTATGGCATTTCTTTTGGCCACCATTTTTGATCACCATAATGCCTTACGGCAAAACTTCCTCCGTAACTTTACCCACAAACTATCACACATGCTCGACATCGTAATCGATTCCCGCGAAGCGATCTTATCGCCAGGTTTTTCTGTAAAACGAATACTTCCTTTTCGCCAGCGGCGGATGGTGGGGCCGTTCATCTTCATGGATCATGGCGGCCCGATCAGCGTACCGGTTTCCACCAACCTCGATGTATTGCCACATCCGCACATCGGATTGTCTACCGTGAGTTATTTGCTGGGCGGAAAAGTGATGCACAGGGATAGCCTTGGTGTGGAGCAAATGATAAAACCCGGGGAAGTAAACTGGATGACTGCCGGCAAAGGCATTGCACACAGCGAACGCTTTGAAGACCCTGCAGTACTTGCTGGTGGTGGATTAGAGCTATTACAAACGTGGGTGGCACTTCCCGAAAAAGATGAGGAAGCCGATCCGGCATTTAAAAATTACACTGCAGAAGAGTTGCCCGTCTTTACCGACAAAGGTGTGTGGATGCGCTTGATAGCAGGCGATGCTTATGGATTGAAAAGTCATGTCAGCACACATTCTCCCCTGTTTTATTTACATGTGGAACTGGATGCCGGTGCCACATTTACCTTGCCTAAAGAACATAGCGAAAGAGGAATTTATATTGTAAGAGGCAGCCTGGAACTGAATGGCACAACTTATCCTGAAGGAAAATTATTGGTATTCACACAAGGTGTGGACCCTAAAATATCAGCGAAGCAAAAAACGACCATGATGATGTTGGGTGGCGAACATGTAGGCGACCGTTATATCTGGTGGAACTTTGTTTCGAGCCGCAAAGAACGCATCGAGCAGGCAAAAGAAGACTGGAAACAAGGAAGGTTTGTGTTACCACCTACCGACAATCACGAATTTGTTCCATTACCGGAAGAGAAGTCGAAACCCGCTGGTGGCCCGGCCCCAAATACACTTTCTTAAAATACGATCAGCTTTTTTATAATATTCTTATTTATGGAAAAAATAAAAATCGAAAAAAAATTATCCCTGTTCAATGATTACTGGAATCCCAGGATCGTCGGGGAATTAAATGGTCAACATGTAAAGCTCGTCAAGTTCCAGGGCGAATTCGTGTGGCACAAACATGATCATGAAGATGAAATGTTTCTGGTGATCAGCGGAATTCTGAAGATGGAGTTCAGAAATAAAACTGTTGAGATCCATCCGGGCGAATTCATCATTGTGCCCAGAGGAGTAGAACACAAACCGGTGGCGGATGAAGAAGTTTCGGTAATGCTTTTTGAACCTGCCACAACATTGAATACGGGTGATACAAGAGGAGAACTTACCCGGGAGAAACTGGAGAGGATCTGATCATAGTTTTTAAAGCCAGGGCGTCAGTGGATCATTAGGGCAAAAAAGCAGGCTGAAATTTTGCCTATCTTTTCTTCACTTACTCCGGCAAAGCAGTAACTAAATTTTCTATCCTCATCAGAAAATTTTTCTGTGTGTTACCATTTCGGATCATGTAAAAAAATCATTCACCCACTCAATCATTGATTATGGCTAACTGGTTGTTGTTTGCGATACTTTCTGCCGTGTTTGCTGCACTTACAGCAGTCTTTGCAAAAGCCGGATTAAAAAATGTGAACCCGGATCTTGCTACGGCTATCCGCACTGTCATCATCTTATTCATGACATGGGGGATCGTCTTTTTTAAAGGCGTACAAAAAACTTCAGGTCTGTCTAAACAAAACTGGATCTTTCTTATCCTCTCGGCGCTCGCCACCGGCATGTCCTGGTTATTTTATTACCGTGCCTTACAGGCCGGTGAAGTTTCAAAAGTTTCCATCATCGACAAGAGCAGCCTTATCCTTACCATCCTTCTCGCATTTATTTTTTTAAAAGAGCCTCTAACCTGGCGGGTAGCAGCCGGTGGTTGTTTGATGGTGGCAGGTATTCTGGTAACTGTATGGAAATAGTTTTACGCCCAGCTTTTATTTTCTTTCTTTGAGTTGACAACTCATCCCAGTTGACAACTCCAGGGAGTTGTCAACCGGGAAGTAAGCTTTATTATAGGAAAATATACGATTCGGTATATTTCCCAATTCAGAATTACTTCAGATTTGGCTGCTAGTTTCGACCATTAGTAAAATGCTATGGTGGAAATAAACACTTTTTTGGCGGGGCTTTCCAGGGATATGCAGCAATTTTTTGTTGCCTGCAACAACAAAGACCTTGTCTATCACAATTTTCAGCACACGCAGCTGGTGGTGCAGCATGCAGCCGAAATAGCGGCGCATCATCATCTTCAGGAAGATGAGTTGCTTATCCTTTTTACAGCCGCATGGTTTCACGATGCCGGACACCTGATACACATCGCCGACAATCACGAATCGATCAGTATCGCCTTGATGAAAGACTATTGTTCGAAACGGAATATTGATGCGGCATTGATAGATCAGGTCGCTGAATGTATTGCTGCAACACGTCTTCCCCAATCTCCACATTCACCGGCAGCTGAAATATTATGCGATGCAGATCTGTATCATTTAGGAACGGAAGATTTTTTAAGGATAAATGATCTGGTAAAAAAAGAGATTGAATCAAGAGAAAAAATCGAATTGCATAACTGGGATCAATCTGCCCTCAGTTTTTTGCAATCCCATCAATATTACACTTCATACTGTATCGCATTGTTGAATGCAGGGAAAGAGATCAATATCAATTTATTAAAACAAAGGCTTTCGCTAACAATTACCTCAAAATGAAAATACTCATTATTGAAGACGAAAAGGAACTGTCGAAAAGCATGATCGCTTATCTGCAGCGGGAAAATTATCATTGTGACCTGGCAGAAAATTTTCCGGAAGGCAGGTGCCGGCTGGAAAGCTTTGATTATGACTGTATCCTGCTCGATATCTCCTTACCGGATGGTAACGGCCTTCAATTGCTGAGAGAAATAAAAGAAAACGGAAAGCTGGATGGCCTCATCATCATTTCTGCAAAAAATTCGGTAGATGACCGGATAGCTGGTTTAAATCTTGGCGCCGATGATTATCTCGCCAAACCATTTCATTTATCCGAACTGACTGCAAGGGTCGCGGCAGTTGTAAGAAGGAAACGTTTTCAGGGGAATACGGTTCTTGTATTCAATGAACTCACGGTTGACCTGATCGCCAAAACGATCCTGGTAGATAACAAAGTGGTCGAACTCACCCGGAAGGAATTCGATCTGCTGCTCTATCTCGTATCCAATAAAAACCGTGTAGTTTCTAAAAACGCTATCGCCGAAAGCCTTTCGGGTGATGCTATACAACTTCACGACAGTTTTGATTTTTTATATGCCCATATGAAAAATCTGAAGAAAAAACTGGCAGCTGCCGGATGTACCGATTACATTAAATCTATCTATGGAATGGGCTACAAGTTTGCCGCATAATGAAACTACTTCAAAAAACTATTCGGGGATATCTTCTTTATTCCATATTTACCCTGGTGGTAGCCATCCCGGTATTTTATTTTACGATTCAGAATGTATTGCGGCACCAGGCAGATGAAGAATTATTATCTACCAAAGAATCGCTGAAAGCCAGGCTGGAAGCAGAATTTGAAAAGGCAGGCCTTCACGAAATAAAATTTCTCGACAGCGGAATACGGATCCTTCCTGCAGCAAATGAATTTAAAGACAGCCTCTTTACCATCAACGAGTATGATTCTGCAGAAGAAGAAATGATCCCGTACAGGGTGATCAGGTCGAACATACACTTGAATGGCCATCCGTATCTGCTTACACGAAAAATATCCCTGCTGGAAAATGACGACCTCATCAAAACTATCCTGAATGTTCAGGTAACCCTACTCATTCTATTATTGGCGGGTTTATTCATCATCAACCGTAGATTATCCATCCGGATATGGAAACCATTTTATCGCACACTCGAAAAACTGAAGAAATTCAATGTGGAAAAAGATAGCAGGCTTGGTCTCGCCAAATCGGGCATCAATGAATTTGATGACCTTAATCATTCCCTTGAAGGTTTTGCTGAACGGACACACCAGGCGTTTGTAAGTCAGAAGGAATTTGCAGAAAATGCATCCCACGAGTTGCAAACTCCACTAGCTATCATGCAGGGTAAACTGGAATTGTTGATGCAAACTCCCAACCTGAGCGAAGAGCAGGCAAATCTGATCGATGAATTGGCGGATGCTGGAAGAAGAATGAGCCACCTGAATAAAAACCTCATCCTGCTCACAAAAATTGAGAACAATCAATTTCACGAATTGGAAAAAATTTCACTTCGATCTGTAATTGAAAATTTTACAGATACTCTATACCTCCCCGCGATAGAACAAAAACTGATTGAGCTGAATAAAGATTTTCAGGAAGATATTTTATTGACGGGGAACCGCTCGTTGATAGAAATATTTACAGGTAATTTATTGGGCAATGCCATCCGTTACAATCCCGTCAAAGGAAAAATAAATATCAGCATGCGGGCGAATATGCTGATCATTGCGAACACCGGTCAAACTCAACCATTGGATCCTGGTAAAATTTTCAACAGGTTTCAAAAGGAAGGTACCAATTCGGATAGCCTCGGCCTCGGCCTTGAAATAGCCAGGAAGATCGCAGGTTTATATGCTGCAGAATTATCTTATGAATGTAAAAACGGACTACACCGGTTCATCACGGTTTTCCCGACGGCTGACCTTTTTGTTAAATAAATATAAAAACAAATCAGCGCGCCTTTTTTTTCAGAATGTCTACAGATTCCTGTTGTTGTTTAGAGCAATGAAATTATTCATATGCAAAAGATGCTGCACATCTCATCCCTCGCGGCCGGAGCCACAGAAACTAAAATCGATCAATCTGAAACCAGTAAATACTCAACTCTATAACATGGCACCACTAAAAAAATGCATCGTTTCAGCAATGGTAGTATTATCAGCTTCCCGTGTGCATGCACAACAAACAGACTCTCTTGCTACAAAAAAGCAGTTTTCTGATTCTTCGTTTTCGAAGATAAACTGGAAACTGACAGAAGCCCAAAAACCTTTTCCAGCAAAGAAATTTTTCCTGCCTACTGCAATGATCGCCTATGGTGTAGCTACCTTTTCGCAGCATGGAGTAGAAAGTATCAATGGCGAAACAAAGGAGGCGGTGTTTACCGATCATCCACACAAGAAGATCCATGTGGATAATTACCTGCAACTTGCACCAGCCCTGACTGTTTACGGACTCAATGCATTGGGGATAAAGGGTAAAAATAATCTACGCGACCGGAGCATGATCTTCCTGATGTCGAATGTATTTCTAAATACCACCGTATTTTCTGTGAAAAGCCTGACCAAACAATGGCGCCCAGATGGTTCTTCTCCATCATCGTTCCCTTCGGGCCATACTGCCGAAGCCTTCGCCAATGCTGAATTTTTGCGGATGGAATACAAGGATGTTTCTCCCTGGTATGGAGTGGCCGGTTACGCAATGGCCGCAACCACGGGTTATTTACGCATGTACAATAACAAACACTGGCTGAGTGATGTGGTGGCCGGAGCCGGTGTAGGTATCGCTTCTACCCGATTGGCCTATTGGTTGTATCCGAAGATCCAGCATAAATTATTCAAGGATAAACCATTGAAAACGGTGGTGATGCCTTCGTATCAGAGCAGAAGTTTCAATGTTGGATTGGTGCACCAATTCTGATAATAGCTTTGCCAACTAAACGGAGACAAATATTGCAGATAAATATTATTGAGCGTTATACTTTTTATGCCTGATCAGCCATGCAGCAGTTTGATAAAAAGAGATAGCATCATTGATCTTCGCAGAATCAGGCTGGGCAGGAGCATTTACACCGGTGGTAAAATCCGGGATGTAAGAGCGGATCTGTTTTACCGGAGATTGTAAGATCAGTTCTCCGTTCTGTATAAAACCCAATCCCTGGTAAGTACTGATAAAAGCACGGTGTTTATCTGCGGGTGTATTAAAAATATCCTGGCCAAAAAATTTGCTGTGGTAATTCATGTGCAACATCCCCAAAATTGTGGGGCCGATATCGATCTGTGCAGTAAGCACATCGATCTTTTGCGGAGCTACCGATCCCGGCGCATAAATGATCATCGGGATATGATAACCGGTCACCGGCAGTGCCGTACTTCCTGCGCTGGAGGCGCAATGATCGGCCACGATCACAAACATCGTATTACGAAACCACGACTTAGAAGCTGCACGTTTGATAAAATCCCCGATAGCATAATCCGTATATTTTACAGCTCCGGAGCGGCTATGCGAAGACGGCGGAATATCGACCCTGTTCTCAGGATAAGTGTAAGGTTTGTGATTGGAAACCGTCATGATATGCGTAAAAAATGGTTTGCCTGCTGCATGATTCGAATCAAGATTTTTGAGTGCCATCGCAAACAGGTCTTCATCTGCCACACCCCAGATATTAGCATAATGTATTTCCGCAGGGGACAATGAAGAACGATCAACCACTTCATAACTGTTATGCCCGAAAAAATAATTCATATTGTCAAAATAACCATACCCTCCATAAATGTATTGGGTATTGTACCCTTTGCTTTTGAATACATGGCCTAATGAAAACATCCCTTCATTACCGGGACGCTTTACCAGGCTTTGTCCGGGTGTTGGGGGAATAGACAATGCCAGAGCTTCTAACCCACGTACGGTACGGGTTCCCGAAGAATACAGATTGGTAAACAGCATTCCTTTTTGGGCAAGCGTGTCAAGATTGGGCGTGAGATCGTCCTTATTGCCAAATTCCTTCAGGAAAGACGCGCTCAGGCTTTCTACACTGATGAGCACTACATTCATTTTATTTTCCGGAAGTTCATAACGGATGTCCCTGTCGATGCTGAAGGAATCAGTTCCGGTGAAAGTGGCATTGGGTGATGAAAGTTGTGTACGCACCAACCGGAAGGCCTCTGCATCCGGGATCGTTTTGTAATACTTGTAAAAATCCAGCTCGTTTTTTTTAAATGCCTGCACAAATTCGTAAAGACCGTTTCCGGCAAGTTCATTGGTGTAATTATTGGAGCTGAAATTTTTCCATTGCGGATTCACAAAATAAACACCGCCAAGCGCAATCAGGAAAATAACTGCGGCGACAGCAACACGCCTGATAAATTTCAACGGAGCATCCAACGAATAAACCAATGGTTTGTGAATGGCAAACATTAGGATCATGGTGATCATTGCTACGCCAGCTACCAGCCATCCTACGGGATAAGATTCTTTAATGTTTCCCAAAACTTCATTGGTATATACCAGGTAATCTACCGCAATGAAATTATAGCGGGAAAAAAATTCATCCCAAAAGAACCATTCGCTGACGGCATTGAACAAAAGGCAAAAAATGGTGATGGCCAGTAAAAAGTCCAGCATGAACAAACGCCATTTTTTGCGCCAGGTATCGCCGGCAAAAAACAATATAACGTATATGGCTATCCTCAAAAAAACATAACCAATCAACGCTTTGTAAATATCTTTATTAAAATCCGAAGGAATAATGGAAGTGAATAAAAGTATAAAGAGTATTACTGCAAAAAAAGCGATCGCAAACCATTTTCCTTTTTTGGTATATACAAAATCATTCCTGAACGTGACCAGCAAAGTAATAGGGATAATGATAAAAGCAGTGGTGACGATATCAAACAGCATGCCTACAAAAAAGCTTGCCAGCACCGGGCCGAAGCCTGCATTCATATCTTTTGAAAAACTTACCAGGAGCGCAAATCTTGTAAGAAAAGATAACAGGATGATGAAAACAGCCAGCAGGTATACAGGGCTGACCCTATTTTTTAAAAATATGTTTTTGATCATTTCAGTTTTTGTGTAACGTAAAGGTTACAGGCGAAACTGAATTAATTCTGAATTTTAGCTATGAATGGAGAATTGCGGATACCGGGGCCCTGGTTGGGAAAATGAGATACTGAATATTTTTGAATGACCGGGTATTCCACTATCAGATCAAACCCATCTTGATAGCCCTCCCAATAAGCGTTGCGGTGTTCTTCGCCTCCAGTTTTTCTAAAAGGCTTTTGCGGTGGGTATTGACGGTAGGAATGCTGATAAATAGTTTTTCCGCAACCTCCACATTGGTAAGCCCATCGGCTATCAATTGCAGCACTTCCTTTTCGCGTCGGGAAATGGGAGGCATCACAGCTTCGTTTTTTCGCAAAGCAAGATTGGCTTCTGCGCTCAAATAGTCTTTACCGGATAACACCGTATTAATGGCTTCCAGTAATTCTTCCCTCGTGGCATTTTTCAATATATATCCCGAAGCGCCGTTGTCAATCATATTGCGGATGATCGTCTGTTGATTGAAAGTACTCAATCCTATCACTGCGATGGAAGGATACAATGCTTTTACTTGTTGACATAGATCAATACCGCTTGCATCAGGAAGATTAATATCCATCAGTATCACATCGGGTTGCTGCATTTTGAGGAAACTCAGACAGGAAGCCGCATTGGTGGCATGGCCCATCCATTCGATCTCCCGTTCATTTTTTAATAATGAAGCGATCCCTTCTATCACAATGTAATGGTCATCTACTATGAATACGCCTGTTTTCATCGAAGCAGTTAAAGTGTAAGTATCAGGTATTTATTTCTATCAATATGGAAGTGCCTTTATCTTTTCCTGATGCAATATCTATTTTTCCTTGTAAAAATTCTACCCGGCTCTGAATATTTTTCCAGCCGATGCCAGCCGATTCTTTCAGCGCAGCGGTATCAAATCCTTGTCCGTCATCTTCTACCGTAACGGCCAATAATTTTTCCTGGTCAGTAAGATGCAGTTGCACCAGTACATTTTCCGCGGCGGCATGTTTGATGGCATTGTTTACCAGTTCCTGCACAATGCGGTAAATGGTCACCGCCGCAGTTTGATCGATCATTTCATCCGTTATTCCGATGGAATGATAATTCACATGTATCACTCCGCTGTTATCGATCTCGCTGCAAAATTCTTTCAATGCCGTATCCAATCCGTATTTCACCAGCACTTCGGGCATCATATTGTGCGCCACACGGCGCATTTCCCTGATGGAACTATCGAGCATATCAATGCTGCGTTCAAACGCCTGCGCATTGTCGGTGGTCATCACCAGGTTGCCTTTCATGTTGCTTAAAGAATATTTTATGCCACTCAGCATGCCGCCCAATCCATCGTGCAGATCCCTTGCCAGCCGGGTCCTCTCCTGCTCTTCACCCTTGAGTACGGCAGATGTGGCGGTGAGTTGTTTTTCGGTTTCCAGCTCTTCAATTTTTGATTGCTGCAATTTTTGACGATGCCTGTAATTCCGGTAAGTGAGTAACGAAATGATGAACAAAGCCACAGCAGTACCGATCAGGATATAATTGACGGTATTCTTTTGACTGATGGCCGCTTTTTGCAAAGCGATGGTATTTTCTTTATTCTGAAGCTGGTATTTAGTTTCAAGGATCTGCACCGCTTCCTCATTTGTTTTTTTTGTCAATGAATCATTCAGCATCACATAATCCTTCAGATACAAATATGCCTGATCCAGATGGCCACTATTCTCTTCCGCGTCTGCCAGCGATTTTAATGTTTCCGTTTTGAACTGCAACAACTGGTATTCATCTTCAATCTTTAATGCCTGCTTTTGATAGACGATCGTTTCTGCATATTTTTTTTGTGCCAGGTAAGTATTCCCTATAGCGAATAAAACGATGGCTTCATCATAAGGAAATTTCAGCGCTCTCGTGATCTTCAGGGATTGCTGTAAATATTGATGGGCGCTATCATACAGCATTTTTTCTTTAAAATAATCCCCTATGAAGACGAGCATTTTCCCCTCCGAATAACGGTCATTTTTTTGCCTGGCCATCGCCAAAGCAGGCCTTGCATAGGGAAGGACGCTATCGTAAATATGATCATTTGCAAAACTATTCAGTAAGGCAAGCGTTGTTCTTAACATTAGTGCGGTATCGCCGGTGATCTTTGATTCCGTTACAGCGAGGCGGGCATAACGAGCAGTTTTTGAGGAATCCCTGAGAAAAGAATAAATGATGGAAAGATTGTAAAAAGCGCCCGTTTTACGGGCATGGTTTCCCGTTTCATCCGCCAGTTCCACCACCTTAAGATAGATCTGTGTAGCAGAATCATACAACTGTTTTTGCTGGCAAATTACGCCGTAACTATTGTAGATGATCGCCAGTTGATTTTTTGCAGCCACCGATTTTGTTTCGGTCACATATCTCAATGCTTTGTCGTTATACCATCTGGCGCTATCCAGTTCCATCTTGTTGCAAAACTGTACTGCCTTGTAACCGTTTACAGCAGCCAATCCCAGGTCATAGTGTATCTTTTCTGATAGCTGCTCTGCAGCGAGTATCATTCGATTGGCAGCTTCGGGCTGGCTATTATTTATCTGCCGTACATAAAGTATCATACGATTTACCTTGGCCGTATCATCCTTAAGTTGATAGATCTCCGTTTCCTGCGCATGGGCTGTATTGGACACCAATAGTACAATGGCAAAAAATGCTGTAAGCAAACTGTTTGAAAAATATATTTTTTTCATTTGAAAAAATTAGCTCCTCACAAATTAACGATTGGCAGTAACTTTTTCCTATCATCTTTTTTAATGATTTTGAAAGCGGTTTATAAAATCATGTTTTTTAATGATAGTAAGACAGAAAGGCGACTTCTACTTTTATGGAATAAATTTTAAATGATGAAAAAAATATTCCTCGTGCTCCTGTTTCTGAAAGTTACGTCAGCGGTAAATGCACAAACCAAAAAAGATTCTGCCCAGGTAAAAAAACAGCTGACAATACCCGTAAAACCGCAGCTGGTACAACCAACTGCCACTCCGCAGGTTTCAATGACACCACCGCCATCGCAAACAACGGCGCAGGGAACGATCTATGTTCCGCCGACAACCACCACTACCACCCCACCACCAACGACCAATGCCATTGACGATTCAAAATATTTCCTCAGTGCTGCCACAGTGATCGTTAAAACCGGCAATGACAATAAAGAAGTTTCGTCTAATTGCAATATCACGATCCGCGCCAACGACCCTGCAGCCAATTTTTTTGAATTCAGGCCGGCGATGTCGTTAAATGATTTTGAATTCGGGGTGAATTCTTCCAAGGAAATAAAGCTGGAATATAAAAAAGTGCTGCCCAATGTGGTGAATCCTTCAAAGAACAGCCTCCAATTGTACAAACAATGGGGACTGGTGTTAGGGATCTATTACAGTTCCTATTACAATCTGGATGCCTGGAAGATCGAAGGCATTACTGTTAAACTCGAATTCAAGGATGTCAATGGTAACCCATATCCCAACGCTGCTTACGCAAATGTGACCCTGGGGATCCAGGTGCCTTTATTGATGGGCTTTAAAGTGGGCAACGATCCTTTTTCTTCCAAAGATAATATCTGCTATGCCCACCTGACTTCCAACGGATTAAGCGATTTCAGCGTCAACAACATCAAAACCACCAAATGCCCTAAATGATCCCGTTTTATGAAAGCACTATTTTCTTTCCTGTTATTGTCGTTATCCGCAGCAGTAGCACCATTTACAGATCGGGAGATGGGGACGCGGCAGTGACATATTCCTCGATTACGCCATAAAAAATGTTTGCCGGTAAATGGGTTAAAACTGGAAGGTGCTTATTCAACCCTGGTGGGTTATTATAAAAAGAAACCGGGTTTTGTCACAAAAAATACAGACCCCTATAAACGGCCGATCATCTTTTTAAAAAAGACGGGACTTATATCAATGAAGGGCTCGAATTCAGCAATATCACCAAAGGCGATGATTTTGCAATTGGAAAAGGAACCTATGAAATAAAGGATTTCTCCATCATCCTTACCACCCAAAGCGGCCGGAAATTGCAGGTGGCATTTACCGGGATACTCGACAGTGATCCTGCTAAAACCCCGGTGGGTATATGATCAATAATGTTCTTTTTTACCAATTGGATCAAAGCTTTCAACCTCATTAAATAAATATCAAATGAAATATTTTATCATCTCATGTTTGATGCTACTGGGCCTGCAGGCATTGGCACAAAAGCCTTCCAAAGAACAAATGGAAGCCGATAAGAAAAAATTTGCCGAGGCCCGGAAAAAATTAGAAGAACAAAAAAAGGCTATGTCTCCGGAAGCGAGAAAGGCTTATGAAGATTTGATGAACAAAATGGGTGGAAACGCTGCTATGCAAAGTGCACAACAGGCTATAAACACCGATGCAACATCCAACAGCGCAGCGTTACAACGCAGTACCGACCCGGAGATGATTCCTGATAAAATGGCTTCATTAAAAATAGCCACCACACCCAAAAACAAGGCAGAACTTACCGCTTACCTGTCCCCTATTTTTACTGAGGCCGATAAACTGATAAAACCCGAAAGCAAAACGGCGATAAAAAACCTGTTGAACAACAGCAAAAAAACAGGTGAGTATGCCATGATATTCTGGTCTTACAACGAACTCGACAAAGCGTTGTACCTGCTGTTGAATGCCTGCCTTACTGAACCTGATGACCTGGTATCGCTCAACAATCTGGCAAGCCTGCTTACGATATCCGGCTCTGCCAATAAATCGCTGCCCATTTTATTGTATGCACAAAAACTACTGCCCAACAGCGGAACGGTTGCAAATAATACAGGCCAGGCATGGCTCAGTTTAGGCGCTGTGGATAAAGCGGAATCGTTCTTACAAACGGCTGTTGCAAAAGATACTAATAATGCCGAAGCATACCGTTCATT
>Ga0247813_10001653_pt1 | contig 16525 bp, 20 predicted proteins | sample UWRJL169409C1_FD_180719 | JGI IMG/M metagenome (GOLD analysis project Ga0247813, IMG submission 180719) | Plant litter microbial communities from Arlington Agricultural Research Station in Wisconsin, United States - UWRJ-L169-409C-1 | ecosystem: Environmental > Terrestrial > Plant litter >... | reverse complement strand
GAATGCATCGTACATTTCTAGAAATGTCGCACCGCCAATATAGTTTTGTTGGCCATTCTTTTCAAAGTTCAGCACGAGTACCGCATCGATGCTATTAATGACATCTTCGCTGTGCTTGATCATACTCGCCTTCCATACGGCGTGTTCTTTCGCGCCCAGTTCGTAGTATTTAGATTCTGCATCCGGATCGTCATATGAGTTAGGGAGTGTTATTTCGTGACCAGTCTTCTCGAGGGCTTCTTTGATTGGCGGAATTGTACCGTAGAATGCTTTGCTGCAGATGATGAATATTTTCATGATGATGTCATTATAACTTATGCTTTTTCGGTATACTACATACATGACTCTCACCGACCAAAAACAAACAGGATTTACCATCGTCGAACTCCTTATCGTCATTGTTGTTGTCGGTATTTTGGCAGTCATTATTATCGTGTCCTACAACGGCATTACTTCAAAGGCACAAGAGACTTCGGTCAAACACGACATGCGAAACATTGCTAAACAGGTAGAGATTTACAAACTAGATGACGGGCAATACCCGTCGTCGACGAAATTAAAAGAACTCGGCATTAAGGTAAATAAACAGACCTACGGAGTGAACCCAACCGGCGCCACCATATTCTACTGCGTTGATAGCACGGGAAGTGTTTTTAGTATTGTCGCCAGAGTAAAAACAAGCACGCTGACAAAGTATTTATCTTCCACTGGGCAGACGAGTGTCTACACTGGCTCTGCAACCGCACCACAACTATGTTTAGACAGTGGTGTCCCAGGCACAACTTCAACTGTTACCTACACCGCTTTTACAGAGAATGGCGCTTGGTTTGATTGGGTTAATTAAACTTGAAACTATCGATCATCAACTTGACGGTAGTGTCGGATGAAATCGCGTATGGATACAGGTTTATAGAATAAAGAGCGTCACCTTTGAGGAAATAGATAACCTCATTTGTCTCTGAAAAGACTGATTTGGCACTCTTTGCAGGTAGTTCACCAACACTTGTAGTTTTTACATCTTCTGGAGCATAACTTATAGGACCAGTACTTACAGATACCTTGCCTAGGTTGTTGTACCATTGTGCTGTCGTATATCCGGTCATCGCCTTGAAATCAGTAGTGTTTTGTTCAAGTAATACTCGAAGCGCGATGTAGTCACTCGGGTATCCTTTTTCGGTCATGCGCGGAATTGGATCAAAGTTACGGAAGTATGGCCCGTCTTTATCTGACTCGCTATTGGTTTCTTTAATAACAATCCAGCCTTCAGGGTATTTAATACTATACCCATCACGTGTGCTTTCGTATGTACCCCAGTCCTTGTATTTATCAGCTTCGACTTCCTTTATCTCGTTAGGCGCAACAATACTCGTATCAGTGTTTGCTACGTCTTTACTAATAAAATTCTGCCAAAACACAAACCCAAGTAATCCGATGACTGCCGCAACTAATATAACGACAACAACTACATGCGCACTTCCGGTTTGGTTTTGAGAATTCTTAATCATGTATACATCTTAGCTTAGTAATACGGTTATGTCTTCTACTATATATTTCACCAACTCATCCTCAGACAAGCGTTCGTTAAGAATCTTCTCGTCGTCCACGCCCAGATAATCGTTATCCCTCCACCACTCTCGCATCTCTGCCTCGCCGAAGTCGTTATTCTTGTGGCGTAAGTTGTGTCGGCGAAGTGTCTCATTAAATGAAATATCAAGATAATACACATGGGACTTATCGAACTTAGAAATTAGCGCCCTGAGCATATCTCCATACTTATCATTAGACAGTATTCCTTCTAGCAGCACGTCATATCCACTATTCATGCCGTAGAGAGCGAGTTGTTCAATAAGCCCAATGACCGGATTACCTTCTTTGTCTTTCACTTTCAAAATGTCTCGCCGAAGTACATCCTGTTGCAAAAACATGACTTTATCGCCCAGTTCTTCACGTATACGATGTGCAATAGTAGATTTACCGCTGCCGGAATTTCCGCGAATGATGATGAGTTTCTGTGGCATATGTTAATTGTAACAAAGCAACACAAAAGCTATACATAGTTGCAAATATAACAAAAAAATGTTTAAGTATGTAGTGTATCACTTCCGATACGCGTATCCGAAAGGAGTGCCTAGTGGCACTAAAACGCGGCGTGACACAGCTGATGAATGAGGCAAGCCTCAGCGTCAGCGGTCTCGCTGAGAAGAGTGGCATAAGTGAATCCACCGTACGACGTGCGGTGCGTAGTAACGAAAATGCCCGGCTGAACACTACTTCAGCCACAGCAATTGCCAATGCCTTTGATTCGTCTGTCGGCGAAATCAACTGGCCTGGTGGCTTAGCCAATCGCGGGAGACCCGCCGGAACAGGTGGTAGATACACCCGCCGTACTGGCTGAGTAAATTCATGCTCCTTGTGAGCCCCTTTCCTGTTTTTTTACGGAAGGGGCTCACGGGGGCTTATTTAATTGTAGGGTGCAAAAAGCTCCGTGCTATCATATAGGTACTTACGTTTTAAGGAGTACCATGCCAAAGCAAAAACAAATCCCTGAAAAACCACACAAAATTCGTACACGTTGGTACGCGACAAAACCTGTAATTATTCTCGCACTTATCTTTTTGCTACCCTTAGGCCTGTTCTTGATGTGGAAGTTTCCTAGCTGGACTAAAAAAACAAAATGGATCGTCACTGCAATCCTTACATTCTTTTGGGCATTTGTATTTATTGGCACCTACAACTCACCACCCACCATCACCTTCACTAATGCAAAAGATAATAAAATCAGTACAGATGTTGCCGAATACGTTATTACCGGTACTGTTTCGAGCATGAAAGACGTACGTTCTCTTACTATTAACGACAAGCCCGTTACAATCGCGACAGATTCCGGTTTTGCACATAAGGTCATCCTTGAAGAGGGCGATACTGTCTTTAGTGTTGTCGCTACAAATGAGAATGGTAACAGCTCAGAAAACGTGATTATACACAGGGCATCTAAAGCAGAGTTAGAAGCTCGCTTGGCTGCCGAGAAAAAGCGACTTGAACAACAAGTCAAAGAAGAGCTTGCCAAAAAAGAAGCCAAAGATGCCGAAGAGAAAGCCAAAGCCGAAGCACAAGCCGCAAAAGAAGAGGCAGCTGCGGACAAACAAGCAGCGAAAGATCAATCCGCTGCAGACAAAAAAGCTGCGAAGGAAAAAACAGCCGCAGATAAGCAAGCTGCGAAAGAGAAAGCAGCACTCGACAAACAAATCGCGAAAGATAAGGCAGCAAAAGAAGCGAAAGTAACCAAGGAAGCAAAATCAAACTGCAATTGGTGGTGTAGATTAACCGGTGGTGACAAGAAGAAGGAAGTTGCAAAAGAAAGTGCACCAGAGATCAAGAAAGCTCCTGTTACTACCCCTGCAGTTCCCGCTCAACCTAAGATAGGCGAAACAGTCACAAGCGGTAACTTTGCGTTTCGTGTCAACTCAGTCAACTGTGGCGAAACAACAATTAGCTGGGTATACGGTGGCGTCATCCGTTACTACTCAACAGCCCTGGGTAAGTTCTGTAGGCTCAACATGACAGTTCAGAATATCGGTGATTACAAAGATAGTATCTCAATATGGGATCAATACCTTTATAACAGTAAGGGCCAACAATGGTCTTATGATAGCGGCGCGACATCAAATGCAGCAAAATACCTTTACGGTAGCCCCCTGGTTGAATCTATGAACCCAGGAATTAGTATTACTGGTGATATTATCTACGATGTACCAAGTGATCAGTCGCCGGCAACAGTGGTTATTGACGGCGGATTGTTTGGATCAACAAAAACGATACGCTTGTAACATTCGTTATATAATTGCGCTCTCGATCAACTACCAATACTCCAAATATTCAAAGTCTTACCGTCCTCATGTTCTTGACCTACGAGTGTGTACCCAATTTTCTCTGCAATTTTATTACTCCCGATATTTTCAGGTTCAGCCCGAATAACCAGGCGAGGAATTTCCATTGTAGATAAAGCAAAGTGCGTAAGTGCCGCTGAGGCTTTTGATGTTATTCCCCTGCCGTTGTATTCAGATGCGATCCAGTACCCGATCTCTGGCCGCTCTTCTGCAATGTGCATGAGACTGATATGGCCGATGACACTCCCGTCATATTTAATGCCATACCCGTACTCTTTGTTGTCTTTGCGTCTCTGTAGCATCAATTCAATGAACCCCCGAGAGTCAGAAACGGTTTTCGTGAACTTTGGCCATGGCAGGAACTCTGACAGGTACTCTCTGTCTTTATCGGTTAACGCAAATAGACGATCTGCGTCTTCAATCCGCAGCTGTTCGAGGGTGAGCATGTCATCAACTTGTATGATTTCGTTATTTAACTCTGGCATAGCACTATGATAGCAAAAAACACCTAGTCATAAATCTACTTAATTTCGTCAGCCGCTTTTAATACGCGGTCGATCAAGTCTGGGTCGGATACTACCGGAAGCCCCGGCTTATCTTCAAAAACAACTTTTGTATCGAGATCCAAAAAGTATGTTGTCTCGTTCACTACTACTATCAAAAGTGGTTTATCGTCTAGCGTACCTACCATGAATTTCCGTGGCATATTGTAAGTCTCCTTATCGGTTTATTGTTTCAGTTTATTTAGGATGGTGTTGAAGTTTTCCTGACCCATGTTCTTGGGTGAGATTATAACATTGAGCCAGCTGTTTGGTGCTATGTAGTTACCCTCCAGCTCAGGAACCGCGCTTAGCCATAATTTCGGGCTACGCATTATGATGATCGTTTTCTTGCGTCGTACAGCTTCGCGCACTAATTCAAATGAAAAATCCTGCGATGGGACCTTTAGGTCGCTTATCTTCTTTGCATTTACTGAGTGGTAAGGGAGATATTCGATGAGCATTATCTTGTCCCGAAGCATGTGCTCCGTAACACCAGCCTGTAGCAGCGGCGCGAGCTTTTTCTTCCACCACCAGTACCCACCCGTTTCTTCAAACCCGCCGTTGAAGTAATAGAATATTGAGTTGTATGCATCGGCTTGGTTTGCACGATTTTCTGCTGCAAACTGAGGATGAGTCATATTTACTGTAATGTCACTTTCGCGAAAGCCTGGGTTTAGTGCCAGGAAAATAACTTCTGCGTTATCAAGCCCGCCGATATATGGTTCGGGTAAGGTGTCGAATCTTAGTTCGTTGTTTGCGTGGCGGTGCTGGTCGAGAGAGAGCTTGTCGTCAGCTAAAACGTAGGGTTTTTGTGAGGGTAAATTTAGCCAGGGGTTTTGCATATTGTCACTATTGTAGCGTAATACAAAGTTTGCTGGTTTCAATTCTATTATGGGGTGTAAAGACAGAACCGAATTAACAGTTCTGACTTTGTTGATTATGGCTTGGTTCCCACTAGTGGACGTACTTAGCAACTCTTTGTCACAAAGATAAATATTATTCTAACACTTTGATGTGTCTGAGATAATTTGTTAAAGCTGTAAAGCTGCTTTCATACTCAATCCTAGGATTATCCCCGGGGATATATGCATGCTTTAATTTGATTACCACAAGATTTTGATTCACGACCATTAGATAACCATCTTCTAAAACTCCCGCATCTCCGATCTGTCCATAGTAGATCTTAGTACCCGACACATCAAAAGATGGTACAGACTCGCCCTCACTCCAACCGCCCGTAGTCTTCATCGTATCTGCAACACTGTCGTATTCATTAGTCGGACCATTAACCAGATTAAGGTTGCTGGTGGTAGCGTTAAAGTAAGTACGTTGCAATGAATGACCAATACTCGAATATCCGCTCCGAAGTGGCTCTTTTGCTACCGATAAAGAAAGGGTTTCTTGCCCGGAAGTTATGACCGCTTTATAGAATTCTAAAGATTTGCCAGCTGACGTTCCATCATTATTCTCCATTTTTCCTTCAAAAATATCGTAATTTTCAGCTTTTTCAAACTTACCTTTAAAAATTGACGGTACTTGGAACTGAACTCCGATCTCCTCGGAACAGAATATACCGTTCGCTTCAACAACATCACTTTCACATCCAGTTTCTTCAGCTGGCTTTTCTTCATCTTGGCTGACAGTGGCAGTAGTCAGAGTGTCTTTTGGAGCTAAGAAGTTTTTCCATACGACAAAACCGAGAGCACCTACAATGGCTACGACTAGAATTACTACGATGAAAATGTGAGCACTTCCGTCTTGTTTTCGAGAATCCTTAATCATGTATATATCTTACCAAACAAAAACACTTTCCTTTTGGGAAAGTGGTTATGCTTGGCTCTCGCTAGTGGACGTACTTCGCAACAAAATGTACCAAGATAACCCTCTAGACTATCTAGTCACATAGTAGCTATTTAGCTTCAATACTATTTACCATATTTGACAGAAGATCCCTGTCTATCGCTTGTAGACCTTCCGGGTCGTCGTAGGCACAGGTAGACTGAGCCGCACTATACCAATAATAGTAACCACTGATAGGTTCACCGTCATTAAGCATGAGTACGTACTCAGAGTCTACGGGATCACTCTTACGACCAATACCCCCTAATCTTATAACTCCTGGTACTTCATCATCAGCCGGCTCCTTACAATCACCGCCTAAATCTTCTACACGGCTCGTCGTAAGTTCGTAGCTATCGCTGACTTTGTAGTACTTGATACCTGTTAAACCATCTGGGATTTTAAACTTAATACTCCAATCATCAAGAACGAAATAGCCTTCGTTTAAATCTGCCACAGATTCACTTTCTGGTTTTGCTTCCTGCTGACTCAAGTTAGGTTGGTCTACGGTTTTGACGTTTGGCACTATAAAATTCTGCCAAAAAACAAAACCTAGTAGCCCAAGAACTGCTATCAACAAGATAATAATTACAACTACATGTGCACTTCCCGTTTGGTTTTGAGAATTTTTAATCATTAGTTTAATAATAGCAAACAAAAAGATCTTCAGTTCGAAGATCTTTAAGAATAATCATTTTGGCTCACCACGATAGAGGAAGTTATAACTATAATTAAATACGACTTGGCGTTCTCTTAGATTTCTTCTACCTCTATTGGATCTTCTTCTTTTGGTGGATGTTCAAACAAGTAAACTATTTGTTTTGCCAATCCTAACTTGAATTCAGGTGTATTTTCGTTGCCCGCTTTCGATACGCCATCTTCTGAGTGCTCCATATCTGGAAAGTCGCTAATGCCTCTGAGCTCTGGATGTTCTGCTATTATCAGCGCATACAGATAGTCTACATCAATGGTCTTTTCAATGTACTGGTAAGTTCCTCTGTCAAAGTTACCCCTGTGAGTTCCTCTGCTACCACTCCATTTTGATAGGAATAAAGTAGCATATTCTAATGCATCATCAGCAGTGGTTAGCTTGGACTTAAGATAATCATTTACTTCGTTCCTATCCCCGTAATCAGACCAGTACTGATAAAGGATATGACCAACTCGTGAAGTACTTGAGTGCAATGGCTTGCTATTAGCGAGTTTCTTAATATATTCGACAATTAATTCATCAAACTTAGCCAAATCTTCTTTTTCAAGAAACTTCTCCCTGTCTTCTTTCTTTGAATTGAGTTCAACTTCTCGAATAAGATAAAACAGCTGTTCAGGTTCAATATCGTCTCCGAGCAGAGTTTGAATCGCCTCAAGTCTATTTGGTGATGTACGAATAATATCCGTAAGAATATCAACTGATTTCTCGACCGGTGAATCCATAAACGCACCCGCCCCCTCACGTTCTAAAGAACCAACAACGTCGATAATTGCTTTGGCTAATTTATCTGGGTGTTGAGTTGCCTTCCAGTACATTTTAACCTTATCGAGTATCAAAGCCTGATCTTTTACTTTAAGTAGTTCCCTTAAGCCAGCCGTAATGGTTTTCGATGAGTCTGAAGTAATTAAGTTTATCAACTCTGTATCTGAAAAATCTTTCTCAGTTAACCCATACGAAAAATATCTGTCGTAATAGTCTGGACTAGCCACCCTTTTCTGTACACGCAGCTCACTAAGCGACAGACTACTCGCGTTTTTTTCAAACTTCTTATTCACAACAGGGAATAAACCTTTAACCATCTCCAATACTGGCGCAATATCGTTAGTAAGTTCAGAAATTCTAGCTTTGAAGTTTTCATCTTCATCATCATCCCTGAATGAGAAACTATGGTTGGCTCCGGTTAGTAACTGCTTTTCGTGCCGAATATTATCGTACTCAACCGGATAGAATAGCCTAAGTGACTCAATCACTAGGAAATCAGCCAAGTTCACTTCTTTTGATATAAAAGGTACAGTAAATTTTAATGAATTTAAATATCTAGTAACCATTCTCGGACTATCTATTAACGGAGAAATTTCACTATCATACATAACTCGAAAATCTCTTGCATCATCATCAGATATGTCTATATCATTTTCCTTAAAAATTTCGTCAATTCCACTCAATAACTCTTCGTTTAGAGTGGTGCGGGGGATCACAGGAAGATGCAATGGTACTTGAATAATTTTTTCTAAAAACGACCTCCCCGCTTCTTTCTTTCCACTAGAGCTGAATCTGTTGTTAATAGCTTTTACAACCGCATCTTCGTCTATTGCAATTAGGTATGTGACACCTTTGAAGTCAGCAATCACTTTAACAATTTTTAGTAGTTGAAATATCTCATCTTTATCCAGCCTATCTAAGTCATCAATCATAATAATGACTCGCTTACCTGTTGTTTGGATCTTCTTCTCAATACGCTTTTTGATATCCTCGATTGAACTACTCTTTAGGTAACGTTTAACAGCGCCGCCAGCGGCCGCAGCGCCGGTGGAAGTTGCTGGTATTCCAGTTGCTATCGAAAGCCCCGCACCAACAACACCTATGTAGTTGGTGATTAATTTTGTGGCCGTGTCGCTCTTTGACAATGCACCGTTTCTGGTGAGTTTTGCGCCAACAAATTTAACAGTTTTTTGAGCCACATTTTGCTTTTTACTCTTTTCAGCACTCACTTTATCTAGCTTTTTTGCTAGTTGAAACAGAAGACCGTTTACTATTGCTTGCTGGTTCTCGAATATCCACGGGTTAAACGTAATGACGAGGGCATTCTCTCCTATATATTCCTTAACCATCGTAAGTGTCGATGATTTCCCATACCCCCACTTCGAGTACATACCAACAACGAAGTCGTCATTCAAGTTTTTCTCGTATAAGAGTTTAGCCAATCTCTTAGAGTACTCTTTGCGTGAATACCGATCCTGCTTAGAGTTGGCTATTGGCTTATCCGATGAGTATTCCATACGTACATCATATTCTCTTCGTGCGCTATCTTCAATAATAGTCCGGTTTATCGCCATAAGACCCTCTAACATCTGGCTTAAGCTCAATTTATACTTTTTCCTTAATTCAGACTTGACACGCGTATTTGTGACCGGGAATACCGGTACTTTATCAAATAATGAGATTCCCGGTCATCTACCGGGAACGTTGTTTATGCTAAATATTACCGGGAATCCCGGTACTTGACAAAATAACCTAATTCCCGGTATAATACAACTATGAAAATCCACGTGCCAAATAGTGCTTTTATCTATAATATCGACTCATTCCTAGCCGGATTTGATCCCAGTGATCCCTCTATCCTTGAGGTTTCGACCAACGACCAATGGATCTCTATGCACCCACTGGTGTTATGTATGATCGCCGCACTTGCCTTGAAGACCGATAATGCCACGATTGACGAAGTTAAGGCACGATCTGGCCACTACATAACCCGGATGGGTCTGTACCCGTTTCTCGGACTTCCTTCGCCACACGAAATAGAAGAACATGACCCTTCCGGTAGGTTTATTCCTCTAACACAAATCGAATCATCCGGTGAACTTACTGACTTCTTGAATGATATGGTACCGCTCCTACACTTACCGCCAGCCCAGTCCAGGACTATCCGATATATAATGAGCGAACTTATCCGTAATGTTCTTGAGCATGCCCAAGCAGGGAACGGAGCCATTGTAGCTGCACAGTATTACAGCAAGTCAAACACTATTCGCATTGGTATTGTTGATACAGGAATTGGCATCAAGCAAAGCATGGCATTTGCACATGCTACAGCATCAGATCTAGAGGCAATCAAAATGTCCCTGATTCCCGGAATGACCGGCACAACAGTGCGAGAAGGTGGTACGGATTATAACGCAGGCGCTGGACTATTTTTCGTCAAATCGATTGCGACCATTAATGAAGACCCTTTCCTTATATATAGCGGAAACTCAATGTACAAGCTCCTAAAAAGCAAGAAGAAAAAACTTAATTGGAACCCAGAGGACGACAGTCACTCTGAACGAGAAGATCTACCGCGATGGGAAGGAACTGTCGTAGGCCTAGATATTAACTTAGATTCAACAGAAGCATTTGCAGACTTGCTTACGCTAATACAATCAACGTATAGTGAAGCTGTTAGAGTGCGAAGAAAAGACCGATTCAGAAAGGCTAATTTCATATAATGGAAAAACAAAATGCGTTAACCATAAAGCTACTGCCAATTACAGGTCCTTTTGCTGAAAATAAAGATATCGGCAAGGATATAAGGGTGGACAAAATAGAGCCAGCCCTCGGCAAGGGCATTGATATTATCCTTGATTTTAACGGCATTGAAGGTGCGACCCAGTCTTTCATTCACTCGATGATCAGCCAAGTTATCCGAGACAACGGAAACGCAATCATAGATAGAATATTTTTTAAAGACTGCGTAGATGACGTAAAAGCGATTATAAGTATAGTCATCAGCTACATGCAGGACTCGGACTGACCTTTTACGCTTAACTGGTCATATCTAGCGGGCTGCTAGTTATCAAATCTTTCATCCACTAATCGACAATTTTATCAGTATCGATTGTTGGCAGAATAACAGTGATTAGTTCATCAGACTCTTCTTTTGATATCTGTTTTTTCGCACGTCTACTAATGCGCTTACGGACTATTGAGAAAGTTACCAGAAAGCTAATTAAGAAAATAAGAACAAATCCCATGAGGTTTATTTACCAGTCTTCTTTTTGGCCCAACCTATAAATAAAAGCACCAAACCCAACACAATAAGCACACCTAGAAGCTCGAACATATACACTCCTGTCGTCAACCCGACTGATTTAGTTAACCGGTGGAAACAAAAAACCGACCACCAGCTGAGCTTTCGCCCCACAGCCCTTTCGAGCTATGACTACGTCAATAGTACCGATGATCGGATTATTATTGACGTAGATTTGTTGCCCATACCTTCCCCACGGGTGGCTCTAGAGCACAGTGACGAATCACTTGACTATCACTATATACCAACAAGCCCCTCCCTTAAAGGGTGGCTGTCATGGAGGACAGGTCTATACCGAGATTCTCGTTCACTTTTTAACAAAGTGTATACCCTAGTAGTCTTACGGAAATTTTTTTACCATAATTCAAATACTTAAGCCCCCTTTAGAGCTTCGACGTAAAATGCGATAATAAAATCATGGACTTCATCTATCAACAAATCGGCCTTGAAGACCCAACCTTACAGGAAGTAGCTGAGAGTATCTTCGAAGCTCTACACGACCAGCTACACGGCTACGCCGACAATGGTCCAGTCAACCTACACATGGCTAATACAGCCCACACCACTCTCAACTCAATACTAAGCCTTCTTCAAGAACAAGGCATTCTACTATATGGTGATTCGGATAAGTCAAATAAAGAGCCTGGTCGTTATACAGTAGCAATCATTAATAGATACAAATTTGAGCTCCTATCTGCCGAGTTAATTTGGTTAGCGAGGCCAGAGCAAGAAAAAGAGCTGAACGATAACACAGCACCCTACGAAGATGATCTTGTTTATTACGATATAGCAACCGGAGATATGCTATTCAACGGAATGTTCAAGACGCTCGATGGTCGTAACAAAAAACTGTTTGACGCCCTCTTTATAGCCGCTCCAAAGCCCGTTGACAGGAAAACCTTACTAAGGATAGCTCGTACTGGAAAATACGCTTACGAGCCGCCTGAAAGCGTGGTCAGCGAGGCGATCACAAATCTTCGTAAAATCTGCGGAGTCAAAGCTCGTGCCCTACCTTTATCGGCCGGAGGGGGCAGGAGGCTCAATGCCTCGACCTACCCCCTATCCGTACAACTTCCTAGATACTGGATGAGTTTCGAAAACTACAGATACAAATCCCGAAAAGAATTATTTTCACCCCAGTCATAGCCTAATTACATACCTAACAGTGTCTCATTGTTTAGACGTATGATCTTATTACGTTTGCACAAGGAATCGCCGACTATCAGCAAACCCGTTAGGCGATCCTTAAAAACAAGGAATAGATATGACACTAAGTCGTAAGTTAGTCGAAACATTTCGTGCACTTCACCGCAATAAATACGGTGAAGATATAAGCTACCATGTTGCCGAGCTACAGCTCGAAGAACTTGCAGATTTAGTGCGTCTGACCATAGCGAAAGAAGAAACCACATAGAATGGCCAAAATTTTTAACATTGAAGCGAGCGTTCACAAACCACTAGCATCAGGCTACAGAGTAAAAGTGTCTGTACTGGATCTTGGTATGTACATAAATGGCATGGTTGTATTTGAGCCAAACGATGACCATAAAGATTGGTCGGTCATGACACCCGCCCTACGATCAGGAAGAGGCAAATGGACACATGTCGTCGAGTTCGACAAAAGCACCGCACTATGGGAAGAGATATACCAGGCGTGCGTTCAGGCGGGAAAACAATATCTGTCCGAGGGAGATGTGGTTTTGACCGATATACCCGACGGGCCGGTTAACTTTGATGATATTGATATACCCTTCAAGTAATCTTTATATTACTAGATCTTTATATATAAAGGTCATCTCTATAAAGGTGATCTATACATAAAGGTTGTTTCAATCCAGGAACAAATATATATAGTGGATCCATCCATTTTAATAGGAGACTAGAACAAAATGACAGAACGTAATTTACAAAGCCTGCGATACAGGCTATATACTCGCAAGTCCACTGATACGGGCGAGAAGCAGGTCTACTCACTCGATGACCAAAAGAAGGTAATGCTAGAGGCCGCAAAACGCGAAGGACTGCACATAATAGGCAGACCGGTGACAGAGAAGATGTCTGCGAAAGCAACTGGTAAGCGTCCCAAATTTGATCTCCTGCTTGAAGAAATTGCCACCGGAAAAATAGACGGTATTATATGCTGGAAACTAGACCGGCTTTCACGCAACCCAACCGACAGTGGACGCATCCAGCAGCTATTACAGGATGGAAAATTGAAGCACATCCTGACGAATGACAAGAGTTATTTTCCAGAAGATAATGCTATCATCTTTAGCGTAGAGGCGGGCATGTCTAATCAATACATCCGTGAACTTGCCAGCAACACTAAACGTGGAATGAAGTCAAAAGCAGAAAAAGGAGACAAGCCAGGAATACCGCCTATTGGCTACTTAAATGATCGTGCGGAAAAAATCATCATCACCGACCCTGCACGCTTTGGCTTAGTTCGCATACTATGGGACAAAATGCTTACTGGTACATACTCAATGGCTCAGTTATGTCACGTGGCCAATGATGAGTTAAGTATTGTCTCGGTGAGACGGAAAAAAATAGGCGGCAAGCCCATTGCGTACTCTACGCTATGTAATATGTTCAAGAACCCATTCTATACAGGCAAGCTCTTCTTTAATGGCATCGAGTACAAAGGCAATCACAAGCCCATGGTTAGCGTGGAAGAATTCGAAAGAGTACAGCAGCTTATTGACCCATCTCACACTACCCGACCCAAAGATAAGACCTATAACTTTCAGCTGCGTAACCTGTTCAAGTGCGGCGAGTGTGGCTTTGCTATAACGGCTGAAGAGAAGCGAAAACACATCAAGTCTACGGGTGAGATCAAGACGTACACCTATTACCACTGCACCGGGAAAAACAAAATCGTTAAATGCACACAACCCCACCAACATGTAGCCGAGGATGAACTTTTACGGCAACTTAAAGAAAAACTTTCCAAATTCACCATTGACCCAGACTTCTATAAACTAGCGATTGAAGCACTTGCTCAGGCGGAAGATGAGGTCGTAGCTAAAGATCAGACTCAAACAGCCGCTAGAGATAAGGCCATCGAAAAAAAGATTCAAGATATAACAAATCTAAGGCGTATGAGATATAGCGGCGAGGCCGATGAAGACTCTTGGTACTTCCCTGAAATGCAGAAACTTGAGAGTGATCTTGAAACCCTACACGCCACCCGTAATAAACTAGAGTACAAGGCACGTAACTGGCGCGCTAAAGCCGATGAAACCTTTACTTTTGCTCGGTATGCAAAAGAGGACTTCGATAGTGACGACTTAGAGAAGAAGCGATCAGTGATTGTTAAGCTAGGCGAGAAGCTCAGCCTCATAGATAGAACCATTCAGTTCACCCCCAATAAATACTTCATTCCCTTAGAAAAAATGAATGAGAGCAAGTTACTGCTCTCTGAAATGGTTAGAACCGACTCACAACAGGGGCGAATCGGTTCAAGTGACCATGTAATAACATCTTGGCTCCGACGGCTGGACTCGAACCAGCAACCTCGAAGTTAACAGCTTCTTGCTCCACCATTGAGCTACGTCGGAATACAGATGATATTATACCCTTACCCCCGTACTAGAGTCAATGTTAGACTTGCTCAGCCCAAACGAGGACGCGTTGGTCGTAAGTCTTTTGATCTTCCAACCATTTACCAGTACAGGTCATCAGGTTAAGCCCACGTGATACATTCCCATATGGCAACAGCATCTTCTTCATATCAAGACCCTCCAAAGGAGCAACTTCAGTATGAACAACCTTATAGGTTAATCGGGTGTTGTCACCCTTTTCAATCTGAATCTCATCCCCTTCAACTAACTTGTCGAGGTAGGCAAATAGCCCTTCACGAGTTGGACCAGATGCGTGTCCATCAATAAACATCGCACCGATGTCACCCGGTTTCACACTTCCGTTGTACCACCCGGCATCATGGATGTTTAATGGCGCCTGGATAGCCCCCTTGTCGTTCACACTCATCGGAAGGATCTTTGCGGTGACATTGATCTTGTTGATGTAGATAGCCCTAGGAAGGCTTGGTGCAACGTTGTAGTTCTTTAGGCTATCAGCGCTAGGCTTTGTTTCGTCCTGACCTTCAAGCGCAGATGTTGCGGTTGAAGCAGATCCAGATACTTGTGAAGATTCGCCTGCTTTTACTCGTTGATTTGTCATCCAAGTGTCGATACTGACATAGCCAGTGACAAGTACGAAGACGCTCGCCACAAACACGAGGCCAAATCGTTTCATATCGCGTTGCTTACGACGCTCTGATTTCAAAGACTTTCGAGCGTGCACCAATGCCCGCTCCATTGCGCGTGCTTTGGCGTCAGGTGATAAGGTCTCAATCGATCGAATCGGCGCGACAGGCTCAAGGGCGTACGTTTCGGTCTCGGTCATAACCGTTTCGATAATTTCAGGAACGGCCGGTGCTGTCGCAGTTGCAGGTGTGGCAGCAATGACGTCGGTAATCACCTTTGTTGATCGAGAATATAACACACACTGCTCTGCTTCGCGTCGAGCGGGCGCATCACGAGGAGAAACCGTCGGGCGACGGCTCTGAGGTGATCGATTGTAGGGTGTAATATCTTGCATGCTTTTTTATTGCAGTGAGCGAGACCACTTGGATCTCGCTCACTTATTATCTTGTTAATGAATTCGTTCTATCGTGTTGCGTTACGGCGTCGTAGTGCAATTGCACCAAGAAGTCCTGCTGTAATTATACCAAGTCCAGCGAGGAGTGCAGGGTTACCAAGAAGCAACTTTGCAGCACCAGTGTTTGGAGCATCTGGGTCAGTACCAGCATTAAGGGCAGTAATCACTACATCGTTTCCGTCACCACCAACATATGAAATGCTGAATGTGATTCCTTCGACAACAAATTGTGATCCTTCGTCGAGTCCGGCAAATGTGCCGTTAATAGGAATGTTTGCAGCTTGAAGGTTGTCGATGATAGTAAACTGGTCACCTTCGTTAATGCTATATCCTTCGTAGAGTGAAAGGTTGAGGAGGGCACCTGCATCAAGCTGTACATCACTTGAACCTGTTCGTGATGGGTCGCTGACGCGTATTTGGTCGTACTCACCATCTGCAGTTGTTTTAAGTTCCGCAGCGTATGTTGAGCCATCGCTAAGGTAAAGGTTTTCAAGAACAGTAAGTGTTCCAGGTGAAAGTCCAGGAGCAACTGTTCCGCCAATGATAGTCAGCGCTTCAACAGTTCCTGTTCCCTTAACTGTTCCGCCTTGGCTAACGTCAACGTTCCCACGTGAACCTGTCACAATAGCTGTTTGGTTCGCACTCACGTTCAGTGATGTACCAGGCTGTTCGTCAGAGTATGTTGTTTCTTCGACAGGGGCGACTGAACTTCCTTCAGGTGTTGTAAGTGTTCCAGATGCACCACTTGCCGTTGTGAATGTGTGTCCGTTTGCGTTGTACGTTCCAGTAATGTTCATGTTGTCAGAACCGTTAAAGA
>Ga0247813_10001650_pt1 | contig 16539 bp, 8 predicted proteins | sample UWRJL169409C1_FD_180719 | JGI IMG/M metagenome (GOLD analysis project Ga0247813, IMG submission 180719) | Plant litter microbial communities from Arlington Agricultural Research Station in Wisconsin, United States - UWRJ-L169-409C-1 | ecosystem: Environmental > Terrestrial > Plant litter >... | reverse complement strand
AGTCTGAATTGATGGAGTTGCTTACCCGTCCCGAACACGCGGGGCGACTTACGTATTGGTTCGGTGCAGGCGTCTTCGACCGAGACTGGCTTAAGACGCACAACGACCGAGCCCGTGCGGATCTCGACACACGTTACACGCCGGAGAGCCATGTGCGTGTGCAGGCGCAGAAGCAGATGGATGCCTTCGCCAAGGCCCCGGAGTTCGTCAAAGAATACTACGAGAAGGCGCGCCGCGTATGGATCACCGTCCGCTCCTCGCTTGTGACCCATGAGGCGGAGAAGTCCTCGAAAAAACTGGCTGAGGTCACGTCTGCGGCACGAAATGCTGCATCTCGGGATTTGCCACAATTGGGCGACGGCGATGGGTTGCCGGACTGGGCGGAGTCGGCGGCGGCATTGGGTCGTTTGGAAGACTCCAATCTCGCGATCAGCGAGGCGTTGGAGGAGGCGGACAGGTCACACCAAGATGCCAAGCAGGCGGCGAATCCACGCCACTCCAATTTGGCGTATTGGAAAAACGACATGGAGAAAGCCTACCGGCAAATCCGGACCATGATTGATTTTGTGGATGACCATGCCTGCACAACCCAGCGTTTCCTACTGGTGAAGGGCCAGGCGGGAGCCGGGAAAAGCCATCTGCTCGCCAAGTTCATCGAGGAGCTGGAGACCCGAGGACAGGTGTCATTGTTTGTGCTCGGCGAGTATTTCACCTCGGCGGCTGAACCATGGTCTCAACTGACTGCCCGCGTTGGCTGGCATGATGGTCCCAACGCACTCTTGGCCGCGTTAAATTATGCGGCCGAGGTGTCGGGCCAACCTGCGGTTCTGGTCATCGACGCGCTCAACGAGAGCACGGAGCGAAAAATCTGGATGAGCCATCTCGCCAGTTTCGCCGAGCGCATCGCTAAATGGCCGTGGGTGCGTCTGGTGGTCAGCTGCCGCAATGATTTCCTACGGCTCACTATTCCCAATCGGATACTCAATGGGGACGAGGAGGGTTGGGCAGAAATTGAGCATCACGGATTCGGCACCGCGACGTTCGATGCCGTGGCCCGCTATTTCGATGCCTACGATGTTCGCGCCAGGGATTACCCTCCGCTGCTGCCCGAGTTTGGGAATCCTCTATTCCTGAAAACGTTCGCTGAAGCGTTTGCTGGCGTCGAAATACCCAGCGGACCGCTCTCCTTGGACAGGGTCATGCAGCGTCGGATTCAGGTCGCATGTGATCATATTCGGAAGTTGATCGACTGCCCGCCGGACAGCACGAGGGATGCGCTGGCATGGCTTGCCGACGAAATCGAGAAGAGCCAATGGCAACCGATTCCTTTGGGCGTCGCCCGTCGTGGCATCGACTCGTTTTTTGGCAGCACGGGTGAAAGCCGCTCACTTTATCACCATCTCAAATCCAGCGGCTTGGTGACGGAGGTAGGGAGCTACGACTACGAATCCGAGCCGGAGGTAAAGGTTCGTTTCGCCTACGAGCGCTTCTCCGATTACTTCATCGCCAAGCGTGCTCTCAAGGGAATCACATCAGTCAAAGAACTCCGAGCCGAGTGGAAGTCGCGAGGCTACGAAGCATGGAATACGTTGATCGCGTATCACCGAAATCAAGGTTTGATGCGTGCGTTGGCCATTTTGCTTCCAGAGCACCTTGGCGTGGAGTTGGTGGATTTGTTGGAAGGCGAACAGGTGCGCCGATTGTGCATGGCCGACTTTCTCCTTTCTTTGCCGTGGCGCAGCGCTGAATCCATCAACGCTCACAGCTACGAGATACTCCAAGAGTCTCAGAAAACAAATTCGGTGAATGATGTGATCACCACGTTGCTGAGACTCAGCTCGATTCCAGCTCATCCGTGGAATGCGGGTTACCTGCATGCTCGTCTTAAGCCGATGCCCGTGGCGGAGCGAGACCGGGTCTGGACTGTGTCCGTCAGCCGGATGCTTGGTTATTCGGAATCCGTGCCGGAGTTTCTTTTGCAGTGGCTCTTTCAGTCTGCGACAGAGCGTATCTCGGATGAACAAGCGCACCTGATTGGGACCGTGCTGGCATGGTTCTTCAGCTCGAACGACCGAGGCTTTCGGCAGCGAGCGACGTTCGCCGCCATCAAGCTGCTCCTAGGTAAACCAGAAGTCGTAGCACGCTTGGTCAGAGATTTCCACGATGTGAACGACCCCTACGTAGTCGAACGCGTCTTCGCGGTGGCTGCCGGCGTGGCGGCGCGAGAACACGAGGCCTCCAAGCTTTCGACCCTTGCTGCGGCGGTATGGGAAACGGTCTTCGCTCCACCGCTTGTTTTGGTCCACATCCATGCACGCCACTACGCTCATCTGGTGATGGCGAAGGCTGCTCAACTGGGAGCGTTGCTGCCTGCCGTCGCTCCCAAGGACTTCAAGCCGCCCTACCGGTCAATCTGGCCGCACATCTGGAATGAAGAAGAGTCGCGAGCTTGGGGAAAGGCGAACGAGGGGTGGGGCGTCATCATTCGCTCAATTGAGCCGGAGTATGGAAACGGCATGTGCAATTACGGGGACTTTGGCCGCTACGTGATGCAGGCGCATGTGCATCAATGGAGCAATGTGAGCATCGAAGATCCTTATCCACAGGATGACAAGGGGCTGGTTTTTGATGAAAATCTTGCACGCCGCTGGGTGCTTCAGCGCATCATCGAGCTGGGGTGGACGCCCGAGAAATTTTTAGACTACGAGAAGCACGTGAGCCACGGTCGGCAAAGAGTGGATATCGAAGCACGAAAGCAGGAGCGAATTGGGAAAAAATACCAATGGATCGCTTTGCGTGAACTGGAGGCACTCCTATCGGATCACTTCCATCTCTCTCGGCGTTGGCGTGGCTCGGACGCCGTCTTTGAGGGAGCTTGGCAGCTGTATGCGCCGGATTTCGATCCGACCGAGCCGATTGAAGATCCAGCGCTCGAATATGCAGGTGAAGGCGTTTATGAGGAGCGGATTGGTCGCAATGCAAAGCCGTTGGACCCGTGGATCAATTACCCAGATCCCTTTCGCGACAAGCGACTGACTCGCTCCCGTTCAGCCTGGGTGCGTCATATACCTGATGATCCCGGCCAGCTGTTGCGTGTGCCGAATGCGGCGGGTTGGGGTGCTGACGCGTTGGTGCTTGGGTTGTGGCAAGCGTGGGACGAACCCGATTCATTTCCTCCACGTGAGCCCGGGGATGGAGTCCCGCACATGTATATCCACGCTCGGGCATGGGTTGTGCCGCGAAAACAGCGGACGAAATGGCTTCGGTTTCTCCGTGAGACTCATTTCTGGGGAGACGGACTCAGAGTGCCGGAGTTAGGCGCTTCAGATTTGGGAGAGTTTCCTTGGGCGAAACGCTTCGAAGGTTTTAGGCGGGAGTGTCAGAGCCAAGATAGCTTTGGCCGGGAATTCCCGCCGGGCTTGGGCTATGCCTCCTGCTGGTATAATGGGAAGGCCAGCGTGCCTTCCCCGCAGATCATTGAGATGCTGACGGCAAAGTGGAGTGGTCGAGATTTTGATTTTGTAGATGGCGAAGGTGACGTGGTGAGCACAGCCCCCCGGTCTCAAGGGGGATGCGACTTGTTGCCGTGCTTGGTCAAGCGGGACAAACTTTTGCAGGCGTTACGTGAGCACGAGATGACTTTGATCTGGGGCGTCTGTGGCGAGCGGCATTGCTTCGATCATGACTCAACACACAGCCACGTGGCAGATGCCCACGTCATGTTCAGCGGGGTCTATCACCTTGACGACCGTGATGAGATCAAGGGCGGGTTAACGATGCGCCATGTGATCGACATCGTGAAAGACGACCACAGTCACAAGGACGCGTATCCACAGCGAATGGAACTTCTGCCGTTTGGAACGAAACTGCCGACCGTTAGGAGATAAGGCTAAATGGTGAAAAATTCAATCTTTGTGGCCGAAATTCACCTTGATGTTGACTGAATCCACATCTCGGTGTGATTTTTTCACACTATGTTGCTCTCCTTCTCCGTCGCGAACTTCCGTTCATTCCGTGAGGAACAGACGCTCTCGCTCGTGGCCAGCAATCGGCACACGGATCATCCGGAGCATTTGACCGCGATCCCTGACGACGAAAACAAGGCGCTACCCGTTGCGGCCCTCTACGGGGCCAATGGTGCCGGCAAATCGAACACGATCAAAGCGCTGCAATGTCTGGAGCAGCTAGTCATCCATGGCACGGCCCCGAAAAAGGCGATCCAGCGGCAGGCATTCCGTTTGGACAAGACGAGCCATGCCCAACCGACCGAGTTCACCCTTCAGTTTATCGAAGACAATCGGGTTTTCAACTATGGTATCCGGTTCTCCGATACTCTCATTCTTGCGGAGTGGCTCGTGCTTCTCCGCGATGGGAAGGAGATCACCGTTTTCGAACGACTTACCAAGGAAAACGGCGACGTTGAAATATCGCCAGGGCCCGTGCTTTCGGATGACTCGTGGGGTGATCACAGCAAGGTGATCGCTTTTGCCAAAGTGGGTGTGCTGCCTAATCAGCTCTTCCTTCATGCGATCAGCAAGGCCGTGCGCGAGAAGGATCAGGGCCCGGTGATCGTAACGGTGCTGCGGTGGTTTTTTGAACGGCTTACAATAATTGAGGCTGATGCTCCCTTCATGGAATTGGCCGACTTGGTCGCCAGAGATGCCACATTCACCGATTTCGCTGGAAGTTTTCTTCGCCGGGTAGCAACGGGCGTGGATCGCTTGCGGGTGGATACAGCCGAGCTGGAGGAAAAGATGCTGGTTGGCTTCGGCCCTGAGGTGCAGCGGAGCGTGGGCGAACTACCGGTCGGCGAAATCGCAACGTTTCTCGGGCTCGATGGCTCACAGCTCATCGTGGAGAAAGAGCAGGGCACCAAGGTCCGCCTGCGCACGGTTCAGTCGGAACATCTCACAGCCGACGGAGATCGAGTTACGTTCGCCTTCGGTGATGAGTCGGACGGCACTCAACGTCTCACTCATCTGTTGCCGTCACTTCACGCGATCCGGAAAAAACCATCGGTCTTCGTGATCGACGAGATCGACCGCAGTCTTCACCCGCTGCTGTCCAAGGGGTTTGTTCGCGAGTTCCTCAAGGAGTGTGCAACCAAGGGCAGCCAGTTGATCTTCACCACGCACGATACGAGCTTTCTCGACCTCGGGCTGTTGCGGCGGGATGAGATCTGGTTTGCTGAGAAGAAGCCCGAAAAAGGCGCGACCGAATTGTATTCATTGGCGGACTTCAAGGTGCGTAAAGACCTCAAGATCGACAAAGGCTACATGGAAGGGCGGTTTGGCGCAGTGCCTCCGCTCGAGCACGAGTTGCCTGAGTGGGTTGGCAAGATAATGGCCGAACTCCGCACTACAGCTGAAGAGCCAGCCCCTGCCGCCGAATGAGCCTTTTGAATCGAAGACCCGCGAGTATCGGTCGCGCCCAGCGTAGCCTGCGCGACGACCGATGTTTTGTCGTTGCTGCCGAAGACACGGATGCGCCTGAGCAATATTTCGAGGCGCTCTCGTTTCACCGGGTCAAGGTGGTGGTCTTGCCGACACCAAGAAATTCCGGTCTCTCTGCGCCCGGGCACGTGGTGGAGCGCCTAAAGACAGCATTCGAGCTGTTCAAAGAAAAAAGCGAGGTGCAGGACGGCGACGAATTTTGGGTGTTTCTCGACACCGATCATCACGTGCGAGGCACCCACCTGCCCGGAACGTTGACCGCTTTGCGCACCGCATCCCAAGTCGGCTTTGAAGTTGCCTTCAGCAATCCATGTTTTGAGTTGTGGCTCTTGCTGCACCATGCGGAGGTTGCCGCCGGCACGGTGTTCTCAAGCTGCGATGAGGTCGGGGCAAAACTTCGTGAAATATTGGGGGGCTACAATAAAACCGCGATCAAGACGGGCCAGTTCGCGGTTGGGAGAATCCCGGATGCAATCCGGCGTGCGCGTCTGCTGGAAAGCAATCCCGACGATCCGCAGTGTGTTTGGCCGGAGACGACAGGAACACATGTCTATCGACTCTTGGAGCGTGTCCTCAACAGTAGCTTGTCTCGATGAGTTCTCTGAACCGCATCCAAAATGCCTTGGAGAAAAAATTCTCCGAACACCGTTTGGTGTTCTGGTATGATGACGATCTCGCTGGCTGGCAGCAGGAATACGAGGCGGTGCAGCTTGCCAATGTCGTGAAAGTCGATGTCCGAAACAATGAGTTCGGCGTGAAGTATCGAGTGGTGCGAGAGCAACCTGACAACAAGTTCTTGCTCTACTTTCGCGGTCAGCATCGGCCTGCCGATGCGTCCAACTGGCTATTAGATCAGTTGCTAGCCAATGGAGGCGACCCATTCTTCCCTGACCGTGCCACGCTTGCGCAAATCGAAGCTGGCTTGCCTCCCGAATATCGACCCATCGCCGTCGCCCATTTGGCCTTTTTCTCCAGCGGCGACCGCACGAATCGCCTGCGTGCTCTGCTAAAGAGCGATGATAGCGAACGAAGTATTCGCCTGAAAATGCTTGGTGTAGTCTATCGCACGGAGCCGACGCCTGAGGCCATCTTGCTAGCTCAATTTGAGGAACTCGCCGCCAATCGGGATGAGCGTTGGCTAGATGTTACCAAGTTCAATCTGACGGAGTTTTTCTGGCAGGAGGTAGTCGCATACCTAGGTTATCAGACGGCCAAACCTTCTTTGCTGGACCTGATGGTGGCGCTTTTTCGCAGTGCCGTGCCGACCAACGCAGCTGCTACCACAGGGCAGTTGGATCAACGCCAAGCGGCCGTGTTCTTAAACCGATGGAAAGATAGCCAAGCCAATCGTGAAAGTTACGTGACTCTGTCTGAGCGCGGGGCGCATATGCTTAACCTCAGCCAAACTTTGGCTGGCGCAGAGGACTTAAAGCCTTGGCATGAAAACGCCACCTTTCGTCTCGTTGATTTGCGCATCATCAGCGCTCTGCGTGACGGCCTGATAAGTCTTAAAATCCCAGCGATAGAGGTGCAACGCTTGGCCGAAAAACGCGCCGCTCTTTTTTGGGCACGGGAAGAGCCGGCAATCTATGCCCTCTACGGAGCGATGATCGCGGCCACTACGCTCGTAGAGACACTCGCACGAACGGAACTGACACTCGAATCTGCTGAAGCAGGTGTGAAGAAATACGCCGATACATGGTGGCGTATCGACCAACTGTATCGCCAGTTTTTGCACCATAGGAACAATTCGGGGCAGTCCGGCATTCTTGAGGCACTTACAGAATGGATTGAGGGCTGCTATCTGAATCAATTCGTTTCACCACTCGCGGTGCGCTGGCAGGAATGGGTGGATCGTATGTCGCGCTGGGAGGCCGGACAAATCGTGGTGCAGAGGGACTTTCACCGCCGCCATGTGCTCACCCACACACAGGCAGGCCGCAAGGTGTTGGTCGTCATTTCGGACGCTTTGCGATACGAGGTGGGTCGTGAGCTGGTGCAACGCATCCAAGCGGAGGAACGCTGGTCTGCCACGATCCAGCCCATGCTTGGGGCCTTGCCCTCTTTTACGCAGCTTGGCATGGCGGCTCTCTTGCCTCATGAGGCGCTTTCCTTCGTCGATGGCCAAGCCAATGTGCTAGCCGATGGACAACCGACGATAGGCACGGAGAATCGAGATCGTATCCTACGAGCCGCTCACGGGGGAAAAGCAGGCGCGATGCAGGCCAAGGATTTTGTATCACTTAACACGAAGGCCGAGGGCCGGGATCTCTTCAGGGAGAACGAAGTGATCTACGTTTACCACAACGCGATCGACGCTACCGGCGATAAACGCGATACGGAGCACGAGACCGGCTCGGCTGTGGAGAAAGCGTTGGTCGATATCATCAAGATCCTAAAAAAGGCTGCGGCTATCAATTTTAGCACCATGCTAGTCACCGCAGATCACGGTTTTCTTTACCAAGACCGCCCGCTCGAAGATCAAGATTTCCTCACGCTGCAGGAATCTTTGCCCACGGAGTCCGTGCATCGACGCTTCATTACCGAAGCCGTTGCCGATTCCAGCGGTATGCTGATTTCGTTCACGCATGAGCAACTGGGATTAGTGGGATCCGGTGCCTTTGCCTTTCCCAAGGGTATCCAACGCCTCAGGAAGCAAGGTTCCGGAAGTCGCTACGTTCATGGTGGAGTTTCCCTTCAAGAAGTGGTGATCCCAGTAATAGAAGTGCGTAAAGAGCGCACCAACGAGGTCACTCGGGTTAACGTTGATGTGGTGCGCTCGGGGTCCCAAATCACCAGTAGCCAAGTAGCCATCACTCTCGTTCAAATTGAGCCTGTCGCGGAGCGTTGTTTGCCGATGGAACTGCGCATTGGGTTCTATTCCAAAAACGGAATGTTGCTGAGCGATACCAAGACATTACGCTTCGACTCTACCGACCCGGACATCCGTCAACGTGAGCGGGTCGAGCGATTCCTTTTTTCACGGGAAGCAGATCGCTTCAATAATCAGGATGTCGTTCTTAAGCTGGACGCGGTCATCGCCGACACTTCGCAGCACGCCAACTACGCCGAATTCACTTATCGTCTGCGTCGCGCGTTCGAAAGCGACTTCGATGACGTTTGATCCGCACCTCCATGACGCCACTCGACCAAAAAATTAACCAACACTTTGCCGGTTTCGTGGTGCGCAAGGACCTGACGAAAACCATCAAGGGCAATGCCATCGTTCCCAGTTACGTCTTGGAATATCTTCTCGGGCAACATTGCGCGACTGATGACGAAGCAACGATCCAAAGCGGTATCGAGACGGTTAAGAACATCCTTCAAAAACACTTCGTTCACCGCAACGAAAGCGAGCTGATCAAGTCCACGATCAAGGAGAAAGGCCGGCACAAGGTCATCGACAAGGTCACCGTTGAGTTAAACGACAGGGGCGGCGTTTACGAAGCATCCTTCACCAACCTAGGGCTCAAAAAGGTGCAGGTTGATTCGTCTTACGTGAAGAAGCACCCCAAGCTGCTCGTGGGCGGGGTTTGGAGCATTGCCGAACTCTCTTATCAACCCAGTGAGGATCCGAAGGACGAGCCGTGGCACTTGGAGAGCCTTAAGCCAATTCAGGTCGCCAATGTGGATGTGGATCAGTTTCTCACAGCACGAAAGCAGTTCACGACCGATGAGTGGATGGACGTGCTCCTGCAGAGCATGGGCTTCAATCCCGAGATGTTCTCGCGGCGCGGAAAAATCCTGTTGCTCGTGCGTCTCATCCCCTTTGCCGAACGAAATTATAACCTGATCGAGCTAGGTCCGAAGGGCACGGGCAAGTCCCACATCTATTCTGAGTTCTCCCCCCACGGGATCCTCATCTCAGGTGGGGAGGTCACTGTTGCGAAACTCTTTGTGAACAATGCGAGCGGTAAGATCGGCTTGGTCGGCTATTGGGACTGCGTCTGCTTTGATGAGTTCGCCGGCAAGGACAAGAAGGTCGATAAGAACCTCGTGGACATCATGAAGAATTACATGGCCAACAAGAGCTTCTCTCGTGGTATCGAGATGCTCGGGGCCGAGGCCTCCATGGTTTTTATGGGTAACACCAAGAAGTCAGTGCCCTACATGATGAAGCACTCGCACTTCTTCGAGGAGCTGCCGGACAAATACATAGACTCGGCTTTTCTGGACCGCCTGCATTGTTACAATCCAGGCTGGGAGTTTAGTCCGATCCGGTCGGAGCTGTTCACCGAGGGATTCGGCTTCATTGTGGACTACATTGCAGAGGTGCTGCGCCACCTGCGCGGGAGCGACTACCTTCACGCTTATCAGGAATACTTTGAACTGAGTCCGGAAATCACCACGCGTGACCGTGATGGCGTGCAAAAAACTTTCTCTGGCTTGATGAAGGTCCTGTTTCCTGACGGCACGGCAACCAAGGCTGAGATCGAAGAACTGTTGATCTTGTCGATGGAGGGCCGTCGTCGAGTGAAGGAGCAACTCATCAAGCTCGATGAAACTTTCAGCCCTGTTGATTTCAGCTACACAGATCGGGCGACGAAAAAGACCACAGTCGTGATCACTCTTGAAGAACGTCAACATCCCACACTCGCTCGGCAATTACCTAGCTTAGAACCAGTGGCGCAGGCGACTGCCGAGGCGGTTGCTTCGAGAAGGGGGATTTCTTCGGAAAATTTTTCTCTGGCAGAATCCAAGGCCCAAGCCGGGCATGTAGTTTTCTCGGAAAATAGAAAAAATATCAGCTACCGAAAATTGTTCGCCGCACATCTTCAGGGCGCCCGCGATATCACGGTTGTCGATCCATACGTTCGCACATTTTGGCAGATTCGAAACTTTATGGAATTCGTCCAGTTAGTCCGCGAACTTACGCCGGAAGGAGAAGAAGCTCGGATTCATCTTGTTACTAAGAGCGATCCTGACCGCTGCGTGGAGCAGGATGAAAGTCTTCGTAAGATTCAAGAGTCGTGCGCCGGCAGTCGCGTATCGGTTGAGTTTAGCTACGATCAGACGGATACACTGCATGCACGTAGCATAACCACGGATACAGGCTGGAAAATTAGCTTGGATCGCGGACTGGATATTTTTCTTCGTTACGAGATCAGTGCTTTTTCGTTAGTTGCTTCCGTTCAGGACGAAAGAATGACGCGATCTTTCGAGGTGACTTATATCAGACACACTACCGTGTAGGCTGCATGGAGCGCTTTTTCTGACGCGCGACTATCGTCACCGGCTTCGCGTAATCACGGACTGAACGCATACATCCGCAACGCGTTCGTGTCTCCTATCTTTCCTGCGGCAGCTCTGCTGTAAGTGTAGATACATACGCTTCCGTTCGCTCGCAGTCAGCTCGCGCGCCTTTTCCTCGGCATGGGCTTAAGGACGAGTAAACCTGATTGCCAAAGCGGAACGGGATTCCGAGGGTCTACTTAATGGATACATCAATGATTTTTATGCCCTTTTTTTTATGCCCCCACGGGCTAAAAATGAGCCGATTTGGGGCTGCTTCAGATATTCGCTAGTCTCAATTAGCTCCACTTTAAGAGGTGAAGTCATTTGAGATTAATTAAGACAAAAATGAAGATTTACTTCATGGGGATTTGCGGCACGGCGATGGGCAATGCGGCGCTGCTGGCGCGCGCGGCCGGGCACGAGGTGCTCGGGGCCGACACGGGTGTTTACCCGCCGATGAGCACGGTGCTGGCGGAGGCGGGGATCACGCTGCACGAGGGTTATGATCCGGCGCGGCTGGCGCGGCTGGCGCCCGATCTCGTGGTGATTGGCAACGCGATGTCGCGCGGCAATCCGGAGGTCGAATGGCTGCTGGATGAACGCGTGCTGCCGTTCACCTCGCTGCCGGCGCTGCTGCACGACACGGTGCTTTTGAAGCGCAAAAATATCGTCGTGGCGGGCACGCACGGGAAAACCACGACGACCTCGCTGACGGCTTTTTTGCTGAGGGAAAACGGGCGTGATCCGGGATTTTTAATCGGAGGCGTGCCGCTTGATCCGCCGGTGGGGAATCATCTCGGCACGGCGGGCGATCCGTTTGTCATCGAAGGCGACGAGTATGACAGCGCGTTTTTCGACAAGCGCTCGAAGTTCATTCACTACGCGCCGCAGGTCGCGGTGCTGAACAACCTGGAGTTCGACCACGCGGATATTTTTCGCGATCTGGCGGATGTGAAGCGGACGTTTTCCCATCTGACGCGCATCGTGCCGCGCAAGGGCTTTGTGGTGATGAACGGCGACGATGAGAATCTGCGCGCGCTGGGTGAGCTGTCATGGACGCAGGTGGTGCGCGTGGGCGAAGGGGCGAACTGCGATGTTCGTATCACGAACTTTGAAGAGACGGCGGCGGGCGTGAGTTTTCGTCTGCTGTGGGGCGGCGCGGAGTGGGGCGCGGTGACATGGTCGATGCCCGGAATCTATAACGTGCGCAATGCGGCGATGGCGGCGACGGCGGCGGCGCTGGCGATCTGGCCGGAAGAGCCGATGCGTTTGTCATTGGCGCCGCTGGCGCGGTTTCGCGGCGTGAAACGCCGTCAGGAAGTGCTGGTGTCGAAGCCGGGGCTGACGGTGATTGAAGATTTCGGGCATCACCCGACGGCGCTGGCGGAGACGTTGAAGTCGTTTCGCAACCGGTTTCCGGGGGCGGTTATCTCGGCGGTGTTCGAACCGCGCAGCAACACGGCGCGCACCAACACGCTGCAAGCGGGCTTTATGGCGGCGCTGGCGCTGGCGGACGAAGTTTACCTCGGTGCGGTGAACCGGGCGGACAAATTAAAGGCGGACGAACGTTTCGATACGGAGGCGGTGATCGCGCACGTCACGGCGCAGGGGCGCACGGGGACGAGCGCGCCGACGAATGCGGAGTTGTTGGAGAAACTCGTGAAAGCGACTTTGCCGACGACGGAAGCGAAACCGAGGCTGGTGGTGTTTTTCAGCAACGGGAGTTTCGACGGGATCATTGCCAACTACGCGGCGCAGGCGCGGCGGTGAGCGGGAGCCGCGCAGGCGGAAGAAGGCAACGGACACCCATTGTTTTTAAAAACTGAAGACGGGTTATATTTGCCGTTGACAGAGGCGCGCGTGAACGGTGTTTTCGTCTCTTTTATGAAAGTTGTTTCCTCCATCAAATCCGCGAAGAAGCGTCACCCTGCCTGCCAGGTCGTCCGCCGCAAAGGCCGCATCTACGTCATCAACAAGGTCGAGCCTCGCTACAAGGCCCGCCAAGGTTAATCCAACCCTCTTTAAATCAACGTGAAAGCCGAAGGCCATCCAGTCCTCAATAACGTTTGCTACCTCGATGTTTCGAGCGGCAAGCGTTTCCTCACCAAGTCCACGATGAAGTCCGCTCGTAAGGAAGTCATCGATGGCGTTGAACATTTCGTCGTCCTCCGCGACGTGACGTCTGATTCGCACCCCGCCTACACCGGCGAGAAGCGCATCGTCGACACCGCCGGTCGTGTCGAGAAGTTCACCACGAAGTTCAAGCGCGGCGCTGCCAAGGCCAAGTAAGGCCTGCACATTCGCGAAACAACTTTTTAGCCCGCCTGTGAAGGCGGGCTTTTTTGCGGGCGGAAATCGGGGGCGGAACGGGAGGGAAGAGGCACGAGGGCGCTTCCGTAAATGGAGACCCGACGGCCTCGTCGGGTCGGTGGAGACGCGGGGCTGCTAAACCGTCCAACCAGACCCGACGAGGTCGTCGGGTCTCAAATCGGAAACCGTTCGTGCTCTGGGTTTTGACAGAATCAGGAAGCGGGCTGACTTGGACCGGCGTCGCCGAGGTTGAGCACGCGGGTGCGGCGGTTTTCGGTGCGGCTGCCGACACGGCTGCGAACGGACGGATCGCTGTAGGGATTGCGGCGGTAACCTTGGCGGTTGGGGTCGCTGGCGCACTTGAGCTGGTAGGCCTGCATGCGGGCGAAGAGGTCGAGTAACTGATCGGGGAGTGGGTAGCCATCGAGTCCGCTGCGTTGCAGGGCGAGCAGGAGCTCGTGGGTGGTCTCCAGCGTCGAGAGGCAGCCGGGCACGGGTTGTTGTTTGATCACGTAACGGCTCAGCGAAGTCGGCGTGAACATGACGCGCGGAAGGCGTTGTAGCGACGGACTTAGGCGCAGCATTTTTTTGGCGCCGGCCCAAGTGGCATCGAGGAGGAAAAAGACGAGGCGGCGGTCACCGATGTCGGCGGCGGTGAGGTCGCCTTTCGAAAGGTTGCGGGAGGTGGCGCTCGGATAGACGAGCATCACAAGGTTGCGCGGGTCGTTGATGATGTCCTGGACGGATTCCTGGTCGTCGAACGCGAGGCCCATCTGGAGTTCGCTGTTGGCGAGGCAGAGGTGCGTAAGTCGTCCGGTCGCAGCCTTTTCGTGTTTAAACTCATGCGGGTGCATGAGGAAAACAAAACGGGTGTTCGTCGCCATCGGGGTGATGGAGGAGCACCAGCACAGTGGCTTCGGCCAGAAGCAACGGTAACACGTTTCACGACTCATGCCCCAACCTGAGGTGAACGACGGTCCGGGCTCAAGGACTGTCTTGCGGGCTAAGCCAGAAGGCGGGGGCGTTCGCCCGCCGGTGCGGTAGTAAGGAATCGAATACAGGTGTAAGCTGGCGTCATGAATGCAGGGAAAGGACCAGAAGTGGCCTGACTCAGGCTGCGTAGCGTGGCATCTCTTTCTTTTACATGAAAAGCAGCCGTATCAAACACGAGGTGGACTTGGTCTTCGTCGGCGCGGGTGTGATGAGCACCACGCTGGCCACGCTCCTCAAGGAACTGCAGCCCGAGCTGACGATCGAGATCATCGAGTCGCTCGACATGATCGCGGGCGAGAGCTCGAACCCGTGGAATAACGCCGGCACCGGCCACGCCGCGTTGTGCGAACTCAACTACACGCCGGAAAAACCGGACGGCTCGGTGGACATCTCGAAGGCGATTCAGATCAACGAGGCGTTCGAGGTTTCGAAACAGTTTTGGGCGTCGCTCGTCGAGCGCCGCCGGCTGCCCGAGCCGCAGACGTTTATCTCGCCCGTGCCGCACCTGAGTTTTGTGCGCGGCAAGGACGTCGCGTTTCTGCGCACGCGCCATGAGGCGCTCGCGGCGCATCCGCTGTTTGCGGGTATGGACTACACCGAGGACCGCGCGAAGATCGCCGCGTGGGCTCCGCTGGTGATGGATGGCCGCGACCCGGCCGAGCCGGTGGCGGCGACGCGCGCCGAGGAGGGCACCGATGTGAATTTCGGCGCGCTCACGCAGGGCATGCTGGCTTCGTTGAGCAAACAGCCGGGCGTGACGGTGCGTCTCGGCGAGCGCGTGACGGATGTGGTGCGCAAGCGCGACGGACGCTGGCGTCTGAAGATCGATGGTCGCGATGGCGTCAAACGCCGCGTGATCGCGCGCTTCGCGTTTCTCGGCGCGGGCGGCGGGGCGCTGCCGCTGTTGCAGAAATCGGATATTCCCGAGGGGCGCGGTTTTGGTGGATTCCCGGTGAGCGGCCAGTGGCTGCGGTGCGACAATCCCGAGTTGGTCGCGGCGCATCAGGCGAAGGTTTACGGCAAGGCGTCGGTCGGGGCTCCGCCGATGTCGGTGCCGCATTTGGACACGCGCGTGGTGGACGGGAAGAAGTCGCTGCTGTTCGGACCTTACGCGGGGTTCACCACGAAGTTTTTGAAGAAGGGTTCGTTCCTGGATCTGCCGGGCTCGATCAAGCCGAGTAACCTTGGACCGATGCTGGCGGTCGCGCGCGACAACGTGGACCTGACGAAGTATCTGATCGGTCAGGTCATCCAGTCGCCGGAGCAGCGCTTCGAGGCGTTGAAGGAATATTTCCCTGAGGCGAAGATCGAAGACTGGCGTCTGGAGATCGCGGGGCAGCGCGTGCAGATCATCAAGAAGGACAAAAAGCGCGGGGGAGTGCTGCAGTTCGGCACGGAAGTCGTGACATCGGCGGACGGCTCGATCGCGGCGTTGCTGGGCGCGTCGCCGGGGGCGAGCACGGCGGTGTCGATCATGCTCGGGCTGATCCAGAAATGTTTCCCGGAGCAGAGCAAAACCGAGGCGTGGCAGGCGAAGTTCCGCGAACTCGTGCCGTCGTTCGGACGTTCGCTGGCGCAGGATCCGGCGCTGCTGGCGCAGGTGCGCGGACGGGCGAATCGGGTGCTGGGGCTCGCGGGTGTCGCGGCGAAGTAACGGTGATACGGGGCGGGGCGAGGGTTCGTCGCGGGGCGGCGCCGCAACGGACGACACGGAGGTCGTCCCTCCCTTGGATCGTAAAAAAAGCGGCTCCCGTGAAGGGAGCCGCTTTTGGCGTTGAGTGACCGGGGCGTCGCGAGCGACGCGGGCGGGTTACTTCTTGGCGAGGCTGGCGCGGAGGTCGTCGAGCTGGCCGGCGCTGCCCAGGAGGACGTTGCGGCTGGCGATGAACTTCGCGTATTCGACGATGAAGATCTTGCCCGGGGGGCGGAAGTCGAAGTCGGAGGGCTTGTCGCGGAAGTATTCGCGGTGAACGCGGGTCCAGACGAGGCGGCCGTCGGTATCGATGTTGATCTTGGTGACGCCGAGTTTGGCGGCGGGGAGGTATTCCTCGACGTTCACGCCGGAGGAGTCGGCGATGGTGCCGCCGGCGGCGTTGATGCGGGCGACTTCGTCCTGGGGAACGGAGCTGGAGCCGTGCATGACGAGGGGGAAGCCGGGGACCTTGGCCTTGATCTTCTCGAGGACGTCGAAGTGCAGGGACTGCTTGCCCTTGAACTTGAAGGCGCCGTGCGAGGTGCCGATGGCGCAGGCGAGGGAGTCGCAGCCGGTCTGCTTGATGAACTCTTCGGCTTCGGTCGGATCGGTGAGGGTGGCGTGGCCGTCCTCGACCTTGATGTCTTCCTCCACGCCGCCGAGCATGCCGAGTTCGGCTTCGACGGAGAGACCCTTGGCGTGGGCGCGTTCGACGACGCGTTTGGTGATCGCGACGTTCTGGTCGAACGGATCGTGGGAGGCGTCGATCATGACGGAGCTGAAGAAGCCGGAATCGATACAGTCGTAGCAGGTCTGCTCGTCACCGTGGTCGAGATGCACGGCGAAGATGGCCTC
>Ga0247813_10001649_pt1 | contig 16548 bp, 8 predicted proteins | sample UWRJL169409C1_FD_180719 | JGI IMG/M metagenome (GOLD analysis project Ga0247813, IMG submission 180719) | Plant litter microbial communities from Arlington Agricultural Research Station in Wisconsin, United States - UWRJ-L169-409C-1 | ecosystem: Environmental > Terrestrial > Plant litter >... | reverse complement strand
GTTGCATCCAATTCGGTAACCGTCGCTCTCGGTGCCGCACCCAAGGCGAAGTCCGTTCCCGTCGTGACAGTCTCGGGCAAGGCCGTGACTACTGTTGCCGAGGGCAAGGTGCTCACGTCGACTCTCGGCATCTGGACGACACCCGGAATCACGCGCACCGTCCGCTGGGAATCCTCCAGTGACGGCATCGTGTGGAGCACCGTTCAGGCCGAAGGCAGCGCGAGCTTCACCGTCGGCGCGGATATCGAGGCCGGCACGAAACTGCGCGCCGTCGTGACCACGACGAAGGCGGGTTACGAGTCGGGCATCTCCTCGTCGAAGGTCGTCACCGTCAAGTAGCGAACACGCCCTCGAGTTCGGTCCACGCGCCAGCGCGCACGTAGACCGGGAGCTCGTCGAGGGGGGTGGGGCGAGCTATCACGCGCCCACCCTCCACTCGCTCTCCTGTGAACGCGTCAACCCAGCTGCCCGCGGGCAGGTAGACCTCCCACGACCCTGCGGCCGGGTCAAGCACGGGAGCAACGAGAATGTCGGCACCCAGCATCCATTGCAGAGGAAAATCCCAGACGCGCTCGTCATCACCGAAGTCGAAGAACAGGGCGCGCATGAGCGGAGCACCCGTGTCGATCGAGACCCGCGCCTGATCGGCGAGATAGGGACGCAGCCGCTCACGCAGGTCAGCGAATCTCTTGAAGACCGGGATGACCGAGTCGTCTCCGGTGCGTTCGGCGATGTTCCACGGCGTTCTGTCGCGTGACGGGGTGCGGTGGTGGTTGAACTCCGAGTGATATTGCATGATCGGCACGAACGTGGCGGCCGCCGCGGATCGCAGGTACAGCTCAGCGTCGGGAATATCGCCCGAGAAGCCGGCGAAATCCCAGCCCCAGTAGAGGATCCCGCTCGCACTCGCGGACAGTCCGGCGAACATCGACCAGCGGAACGCCTCCCAGGTCGAGTTCTCGTCGCCCGCCCAGAACGCACCGTGTGATTGGCTACCCGTGAAGCCGGCTCGGGAGAACGTCACGGGTGGTTTCCCCGCACTGCGCAGGAGGTCCCCGTATGCCTTCGCGTAATACACCGGGAACACGCTGTTCCCCTCATCGCCGTGGGTGCCGTCGAGGTAGCGAACGTCGCGGCCCCAGGCGTGCTCGCCACCGTCGGTCTTGAATCCGTCGATACCGATCTCCTCAACGAGATAGCGACGTTTGTCTGTCCACCATTTCGCTGCTCGCTCGTCGGTGAGGTCGGGCATGAGCCCGAGGGGAAACCACCATCCGCGGTTGCGATACGGGCGGAGCTTTCCGTCGGGAGCCACTTCGCTCACGAGTACGTTGTTGGCTACGGCCGAGGCAGCGTCGATCGCCACCTGCCCGGAGACATGCGGGCGCATCTTGATGAGCGGAATCTGCCAGAGGTGGAGCCGGATGCCGCGATCATGCAGTTCGTCGGTCATGGCCTTGGGATCGGGCCACGGGGAGTCCGCGGGGAAAGTGAAGTCCTCGAGCACGTGGGGCCGATCTGCGGGCTCGTACTCCGAACCGCGCCATGCGGTGAATGTCGACTCGTCGCTCCACGCCTCGATCACGAGATTGCCGACCGGGATGTCGTGCTCGCGATGAGCATCCATCTGCCGCATCACCTCTGCCTGGGTGTTCCACTCGTTGCCGCTCGCCCAGAGCGCGAAGACCCACTCCGGTAGCTCTTCGGGGCGTCCCACCTCCGCGAGGAAGGCGTTGAGCACTTGTGTGGGTGTTCCGTCGTAGAACGCAACATCGACGCTCGAGCCCTCGGCTTCGATCCACAACAGGTCATCCGACGTCGAGTCGAACCAGACGCGTCGCGACGTGCGAACGTGAAAGCCCCAGCCGCTTCCGCCGACAACGTGCGCGAAAGGCATCGGAAGGTAGGTCTTGCGCTCAGCGCCCTGATTCTTGTACTGCTCGAAAACTACCGAGTCGAGCTCGGTACCGCGGTGGTCGAGGGCATCGAAGCGCTCGCCGAATCCCACGAGTCGCTCCCCCGCCTGCAGCCGCACGGCGAATCGCACCCGGTGGATGTCGCTGCCGTCGTCGAGCACTGTCGTCGACCCCGCAACGATGCGTGAGCCGGTCGCAGCGCCCTCCGCGTCCCGCCACGCCGACGCCCGGAACTCGAACCAGCGCGTGTTCTCGCTTCCCGTCGTGAATCGGTACCGGTAGAGCTCATGCGCGACGAGGTCGTTGAGAGTGACCTGCCAGCCGCCGGTGGACCGAGCGAGCCGCGCCTGCGCTGACGCGAGGTGTCCGCCATCCTGGGTCTGCCCACGTGAGGAGCGCACAACCGGCGCGAGAGGCACGGTCGCACCGTTGATCTCGAGGTCAACAGACGAAGCCCCCGAAGTGCGCACCCCCAGGGTCACCGGTTCGCCGGCAATCGGGTCGACGGGCCAGCGCTGCTCGGTGTCGACGGAGTAGGGGTGGCCGGAGCCGAACGGTCGGTGGCGGATCATCGTGCAACTCCAAGGTCGACAGCGAGGCGCACGAACATCGCGTGCGTCCACAGAAGGGGCTGGGCGACAGTACCCCAGCGATCGATCCACTCCTGCGTAAAGGCGGGATCGAGAAGGTGATGCCCGACCTGTTCGGGCATGGCGCCGTCGGCATCCGCGGTCGCAGCGGCCCAACGGAGGAGCTCAATCGCGCGATTCCGGTTTCCTGCAGCGTTCCAGGCGAGGCCGAGAAAGCACGACAGGAGTGGCCACTGGCCACCTCCGAAAAAGGTGTCGGCGAGATACCTGTGCACTCCCCCGTCGAACGCGAGTTCGTCGTCGATCGTCGAGATCGTCGCGAGCCCGACCGCGCTGTCTGCGGGCAGAACGGCGAGTGGGGCAACGATCGACAGGAGGCTGGCATCCACCTCGGTCGAGCCCAACCACTTGGCGAGGTGCCCATCGTGAACGCCCGACGTCAGAAGGGTCGACTGGATGGATGCGAGGGCGTGCGCCGCAGCATCCATCCGCACACCCGTGAGAAGGTCGGCGTCAAGAGCCGCACGGAGCCCCGCGGCGATGCACCCGAGGGTCGAACCGTGCACGTGCTGCGCGTGCTCTTCCCACCAGTCGAAGCACGGGCGGTCCCACGAGGCCACGAGGTAGTCGACGGTGAGTTCGATGGCGCGTCTCCACGGCTCCGGTGACAGGTTGTGCCGCGCCGCGTGCTCGAGTGCCGCCCACACCCAGGTGCCGTAGCCGTCGAGTTGAAAGTCCCACCAGTCGTCGGTGCCCTCGGCCCCGGCGAAAGTGAACCGAGTAGCGAGCATCTCCGAATCGGGTACGGGAGAACCTGCGGCGGCCGCGGCGACTATGCGCTCGATCTGGGCTTCTCTGTCGAGGATGACGCGGGTGCACCAGTCAAAGAAGCGGTTCGCGGACTCGGCCTCGCCGAACGACGAGACACCGTCGGCAATGAACGCTCCGTCACGAAACCAGGAGTACCCGGCGTATGCGGAAAAGGTCGGGCTGGCTGGATACGCGCCCGAGGCGTCCTGAAGCGCAACTATCAGGTCGACGCTACTCTGCGCGAGTGGAGCGAACTCCAATGAAACCGTGGTCATGCCCGGTGTACTCCTCAAAAATCTGTGGGAGGGGTCCCGGAACTCGCGTTCCGGGACCCCGTGGATGGTGCTTAGCCCGCGAGAACCGCGTTGATGCGCTCTTCGGCGGAGGCGAGCGCCTCCTCGACCGACTTGCGGCCAGCCTGCGCCTCAACGAGCTCTTCGCCGATGATGTCCTGCATCTCGGTCTGGCCCGCGGCGACAACGGGCGGAAGCGCGATTCCGTCGAGGGAGTCGAAGACGGCCTGACGGTTCGCCGGTGCGCCCTTCTCGAGGTAGGTGGCCAGCTGCGCCTCATCGGAGATGGGCGGAAGCTCCCATCCTGCGTCGAGTCGCGTGGAGACCATGATGTCGGACGACGTCAGGAACTCCGCGAACTTGCTCGCTGCGGCGGTGTGCTCGGATGCCGCAGACACTCCGACAGCGTTCGAGAACACAGCACTGGCCTGCTCGGTGTTGCCGGGCTCGACAGCGATGTCCCAGGCGAAGTCGACATCGGCGACAGCGCCGAAGACCCAGATTCCCGTGTGGAGCATGCCGAGCTTGCCCTCCTTGAAGAGGTTCGTGTCGAAGTCGGGAGTACCCTGGCCGTCTTCGATGGTCGGCATCGTCGTGCCGCTCTTCTCGACGAGCCACTTTGCAGCCTCGATACCCTCGGGGGTGTTGAACGCGACCTTCGACTTGTCGTCGCTGAGGAACGATCCACCGTTCTGGGCGAGCACTTTGTAGTACTCGTAGAAGCTCACCGGCTGGTGGTCGCCCCACACGCCCGCGGACTTGTCGGTGATCGCCTCGGCGGCGGCCTGCTCGTCAGCCCACGTCCACTCGTTGGTCGGGTAGTCGAGTCCGGCAGCGTCGAAGAGGTCGGCGTTGTAGTACAGGACGACGTCGGAGAACGAGCTCGGGAGCGCGTACGACGTGCCATCCGTCGAGTACGCCTCAAGAAGCGACTCGCGGTAGGCGTCGGGAGCCGCTACCTCGATGGGTGCGAGCACCCCGTTGGCCTGGAACTCCGCGTAGTTCGCGTACTCGAGGTCGAAGACGTCGGCGGCGGTGCCTGCAGCTAGGTCGGTCTGGAGTGCAGTTCCGTAGTCGGCGTAGGGAAGGGTGGTGACCTCTACCGTGATGTTGGGGTTCTCGTCTTCAAACGCATCGACGATGGTCTGGAGGTTGTCCTCGTTGCCGTCGTTTGAGATGAAGTTGGAGTAGGTAATGGTGACAGGGCCGGATTCTTCGGCGGGGGCGCTGCAGGCGGACAGGACGAGCGCCGAGGCGCCCGCGATTCCGACGAGAGCGAGTAGCTGGCGTTTCATGGGTGCTATCTCCTTTGATATCGGGTGGTGCTGTGTGTGACTCACGGGATCACTTGATCCCTGAGCTTGCGACGCCCTGGATGACGTATTTCTGGGCGAAGATGTAGAGAGCGAGCATCGGCAGCACGCTCACAACGGAGCCGGCCATGACGATGTCCCACTCGGTCGTGTACTGTCCCTGCAGCCCGGCGAGAGCGATCGGCAGGGTCTGGAGTTCCGGCTTGCGCAACACGACGAGCGGCCAGAGAAAGCTGTTCCAGCTCCCCATGAACGCGAAGACCACGAGTGTCGCCAGTGCGGGGCGGATGTTGGGCAGGATGACATTCCAGAAGATCCGGAAGTGGCCGGCGCCGTCGAGAGTGGCTGCTTCATCGAGTTCCCTCGGCACCTGGTTGACGGCCTGGCGCAGGAGGAATATCCCGAATGCACTCGCAAAGGTCGGCAAGAGCGCGCCGAGGTAGGTGTTGAGAAGTCCAAAGGTCTTGAGCTCGACGAAGAGCGGAACGATGAGCACCTGCAACGGAATCATCATCGTCGCGAGGTAGACCGCGAAGACAGCCCCCTGTCCCCGAAACGGCAGCCGGCTGAACGCATAGGCGGCCGTAGCACTCGTGAACAACTGCACGGCAGTCGTGATGGATGCCAGCAGAAAGCTGTTGAAGATGATGCGACCGAAGGGTTGCTCCGTGAAGAGCTTCTCGTAGGCCGCGAGTGACGGGTTGTCGGGAATGAGCTTGGGCGTGAGGGAGAACCCTGCGCCGGGGCTGATCGACGTCACGATGGTCCACAGGAAGGGGAAGAACATGACGAGCGCGCCCGCGATGATGACAACGTGCAGGATTACGAAGGCGGTAAGGGAACGACGGGACATCCGGCGCTTATCCATAGTTCACCCACCTCTTCTGTCCACGCACCTGGATGAGGGTCACCGCGAGAACGACGGCGAAGAGCATCCACGACAAAGCTGACGCCTCGCCGGCCTTGCCGTAACGGAACGTGAGGTCGTAGATCTGCTGCACGACGACCTTGGTCGCCTCGCCCGGCCCACCACCGGTCATCGCGTACACCTGGTCGAAGACCTGGAAACCGTTAATGAGTGAAATGACGACGACGAAGAACGTGCTCGGGCTCAGGAGAGGGAGCGTCACGCTGAACAAGCGGCGCCACCAGCCCGCGCCATCCACCCTCGCCGCGTCGTAGAGGTCCTGGTTGATGGCCTGGAGCCCGGCCAACAGGATGATCATGACGAATCCGAGGTCTTTCCACGCCGAGGCGATGATGATCGACGGCATCGCCCACGCGGGGTCGCTCCACCAGCCGGGTCCTTCGACACCGAAGAAGCCCAGTACCTGGTTGACGATGCCGTTACTCGGGTTGAGGAGCCAGCGCCAGACCAGCGCGACGACGATCCAGCTCGTGACGACCGGGAGAAAGTAGATACCGCGCAGGAACGATCTGCCCTTGAGCGCAGTATTGAGCGCGAGCGCGAGAGCGAGTCCGCCGAGGTAGACGAGCGGAAAGTACCCGACGATGTAGTAGATCGTGTGGAGAAAGACGTTCGCGGTGCGGGGGTCCTGCAGGAGGTTCGCATAGTTGTCGAGACCGACGAAGGTCGCGGGGCCGATCAGGTTCCACTTGGTGAGACTCACCCAGCCCGCCGCGACCATGGGTCCGAGAACGAACAGCACGAGCGGAATCGCACTCGGAAGCAGAAAGGCAAGCACGGTGAGGGTGTAGCCCGCGCGGTTCTTTCGCCTCGTGGGCGAACTGGATGGCGCACGCCGATCACTCAGCGAGGCGGGCAGGGTGGGGACGCTCATGACTCCCCCTGGGGCGACGACTGCTCGACGAGCCTCTCGCGGACGAGTCGTCCCTGGTCACCGGCCAGACCGTCGGAGTCGAACGGGGTTGCGAGCACTATCGCCGCCGCACCCTGTGCCCAGCTCTCGTCCTGCCAGGTCTCAACCGCAACCCCGACGCCTCGGCGACTCGGGATGAGCGATGACCGCAGTGCCGGCTCGAAGCCGTATGACCAGTGCTTCCAGGCGGCGGTTCCTTCGCCGAGCACGATAACGATCTCGGGATCGAGCGTGTGCACGATTCCCGCGAGGGTGCGACCGAGGAGATGTCCCGCTTCGCTGAAGATGCGCGTTGCATCCGGATTGTCCGCGTCGGCTTCCGTGCGCAGGGCCGACATGCCGCTGTGCTCGCCGATCACGCCGCGCTCGCGTGCGGTGCGAACGAGGGCCGCTTCTCCGATGAAAGCTTCGAGGCAACCGACGTTTCCGCACTGGCACAGGGGTCCGTCGCTTGCTACCGGGATGTGCCCGACCTCGCCCGCTCCCCCGGCGAAGCCACGAAGCACGACTCCGTCGACGACGATTCCCGCTCCGACGCCGGTTCCGATCGTGAGCACGAGGAAGTTCTCGTGCTGGCGGCCGACACCGTGGAGCCTCTCCGCAACGGCGAGCGCGTTGACGTTGTTCTCCACGAGCACCGGGAGGTTCAGCTCACGACGCAGTGTTGCACCGATGGGCACTTGCGACCAGCCGAGTTGCGACGAGTCGACGAGCCCGTTGCCCTGGTTGTCGACGCTGCCCGGAACTCCCACACCGATGCCGAGGAGCGGCTCGTTGGACCCACCCTCGATGAATCGCTTGAGCAGGCTCGTGAGGTCAGCGAGCATCGTGTTCGCGGAGGCGTTGAAGGGCTCGCTCGCCGAACGTCGTACGACTCCATCGATGCCCACCTCGACAAAAGCCACGTGGTCGGCGACAACCTTGACACCGATGGCGCGTCCGGCCGACGACACGATTCCCAGCATGCGGGCGGGGCGTCCGCCCTGCGATGGGGAGTGCTCGAGTTCGCGCAGGAGCCCGTCGGCGATGAGATCCTTCGTCAGGCTCGTCATGAGTGCGGGAGACACGTTGAGCGTGCGAGCAAGATCTGCCCGCGATGCCGGGCCGTTTGCGCCGAGGTGAGCGAGAATCGCGGAACGATTCACGTCGGTGCGGGTGGTGGGGCGGAGCGCCATGTGACTTCCTTGTCGCGGGTTGCCTGAGATTCTTTGTTCAGGACTAAATAAACATTAGAAGTATCTCAACGCTCGTGTCAAGCCCGACTGCCGCAGCCCCTACGATCGAGGGACGATGACCGCAGCCCGCCTTCACTCCATCGCACTATGGCTTGCCGTGCTTTCGGTAGCCGCGTTCTGGCCGGGTGCCCTCGACCGTTGGGTTCTCCCGAAGATTCTCGTGCTCGGTGTAGCCGCCCTCATCGCCGTCTTCGTGATTCCCCGCGGCCGACTCCCCCGCGGTGTTGTCATCACGCTCGGCCTCGGTGTTGTGGTTCTCACGGTCGCGGCTCTCGCAGGCGAGACACCGCTCGCATCGGTGCTCGGAACCTGGCCGCGGTTCGAGGGACTCGTCACCGGTGGCGGCTACCTGCTCGCGCTGTGGCTCGGGGCGAGACTGCTCGGCTCCGGCGATCGAACAGCACTCGAGCTGCCGATCGCGGCGCTCTCCCTCCTCGTCGGCGCCCTCAGCCTTGTCGAAGCGCTCGGGTTGCGTCCTCTCGCGACAAACCTCGCACGACCCGGATCCCTGCTCGGCAATGCGACGGACCAGGGCGCTGTCGGCGCGGTCTGCGTCGTACTCCTGCTGCTCCCGGTGTGGCGGGCGGCTGGCTGGCGTCGGGTCATCCTCGGCGCCGGGATCGTAGCTGGACTTGCCACGGTCATCGCCTCAGGGTCACGCGCAGCACTGCTCGCCCTGCTCCTCGGTGTTGTCACCGTAGCCATCACCCAGGGGCGGCGCGCCTACCTCCCCGCGGGAATCCTCGTCGCGGTCACCACGGTCGTCGCCCTCGTCGCACCGAGCATCGGGCCGCGAATCCTCGGGACCTCCACTCTGTCGAGCGCAACAGTCAGCGACCGGCTGCTCATCTGGGGCGAGACGCTGAGCGTCGCGGCGCAGCATCCACTCGTCGGAGTCGGGCCGAGTGGCTACGCCGACGCGATTGTCGCTGCGCACGACGCGGCCTGGTTCTCGACGGTCGGCCAGGACAGCCTCCTCGATTCTCCACACAACGTTCTGCTGCAGGCACTCGCCATCGGAGGCCCGCTGCTGCTCGCGGCAGCCATCGTGCTCGCCGTGTTCCTCGTTCGCGCGGCGGTTCGACAGCGCGGCGACTTCGTGGTCGGCGCGGTGGCGGGCATCGGCGTGCTTACGATAGTGCTGCTCACTCACGTGTCGTCTCCGTCGACACTCACCCTGTTGCTCCTGCTTGCTGGCGCCATCGTCGCCGTGCCCGCAGGGCGGCGCTTGCGGAGCGTTACAGCGGCGATCATCGCCGCCTGGCTCGCGCTCGTGAGTGTGACCCTCGCGGGAGAGGTGGCCCTCGGTGCCGCGGTCGAGGCGAGCGATCTGCCCACCGCCTCATCGTCTTTCGAGGCCGCCGCCGCACTTCGCCCATGGGACACCGGCACTCCCCGCATCGCAGCAGAGACCTTCACCGCCCAAGCGGACGCGGGTGTCGGCGAGGCCACCCCCCACGCGCTCGAGTGGTCGCGCCGGGCTCTCGCCGCATCCCCCACCTCGGTGCCCGCCGCGCAGGCGCTCATCACCGCTGCCCTGGCGTCGGGCGAGCTCGACCTCGCCACGTCCACTGCCGAAGACTTCGCAGTGCTGCGCCCCAACCACCCGTGGCTGCAGGCGCGGCTCGGCGCCATCCACATACTGAATGGCGATCTGGATGCAGCGGAGGAGCCGTTGCTGCGTGCGACCGAGCTCGACCCGACCTGGGCCGACCCGTGGCTCACGCTCGCGTACCTCTACGACCAGCGCGGCGACACAGCAGCTGCGGACGACGCGCAGGCGAGGGCCGACGTACTGCTGCGCTGATGTACCCCCTGCACTGGGGGTGGGGTACGGAACAATTGGTGGCAAAACCCCTAACTGAGCCTTAGTCGCACACCGTACGTTGGTGCAGGCAGTGTTGTCGCTGCGCCCGTTCAAGAGATGTGTGAGCCCCCGTGAACAGTTCCGTCGTGGTCGTCCCGCCCGCAAAGGCTCCTCTGTCACGTCTTCGGGTGTTGCTCGTCGGGATCCTCGTGACAGCTCTCGCCGCCGCGGGCGTCGTGAGTGTTCCCTCGATGGCCCTGGCCGCAGGTGATGTCGTTACGGGCACCGTGACCCTGCCGGGAGGTGCGCTGCCTGCCGAAGGCGACGTTGAAGTAGTCGCGTGGCTGTACAACCAACCCGCTGACGACTTCGACGACGCGATGATTTCGTGGCGATCCGCCGAGGTGAACACGGATGGCACGTTCGTTTTTCCTGACCTGACGCAGACCGGGTACATCTTCGAGTTCAACTACTACGGGGACGACAAAACCATCGCCCGCACCGGTGCGATCGGACACGGTGGAGCCCAGTACCCCACCGTCGAGGATGTGTTCTACGCGAACAACATGGCGTACGGCACTACCTCGATCACCTACCAGTTCGCGTCCGCCGGCCACATCTCCGGCACGATCGCCGACTACAGCGAAGAGTCGGCGATTGCCGGCCAGAACGTGGAGCTTTACCGCCAGGTCGGCTCGGAATGGGCCCCATTTGACTCGACCACCTCCGCCACAGAAACCGAGACGATCGCAACGGGCAGCTACGCTTTCGGCACCCTCCCCGCCGGCTCGTACCGTATCGTCGCGGGTGGAACCAACGGATACATCGCTCAGGCCTACCACCCGACGAACCCCGCGAGCAGCGACGTGGCTGACGGTCTCACCCTCGAGGTCGCAGCGGGCAGCAACCTGAGTAACTACAACCTCTGGCTCACTCAGTACGGCTCCATTGGCGGAACCGTCAAGTCCGGCACCACGGCCCTTCCCGGCTCGACCGTCTCGGTCTACGACTGGAACGACAACGTCGAGGACTGGGAGCTCCTCACGAGCGTCACGACGACCACTGGCGGCGCCTACACGGTCGGCGACCTCGTTCCCGGCGTCTACGCCGTCGGCTTCGAGGGACCCACAAGCAATTATCTTCCCGAGTTCTACCGCGACCAGCCGAACGTCGTGCAGTCCACCACGGTTCAGGTCTACGACGGCGCCACAACCTCGAACATCAATGGAACGCTCGTCGCTGCATCCATCATCAGCGGAAAGATCACCGGCTCTGCAGGCGTGACCCTCAACCCTGAGCAGATTCGGGTCTTGGCCTGCACCAACCTGCCGGTCGAGGGCCAGAACTACTCCCAGGTCGACTGCGACGTCGCGCAGGGCACTGTCACCGCCGGAGGAAATTACACGATCCCGGTTCCCGCGGGCAAGTACACGGTCTTCGCCGAGTACACCGGTGCGGCCAACGCGCGTGATGAGTACTTCCCCGACACCCAATACGGCGACAAGGCCACCTACTTCGCTGTAAAGGCCGCCTCGACAGTCACGGGCAAGAACCTCGTGCTCGACGCGGGTGGAGTGATCTCCGGCAGCGTGTCCTACGACGGCTCCCCGCTCGCCGGTGCAACAGTGAGCGCCAACTTCGTCGACCCGATGGGCTTCGAGCCGCAGCCCTACGAGTTCAGCGAAAGCGCTGACGCGACAACAGCAAGCGACGGCACCTACACGATCAGCGGCATCTGGCCGGGCACATACGGCATCCGCGCCCACGACACCGAGCTGGTCGACGGCGGCACCGCTGCCGGCGAATGGTTCGACAACACGCAGGTCGCGAAGGATGCAACGCAATTCGTCATCACCAAGACGAGCGCTCCCCTCACCGACAAGAACTTCGACCTCGAGACCGGCGGAACCATCACGGGCACCGTGGTCAGCGCGCTCAACCCGCCGCTCGAGAACGTCAACGTACGCGCCTGGCGCTTCACCGACCCCGGCCACAGCAACGCTGCAGTCATCGTCTCGGACGACGCGTGGACGGATGAGAACGGGGAATTCACGATCGACGGGCTCATCCCCGGCGAGTACACCCTCGAGTACGTCACCGGTGACCAGGATGGACTCATCGACGGCTTCTACGGCACGCTCGGCGGGAGCATCAAGAACGCCACGCACCTGAGCGTCAACGGCAACACGCAGTCCGCGAACGGTGCAGTCAGCGTCGGCGGCTCGTACACAGGTCGCGTTCTCGACAGCAATGGTGACCCGCTGGCCGGAGTGAGCGTGTCCTCCGACGACTACAACGCCTACGACGTCGCACCGGTCACGACCGACTCCAACGGCGAGTACACCATCCGAGGCTTCGCGAAGAGCTCGAAGGGCTTCACCCTCGTGTACAACGCGTATGGCGCCAACCCCTCCCTCGGCACCGTCACCCTCACGACACCCGCGACCCAGTTCAACGGATCGCCATGGGAGCTCGACGACGTCTTCGTTGAGGCTGCGTCATCCATTCGCGGAACTGTAGTCAACGCAGCGGGCGTCGCAGTCAAGAACGCGCAGATCAGTGTCTACACTCTGGGACTCGACGGCCAGCCGATCTACTACAGCAGCACGATCGCTGACTCGAAGGGCGCGTACGTCGTCCCCGGCCTTGCTCAGGGCCAGTACTACCTCAGCGTGTGGGCCAAGGGTTTCCCCGAGCAGTACGCGGGAGGCGCGACCGATATCTCCCTCGTCGACCCGACCTGGGTCTATGCGAACGAGACGATCGCCAAGGTCATTCGTCTCTACACGGGCGGCACGATCTCTGGAATCGTCAAGGACGCCAAGGGCAAGCCGGTCAAGGGAGCATGGGTTGGGTGGTCGCGCGTCACACTCGACGGCCAGCCCGACTTCCAGGGTTCAAGCGTTGCGACCAACGCAAAGGGCGCCTACGTGATCCCCGGTATCAACCCCGGCTCCTACGAGGTCGCCTACAACCTCGGCGGATCTGGCGCGAACGTGTCACTCGAGACGCTCGAGTCCACGGTGTTCGTCGGCGACAAGGGCTCGGTCAAGAAGAACGTCAGCCTTCGCGCCCTCACAAAGGTCTCCGGTGTTGTGACGAAAACCGGCGGGACCCTTCTCGCGGGCGTCACGGTTGCGGCACACGTGCCCGGATCAACCACGAGCATCACGGCCACCACGAGCAGTTCGGGTGCCTACACGCTCTACCTGCCGGCCAACGCCACCTACACCGTGAGATTCACCGATCCGCAGAACCGCGGCGCGGAAGTGATCAACGACGATGTTGTGGTCGCCGCGACAGCGATCTCCAACCTCAACACTGTGCTGGAGGTCCACGCCGGCTCGGTGAGCGCACAACTGACCGGCGACTACGACGCTGGGCTGTACGGCACCGTCTACCTCACGCGCGAGACGGAGGACTGGCAGGTCGAGTCGACGTATGAGTCGACGGGCAGCCTCCAGTCGCTGTTCCCGATCGGCAACCTCGTTGATGGCGACTACCGCATCGCGATCGATGCCTATGACAGTGATGCTGCGTTTGGCGCTGGTTGGGATTCGGCCATCGAGTTCACGATCGCCGATGGACAAGCTGTCACCTTGGCGCCGATCGAGCTCTCTGAATGGATCGACATTCGCGTCAACCCCAGGCTCGTGGGTTCGGTCCCTTCGATCACCGGCGACCCGCGGATCGGCGAACAGCTCACCGCCCACACCGGAACCTGGGCGATCGGAAACAACGCACAGTACACCGACGACTACAAGTTCCAGTGGCTCCGCGATGGCAAGCCGATCCCCGGCGCAACCCAGCGGGTGTACACGGTCGCTCCCGGCGACCAGTACAGCTACCTGCGTGTCCGCGTCATCCCGGTCGAGTACACATTTCCTAACAACATCTACACGATCACCGGCCTCTACGGCCTCGCCGAGGTCTCACCGTCGACCGACTACGTGCAGTCCGGCCAGGCTGGCACCTGGACGACGGAGCCTTCGGTTCCCACAGCGGCACGCGTTGGTCAGACCCTGACCGTCAGCCCCGGAGTCTCCAGCCTCAGTGGTTCGACCTTCAAGTACGTCTGGCTCCGCACCAAGAACCTGACAACCGTGATGGTCTCGAGTTCTGCGAGCTACAAGCCTGTCGCCGCTGACCTCGGCGCAACCCTGAGTGTGCAGCTCGAGATAAGCAAGCCTGGCTACAACTCGGCGTACCGACAGGTTGCCATCGGAGTTGTTTCGCCTGCCGCTGCCCTCAAGCAGACCAAGGCAGGAAAGGTGACGATCACAGGCCCCGACTACTCGGTCACGCCGGGAACGTGGAGCCCGACTGGTGCGACATTCACGTACGAGTGGCGCGCGTGGGACACCGACGGTGGCTACATCGTCGGCAGCACCACCTCCGCCTGGAACGACATCGACAGCGAGTCACTCAACAAGCACAAGACTGTCGTGGTCACGGCGAGCAAGGACGGCTACACGCCAACCTCTGTCGAACTCCAGGTGCAGAACGCGTCGAACGGCCTGCAGTGGTCGAACCCGCCTGTTATCTCCGGAATCAACCAGGTCGGTCGCGCACTGACTGTTGACCTGGCTGATGCTGTGGTGATTCCGACCGAGACCGCGATCAGCTACCAGTGGAGCGTCAAGGGCAAGGCGGTCAAGGGTGCAACCAAGTCGACCTTCACCCCGACCACTGCCAACAGCGAAGTCACTGTCGTCGTAACGGCAGCCCGTGTCGGCTACGCACCGGCCGTCACGTTGCCGATCACTGCGGGCACCACCCTCCCGTCGAGCGGCCCGCTCGCGGGCGGGGTCACCGTCACGGGGCTCTCCGACGAGGGCAATGCTCTCGTCGGCCGCTCCCTCGGCGTCACGACCTCGGGGATCACCCCCACCGCGACGAGCTTCACCTACCAGTGGGTTCGCTACGCCGATTCGGTGGCAACGGTCATCCCTAAGGCGACGAAGTCGACCTACCTCGTCACCGCGGCCGACATCGGCAAGACCATTGCTGTGCGTGTGACGGCCAAGAAGGCCGGCTACACCACGACGACCTTCGAGTCCGATCAGAGCAACACGACGATCACGGCCGTGCCGCTCCTGACCGACAGTTCAGCCGTCTCCCTGCCAGCGACAGCGTTCGTCGGCACGAGGATTACCGCCAACCCCGGCAAGTGGGACCTTGCGGGACTCACCTACACCTACACCTGGTGGATCAACGATCGTGCGATAGCGGGAGTGACGGGAAACACCTACACGCCACTCCCCCAAGACGTCGGAGAAGAGCTCTCCTACAGTGTCGTCGCGAGCAAGGTCGGTTTCGGCGGATCGGTGTCCCAGGGCTCGCTCAACCACGTCACAGTGCAGCGCGCCGCCGCGCCCGTGGCGTCCAAGGCACCAACGTTCACGGTGGCGGGCAAGGCAGCAACCTCGGTGGGCGTGGGCAAGTCGCTCTCCGCCACGACCGGCACCTGGAACGTCGCCGGTGCGACCCTGTCGTACCAGTGGCAGTACACGACCGACAACGGCGCGAACTGGTATTACCTTTCCTTCGCCTCGAACTCGATCACTATCGACGACGACATCTTCGACGCCGGCGACCGGATCCGGGTCAGTGTCTTCACGTCGAAGGCCGGCTACTTCGAGGGCTACACGATCTCCAAGGAGATCGTGGTCAAGTAATTGGAGAAATGAAGAAGGCCCCCGCTTCGGCGGGGGCCTTCTTCGTGTGAGGCGATTACGCGGACTTCTCCGTGCGCTCGATCTCGCGCGGCACGATCGTGGGGGCCGCATTGTTGAGCACGGAATCCTTCGTGACGATCACCGTCGCGACACCCTCGTCGGAGGGAACGTCGAACATGATCGGGCCGAGTACTTCTTCCATGATGGCGCGAAGCCCGCGGGCACCGGTCTTGCGGAGCACGGCGAGGTCTGCGATCGCCTCGAGGGCGTCGTGCTCGAATTCGAGTTCAACGCCGTCGATCTCGAACATGCGCTGGTACTGGCGCACGAGAGCGTTCTTCGGCTGCGTGAGGATGTCCATGAGCGCGACCTGGTCGAGCTGCGTGACGGTTGTGACTACGGGGAGGCGACCGATGAACTCCGGGATAAGACCGAACTTGTGCAGGTCTTCCGGGAGCACCTCACCGAACAGGTTGACGTCATCGCCCTTGGAGTGCAGCGGGGCGCCGAATCCGATGCCCTTCTTGCCCGCACGCGAGGAGATGATCTCCTCGAGCCCGGCGAACGCACCAGCAACGATGAAGAGTACGTTGGTCGTGTCGACCTGGATGAACTCCTGGTGGGGATGCTTGCGCCCACCCTGCGGCGGAACGCTCGCGACGGTGCCCTCGAGGATCTTGAGCAGGGCCTGCTGCACGCCCTCACCCGAGACGTCGCGGGTGATAGAGGGGTTCTCGGCCTTGCGGGCGATCTTGTCGATCTCGTCGATGTAGATGATTCCGGTTTCAGCCCGCTTGACGTCGTAGTCCGCGGCCTGGATGAGCTTGAGGAGGATGTTCTCCACGTCTTCGCCGACGTACCCGGCTTCGGTGAGCGCCGTTGCATCCGCCACCGCGAAAGGCACATTGAGGCGCTTGGCGAGAGTCTGGGCGAGATAGGTCTTGCCGCAACCGGTCGGCCCGATGAGGAGGATGTTGCTCTTCGCGATCTCCACGTCGTCGATGACAGTGTCAACCGAGGTGATGGTGTTGCGGGCGCGCACGCGCTTGTAGTGGTTGTAGACGG
>Ga0247813_10001647_pt1 | contig 16563 bp, 17 predicted proteins | sample UWRJL169409C1_FD_180719 | JGI IMG/M metagenome (GOLD analysis project Ga0247813, IMG submission 180719) | Plant litter microbial communities from Arlington Agricultural Research Station in Wisconsin, United States - UWRJ-L169-409C-1 | ecosystem: Environmental > Terrestrial > Plant litter >... | reverse complement strand
GTCATCCCCGATAAAAGTAGCATTGTTCCGCTCATTATAAATGCGGATCACTTCCCCATTTAACTTCTCCAGGTATTGTGCACGTACTTTCTCCAGCGCCTGGTTTGAAATCTCATCCGCTTTCAGATACAGTTTTGCAGTAACCATTGTACGGTCCGTCAGCCGTTCAAAGAATTCAGATTCCATAACCTTTTGGAAAGTGAAATAAACCACTGTCAGTACACAAAGCAGCGTAAGTGTGCTGACCAGGGTAAAATATAATGCAAGGCGGTCTTTTATCTTCATGTCGGCTGGTGCTAATTCCTTATCAGGGTGCTATTTCATGATATAGCCCATGCCGATTTTGGTATGGATCAGTTTGCGGTCGAATCCTTTTTCAATTTTGTTGCGCAGGAAGTTCACATACACATCGATCACATTGGTGCCTGTATCAAAACTGATGTCCCATGCGTTCTCGGCGATATACTGGCGGGAGAGCAGTCTGTTCGGGTTTTTAAGGAACAGCTCTAACAGAGTAAATTCCTTTGCAGTAAGCTGTATATCTTTTTCAGCCCGTTTAACCGTTTTGCTGTAAGTATCCAGAAAGATATCTTCAAAACTTAAAATGTTTTTTTGCTGGGCGAATACAGGCTGGTGTCTTCTGAGGAGCGCTTCAATCCTTGCAAGTAATTCTTTAAAGTGGAATGGTTTTACCAGGTAATCATCCGCCCCTGAACTCAGTCCCAATACTTTGTCATCAACGGAACCCAGAGCCGTAAGCATTAAAATCGGGACTTCCTTATTGCTTTCACGCAGGAGGCGGCAGACCTCAATACCATTCATTCCCGGCATCATGACATCCAGAATGATCAGGTCGAACTCTTCTTCCTTAAACGTATATAAAGCCATGAAACCATCTGGAATGGTAGTGACGCTATAATTATGTTCTTCCAGCCCGCTTTTAACCAGGCTGGCTATCTTCACATCATCTTCTGCTAATCCGATCTTAAACATTGTGTTTTGAGGTTGGTTGAGTTGTAAAGGTAAGTATCCTGGTCAAGATTTATTCTTTTCCATTTTGTCCGTCCTTAAATTCCCTGATCCCCTGTCCAAGGCCCTTCATGAGTTCCGGTATTTTCTTGCCACCGAACAGCAGTAGTATAACAATTAAGATGACCAGGATCTCCTGGGCGCCCAGCGCAGCAAGGATAGTTTGGTTGTACATGGCTGAAATTTAATGAGATAAATATTTTTTTCTGCACCAAAGCTACCCCAGTGCGGTTAAAGCCCCATTAAAAGCATATTAAAATGTGATTAAATAGTAATAACAAAACCTTAATCTTACTTTCGATTTTTAAATTGTACCTTTGCAAAATTGTTTCCCTGATCCAATGGTTGCGCCTGCAATTCAGCTTGTTAATCACAAACAATTATTGCCATTAAATACATTATGAAGAAGATTGTAGATTACAGAAAATTGTTAGGTGTACAGAAAGATGCCGAACTTAAAGAATTAAAGACTATTTACAGAAATTTAATGAAGGAATATCATCCGGATAAATTTCAGGAAAGCGACGAAGCTAAATTAGCTGCGGAAGTTAAAAGTAAAGAAATCATTGAAGCTTACCATTTCCTGGTAAGTATAGCACCAGAAACGCTTGCGCTTTCTATTGATGAGTACACAGCTACAACTACTTCATGTGGTATTGCTGATTACAAGTGGGCTGGATTGATGCTTACTGTGTATTTCCTTGACGGAAGTGCGTATGAGTATTTCGAAGTACCTAAAGCGATTTATGTAAAACTGGTAAATGCTGACTCTCCGGGCAGATTTGCAAGACGTCATATTTTCAGCTCATTCCCTTACAGAAATATTGTAAAGCTGGAAACAGCTTAATCTGATAAATAAAAGAAATAGGCTGTCATAAAACATGATCAGCCTATTTCTTTATATCTTATTAATCAACCCTGTCTTTTGAAAGCTACAGGCCTGATCAGTATACTGACTATTTTTCTTTAACCTGAGTAGGTTTTTCATCGTTTTTCTGGATGGAATCATTACCTGTTTCAATTTCAACTTCCCTGGTAGTTACCGCATAATGATTCGGTCTGATTTCTGATCCGTAACTGATTGCATAGGCTTTGGTAAACTCAGCACCGAAAAACAGGATGATAGACGAATAATAGGTCCACAATAACAGTACTACCAGTGATCCCGCTGCCCCGTACGTACCGCCAACATCACTTTTTCCGATATATATCGAGATCGCAAACTTACCGATCATAAACAGTACAGCAGTAACCATTGCTCCCGAGGCTACATCACGCCATTTGATTTCCGCATCAGGAAGTACCTTAAAGATAACCCCGAAGATGAGTGAGATAACACTGAATGTAACAAGTAGATTGATCACGTAGATTACAATTACGGACACTTCGCTGAAGTGTTTTTCCATTCTATCGCCAAACCCGTCCAGAAGCGAGGTAAGACCAAGCGACACCAGGAGTACAAACCCTAAACTGACGATAACAGAAAAGGAAAGAAAGCGGTTCTGCAGCATCTTCAGCCATCCTCTTTTGGGTTTAGGTTTTAAGCCCCATATGGTATTGATGGAGTCCTGGATTTCAGCAAAAACCGTCGTTGCACCAATTAATAAGGTAATCCCGCCTACAACAACGGAGAAAAAACTCTGGTCGCTCACTGCCGCACTTTTAATAATACCTTGTAACTGCAACGCTGTATCCTTACCCAGGAAATCGACCAGCTGATAATAGATCTGCCCCTCAATTGCTTCTTTTTTCCATACAATACTGCAGATAGAAATAATCAGTATTACCAACGGACCCATAGAAAAAACAGTATAGTAAGCCAGCGAGCCGCTCAGTTTTGTTACTTTATGATCACTGAAGCCGCCAAATGCAGATTTAATCACTTCCCAGATCCCTTTAATGCTGATTTTCTTTTTGCTGTTATTTTCCATAGTAAACATTTAAAACTTTCTTGTGGCATTGTACTATTGCTTATAAGCAATATAGAGGCCATTTTGTTTACGGTAAGCTCTTTTGTTTCGATTAGGTCAAATTGAGAAATGTTTATGTTACTAAATTATAATGTGACTAACTTTGCTAACACTGTTAACTTGATAAAGCGTATGGGAATAGTTGAGCGTAAAATAAGGCATAAAGAGGAGGTCCGTTCCGGGATTCTTGCTGCGGCATGGAATATGGTCATTACCGAAGGCTGGCAATCCTTATCTATCCGGAAAATCGCCGATGCGATTGAATACAGTATCCCGGTAATCTATAATCATTTTGAAAATAAGGAAGCTATATTGCTGGAATTTTCCAAAGAGGGTTTTCAGAAACTTGCCGTTGTATTAACTGAAGCTAAAAATTCAGAGGATACACCTTCGGCACAGCTCAGTGCTATGGCGGATGCTTACTGGGATTTTGCGTTTGAAAACAAGGAGTACTACCAGCTGATGTTCGGACTGGGGATTCCCGCCTGTGAAATGGTAAACCAGATCACAGAAATGAAGGAAATGACCAGTATTCTGATCTCTACAATAAAGGAAGCGCTTGAAGCGGCAGACAATACGGTGTCTGATTACTTTTTAAAGTTCCATACGTACTGGTCAATTCTCCACGGTTTGGTATCCATTCAGATGATTGATAAAGAAGGCAAGCCGGATATGATCAAAAAGATGATTTTAAAGGATGCAATGGAAGGTTTTGGCAGGTCTCTTGCAGTATAGCATAAAAAGTAATAATATTACATTACAGTTTTAAACCAATTTGATTGAGTTATGAATAGAATATTTAATACCAATTACAACCACAGGAGCCTTGATATTGTCCTGTTTATCTTACGTGCAGGTATTGCGTTATTAATGCTTTCACATGGGATCCCGAAATTAAATACGTTGCTTGCCGGTGGTGATATCCAGTTTCCTGATCCTATAGGCGTAGGTGCGGTGGCTTCACTTTCGTTAGCGGTTTTCGCGGAAGTGTTTTGTTCTGTGCTTGTACTGATTGGCCTCGCTACAAGAATAGCCGTGATCCCCCTGATGGTGACCATGCTGGTTGCGATTCTGGTAATCCATGCGGAAGACGGACTGGATAAAATGGAAATGGGAATCCATTACCTGCTGACTTACGTGGTATTGCTATTTGCTGGAAGCGGAAGGATCAGTTTTGATTTCCTGATCAGCCGTAAGACTACCCGCACGAGAAGAGGTTATTAATCAACCGGATGCCTTTTAGGGCGTAGGACAATAATTGGAAATTAAATCGTTATAGTAGGGTTGTGTGTAAATGCACAGCTGGTTAAAATATAAATATGAAAAAGATACTATTAATTTGTTTTGCGGCAGTAACGATAATGGGTTGCGGGGTGAATAAACAGGCGCAGCAAATTAAAGCACTGGAGAATTGTAAATACAGGATTGTTTCTGCGCAGAATTTGTCTGTTGCGGGGGCCAATGTAAAAAACATTATGTCTGGTCAGGATATTAACCTGGCAAGTTTACCCGGACTTGCATTTGGTTTACTGCGGAAGGATGTTCCTTTCCGTGCGACAATAAACATGGAAGTAAGTAATCCGTCGGGCAGTCTCGCAGCAATTAACGAATTTGAATATAAGGTACTGATCAATAAGCAGGAACTGGCCGCAGGTTTTGTAAACCAGCTGGTAAGTGTGCCTGCGGGAGGGTCTGTAGTAGTGCCGGTAGACCTCAACGTGAATGTGTACCAGTTCATTTCCAATGCAAAGGTTATGTCGGAAATTTCTGACTTCCTGCGGGCTGGTTCTGGTGCCAATGAAAAAAAGGGATTGGTAACGCTTAAAATACGGCCGAGTATTATGGTTGGTAACACCCTGGTTAAGTATCCGGGTTTTATCAGCATAGATAAAGAAGTAAGCAGTAAGATACTGCTCTAAATCCAGCAGACACGATTGTTACTATTATTAATTGCCGGATAGCTAAGGTACTGGGGTATTTTAATTATTTTCGGCAATTAATATTACTGTATGAAGTTCCGTTTATCGATCCTGTCTGTATTAATCGTTTTCCCCTTTTTTATTAAAGCCCAGTCGTCAGTGCAGTTAAATGCCGCTGAAATCAGGCAGGGACTGGCAAATCTGAACGTTGCCGGCAGTGTTTTATATATCGCCGCACACCCGGACGATGAAAATACCCGTTTGCTTGCTTATCTGGCTAAAGAGAAAAAAGTGCGTACAGGTTATTTGTCGCTGACCCGCGGGGATGGCGGACAAAACCTGATTGGTACTGAACAGGCAGAGTTGTTAGGACTGATCCGTACACAGGAACTTTTAGCGGCCAGGAGAATGGATGGTGCCGAGCAGTTCTTTAGCAGGGCGAACGATTTCGGATTTTCCAAAACATCTGCTGAAACTTTCAAGATCTGGGGAAAGGAAATGATCCTTTCTGATGCGGTATGGGTAATCCGTAAGTTTCAGCCAGATATTATCATTACCCGTTTTCCGGAAGATGCACGTGCCGGACACGGTCATCACCAGGCGTCTGCTATTATTGCCCGTGAAGCTTTTGTAGCAGCGGCAGATCCAAAACGTTTCCCAGAGCAGCTTAAATTTGTAAAAACATGGCAGGCTAAACGGATCTTATGGAATACTTTTAATTTCGGTTCAACTAATACTACGGCCGACGATCAGCTGAAAATTGATGTCGGTGTATATAACCCTTTATTAGGGAAAAGTTATGGTGAGATTGCTGCGGAAAGCCGGTCCAATCATAAAAGCCAGGGTTTCGGCTCTGCCAGACAACGAGGTTCAGCTATTGAATTTTTCAGTCCTGTTGCCGGGGAAACGGCAAAAAGAGATATTTTTGAAGGACTGGATTTTACGCTGAACCGAACAAAAGGTACAGCGCAGGTGCAAAAATTATTGGATGCAATTAGTGCACAATACAATCCGGCGCAACCTTCCCAATCCATCGCAAGTTTACTTGAATTGAAAGCACTGGTAAAAAACCTGCCATTTAAACACCAGCAACTGGACGAACTGATTCTCGCCTGTGCAGGGTTGTGGCTTGAAACGGCTGCTCCGCAGCCAGCTTACAGTCTTGATGACCAGATTCCGGTTACCATCAGTGCGATAGCACGTGTTCCGGCTGGTTTTCCGATAAAAATTGAATTACAGGAACTGGGCTCCGATAAAAAAACAGCATTATTACCAGACCAGCTGTTATCGGCAACTAAGATTGTACAAACTAACGCTATAGGGATTACACAGCCTTACTGGCTTGGTAAAAAACACCCTATCGGTCATTATGAAATAGATTCGCTTTCACACTTGGGTTACCCCGAACTGCCAGCTCCTGTTGCCGGGGTGTTCAGGATATTTTTTGGCAGCCAGTTTATAGACGTTATACGTCCGCTGACGTACAAATATACCGATCCTGTTAAGGGTGAGATTTACCAGCCACTGGTAGTTGCGCCACCGGTAACGGCAACCATGACGGAAAAGTCTTTTGTGTTTACTAATAATACACCGAAAAAAATCGCTGTGCAGCTCAAAGGTTTTAAGGCGGATGTAAAGGGTGAATTAGTGCCACATGTACCTTCAGGCTGGACGGTGTCACCAGCAAAGGTAGATTTTGGTCTGACCAGAAAAGGGGAGGAACAGAATGTCGAATTTACAGTGACGCCAGGGGGAGAGATTTCTGGTGGTGACCTGTCACTGGATGTTAATGTGGCTGGCAAAACTTATCACCAGGGATTAAAGGTGGTTGGTTATGATCACATTCCCCAGCAGACTTTATTTCCTTTTGCTGAAGCCCGGTTAGCACGTGCGGACCTGAAGTTTGCGGGCCGTAAAATTGGTTATATTGCCGGGGCGGGCGACCTGATCCCTGAATCGCTGACACAAATTGGTTACCAGGTAACACGCCTTACAGAAAAACAGGTAATTAATGAAGACCTTTCAGGTTATGATGCGATCATTACCGGTGTGCGTATGTACAACATCAATGAACAGGCCGGACTGATGCAGCCGAAACTGATGAGTTACGTTAAAGATGGTGGCACCTTACTGGTGCAGTACAACGTAAACGGCCCGTTGAAAATAACGGAACTTGGGCCGTACCCTTTTAAATTGACACGTGACAGGGTAACTGAAGAGGATGCTAAAGTTACTTTCCTGGCACCCGATAACCCTGTGTTAAATTTCCCTAATAAAATTACGGTCAGAGATTTTGATGGATGGATACAGGAACTGGGATTATATTTCGCCGGTGATATTGATGCGCATTATACGGCTGTTTTAGGTATGCACGATACCGATGAAAACAGTAGTAACGGATCATTGCTCGTTGCTGATTATGGAAAAGGAAGATATGTCTATACTTCGCTGGCATTTTTCAGAGAACTGCCTGCTGGTGTGCCCGGATCTTATCGTCTATTTGTAAACCTGATCTCTAAAAACCAATCAAAGTAATGAAAAACAAACCGGACCAGGACCTTCCTCCATTTGTAAAAAGCTGGAAACAGTTTTACAGGTTGCTGATCGGCTGGCTGGTCATGCTGATTTTAGTGTTTTATATTTTTACTATTTATTATAAATGAGCGGTGCCGACTGGGGTGTATTAGTATTTACGTTGGTGGCTATAGTATCCTATGGGATCTATAAAAGCCGTGGCGCACAGAATATCGAAGGGTATTTGTTGGGTAACCAGTCCTCTCCATGGTATGCGGTCTGTCTTTCTGTAATGGCTACCCAAGCCAGCGCAATCACCTTTTTATCGGCTCCCGGACAAGCATTTTCTTCAGGAATGGGCTTTGTGCAATTCTATTTCGGGTTGCCACTGGCTATGATCGTGCTCTGTATTACATTTGTTCCTATCTTCCATCGTTTAAAGGTCTACACCGCATATGAGTATCTGGAACAGCGGTTTGACCTGAATACAAGAGCGCTTACTGCCTTTTTGTTCCTGATTCAGCGGGGATTGTCTACAGGGATTACAATCTATGCACCATCAATTATTTTGTCGACCATTCTGGATATCAATACTACCTATACTACACTGTGCATTGGCAGTATTGTTGTCGCCTATACCGTATATGGCGGTACAAAAGCGGTGTCTTATACCCAGATGCTGCAGATGAGCATCATCTTTTGCGGTCTGTTTGCTGCAGGCATTATGGTCGTGCATTTACTGCCGGGTGATATTGGCTTCAGCAAAGCAATCAGCATAGCCGGTAAGATGGGCCGTACCAACGCAATAGATTTTAAGTTCGACTGGAATAACCGTTATACCGTATGGAGCGGATTGGTTGGTGGTTTCTTTTTGCAGCTATCGTACTTTGGAACCGACCAGAGTCAGGTAGGGCGGTATCTGACCGGATCATCAGTGGGGCAAAGTCGCCTGGGCCTGTTGATGAACGGACTGGTAAAAATACCTATGCAGTTCCTGATCCTGCTGATTGGCGTACTGGTATTTACCTTTTACCAATACAACCGGCCACCTGTCTTTTTTAACAGTTTTGAACTGAACAAACTGGAAAAGAGCAGGTACAACCCGCAGTTGAATGAGCTTAAAAAAGAATATGAGCATGCATTTAACGCTAAACAAATAGAAGTTAATAAGCTGAGCAAGGCACTGGAAGCAGATAATCAGCAGGTCATTGATCAGCAGCGCAAGACATTGCAGGCAGCAGATGAGCAGACTAAAAAAATCAAGGGTAAAGTAACCGATCTGATGCTCAGGAACGATAAAGGGGCAAATGTAGATGATAACAATTACGTATTTCTGAGTTTTGTGACTAAGTATCTGCCAAGAGGGCTGATTGGTTTGCTGATCGCTATTATATTTTTAGCTTCTATGGGCTCTACCGCAAGTGCGCTGAACTCTCTTGCCTCAACCAGTGTGATTGATATTTATAAGCGTCTGATCAACAAAGAAGCGGACGATGAGAAATACCTGAAAGCCTCACGGTGGTCCACATTAATCTGGGGTGCTGTCTGTATTGTTATGGCTTTATACGCAGGTAAAATCGGAAATTTACTGGAAGCCGTAAATATTCTCGGTTCTTATATCTACGGAACTATTTTGGGTGTTTTCCTGGTTGCGTTTTATGTGAAGCACGTAAATGGCAGGGCTGTTTTTTATGCCGCTTTACTTACCGAAGCCATCATTTGTGTGTTGGGTTTCAATGAAGTGGTAGCCTATTTGTGGCTAAACGTCATCGGATGTTTGCTGGTGGTAGTTTTTGCTGTGCTCCTGCAGCTCTTTATGAAAAATAAAACCGCCGCGGTTTAAAGCAACGGTTTTATTGTAATTTGCTATGCACAGGAATTTTAACAGTTAATGCTTATTTTTTTGTTTCTGTTAACAACGCTGTATTCAGACGTATATATTCCTGGTTTTTTGCTTCAGTCGCTAACCTGATCCCAGCTTCCGCAGAAGTTCCCGCACCAGTTTTATCTCCCATTTTCAATTGAACACGGCCTTTCCATAACCTGATCCAGGGACCTTTAGGATCTGCTTTTTCTGCAGCATTCATCCATTCCAAAGCCTTATTTAAGTCCTTGCCGTTTTCAAAATAGTATTGTGCAGCCTGGAAGTAAGGTTTTTTCTCCCCTTTCATAGCCTCTTCGATATTCGCCATAACCTTCGTATCAATATCTGTGGTCAGGTTCACCGGGATCAAAGTATGTTCCCAGGCTAATGTTAACACAGCTTTAGTGGGATAAACATCAGCCACATCAATTTTAAAGCTTTCAACTTTATCCTTAATTGTAACATGCTTTACTTGAACCCTTAAAAAGTCATCCTCTTCCTTGTACTCATAGGCACCCCATTGTTTAGTATTTTTATTTAGGATCACTGTCCAGTCGCCCTTTGCCGGGATCGTAAATAAAGCGTATTCGCCAGCTGGTACCGGGTGACCTTCAAAAGTGATATCGTCCGTAAAAGTAATTATCGTAGCATTGTTGGCACCCGTTCTCCATACCGCACCATAGGGCTCCAGTCCACCGAATATTTTCCTCCCTTTTGTATTGGGACGTGAATATTTAACAGTGATTTTTCCAAGTCCAAAATCCTGTATCAGTGTCTGGCCAGAACTTGCTTGGGGCATTTTTATGCCTTGTGCTTTTAATGCTGTATTTAAGCCTAATGCAAGGATTAAAAAAAGCGTTGTTTTTACTGTTGTTTTCATCTCTTTATATTTTTTTTGGTTGTAGAATGGAGCCCGAAAAGATTAAAATGCCGATTGCCTTGCATGCTCGTCAGTATTGTAATCCTACCGGGTTCATTAATCTTTATGTTTTATCATCACGAAAATACTGTTATGTTTTCAATCTATCTCAAACCTTTATTATCATTCACTGTTTATAGGTTATTAGTAAATTATTACGAGATAAAAATAATAATTGATGAAACCTGCATGAGTTTACCGCTCATCTGAACAAATGAGTTAAGCAGATGTAAGTTTTATTACAATTGAAAATTAAAATATAATCCTATGAAAACATTAAATGTATTTGGCCTTTTAGTTATCGGTGTGTGTACGTTCCAGTCATGTAAAAGTCCGGAAAGCCGTAGTGGTAATGGTGATTCTTCAGCAGTGGATTCTGCAGGTACAGACAGTACAGGAATGAGTATGTCTGCCGGCAGTAAAGACTCCATGCCTAAAGACGTAACGAACCAGTCTGCTGTAGATACCGAAGAGGCGGCTTTTATGAAAAAAGCTGCGGTAGGTGGTATGATGGAAGTCGATTTGGGTAAAATCGCACAGAAATCCACTAATCCTAAAGTAAAAGCTTTTGCTACCCAGATGGTAACAGATCATACAAAGGCAAATACAGAATTAAAAGCTCTGGCAGCGAAAACCGGGATTGTTCTTCCCACAGAATACCCAGCTGAAGAAAAAGCGCATATGGATATGATGAAGACAATGACAGGAGCCGCATTTGATAAACATTATATCGGAATGATGGTAACTGATCATGACAAGACTGTTGCTTTATTTAAAGGAGCGGAAAATTCTCAGGATAAAGGGGTAAGTGATTTTGTTAAAAAGACATTACCTGTTATTACAGGGCATTTTGAAAAAGCTAAAACTATCCAGTCAGAACTGAAATAATAGTTTTCCTTTAAAGCTGAAATACAATAAATAAAAAACCACCTCTAATGCTGTAAATTAACAGTTATTGAGGTGGTTTTTATTATTTGTAAAGAACAGGTTTTTATACAGTAACCAGGTTAAGGTCTTTAGTAATTAACCTGAGTTTCTCTTCCGCTTTCAGCAGTTGCTGATGGATATCCTGGGCTGAAATCCCGGCAGTCATTTTCATTTCCGGGATCAGCTCCCTGTAATAATTTATCCCGCTGAATAGCTGTGCGGTGAATTTCTCAAAGTACTTCGTTTTTTTCGCATTGAGTTCATCAAGCTGGGCGCCCAGATCTTTCTTCAGGTAATCTACATAAAGATTGAGTTCATTGATGAAGAGATTTGGTCTTCCCATTTTGAACGAAATCTCTTCTTTTCCATAAATATGGGCAACCATTTCTTTCAGCGTATATGACCTTGAAAAGTAGGCAAGGTTGGGGCCCGGACAAATGCTGACAGCACTGTTCTCCCTGGGTTTAAGCATATTGTTCTTGATGTACGTAGATGCGCACAATCCTTCACATAAACATATTTTCTCTGTTACGGCATCAACTTTTTCCTGGAAAGCTGCTGGTTCCAGACCCATTGTTTCCAGTTGCTTGATTTTTAAATGCTGGTATTCTCTTGATGCAGTACAAATCGGTTTTTCAGTAAACTCTGTGTTGGTTGATAAAAACTTTTTGTTGCATGGACTTCCCGGTCTTCCTTTCTCAATTCGCAATAACCGTTGTTCTTCTACAGTGCTTTTTCTGAAATTGTTGAACAGCACACCAAGAGGTGATGAGTTACTGACATAATAATCATTTGATGTTGCATCAGCAAGTGCTTGAACTGTGGCAGGATCTACATTAGTGACTTCAGGAACGAGTAAAAACGGACTGCCCCAGCCTGTGGCATCCAGCTGATAGTGGTCCAGCAGAAAATTATGTTCACCAGCTGTTCCAATTCCACCCTGCGCAGTTATTTTTATTTGTGGCGCTGTGGTTATTGAATACCCTTTCGCAGCTACAGCATTGGCGTAAATACCAAGAAGCTCGTCATATAGCTCTCCTCTTTTTTGTTTAAACTCTTCGAGGATCGGTCCCATCAGTAAACCTTCCGTCGCAAATGCATGTCCACCGCAGTTAAGACCAGATTCGATCCTGAATTCATTCACCCACAATCCTTTTTTTGTCAGCATTTTCGCCTGGATCAGCGCTGATCTGAAATCGCTTACTTTTAAAGTGATCTTTTTGCGGATCACATTTTCCGCATCAGGGAAAAATCCCGGGCAGGTTTCCATATACGTATATAAACGAGGGTTTAAACCCGCAGAGATTACTACTGACGATGATAAGATACTGTTTCCGAATCCACGCATCGCAGCCAGTGCGTCCGTGTAGTCATTTCCCATCGGTTCCCCGGCAACTGTATAATTTGCCTTATCCACCTTAGTCATAATGTTTACATCGATTGCGCCCGGTCTCATCTGCATTTTTAGTTTTTGCTGCAGAAGTTTTTTTGCTGTACCAGATTGCATGTCCTTCATTTTTAGGTATCGGGCTTTTAACTGGGAATTTTCTGGCAGCAATTCGAAGTAAGTATGCAGATCAGAGGCAGCTTCGAAACTTTCGTCCTTCAGCCGACCAAACTGTTCATTCACCAGTTGGTTTAATAAATCCAGATAGGCTGTAATTCTTTTTGCCCTGCTGTCTTCCTCTTCTTTTCTGATTGGAGCATAGTTGATATGTTGCTGTTCCGAATGAAATTTCCTCATCCTTTCAGTCAGCTCATCGTCTACGATAGAAAGAACGGAAGAAATACCATATTTAGCCACCTTCAATGGTGTATCAATAGAGTAACCTAATCCCAAAACGGGTATATGAAAAGTATGATTCATGCAACTATGGTTTAACTGTAGAATCACAAAATAGCGTAGAAAACCTAAACAAAAATATGACAGCAGTCACTGTTTTTAGTGATTTATATCGATTGCGCTGATGACCTTCATCATAAAAAACAAACCTCTGGAAACTGATATTTGCATATATCAACTCAGCATATTATGGTAAGTAAAAGATTTCCTCTTTATATTTTTGGATTAGGTTTATTGCTGCACTCGCTCATACTGATCTTTACGGTGGCAGGTATTTAGCTATATTTGAATAAAATTACCGTATGGAAAATGCAAGGTTATTAAAAGCTATCATTGAAACCGCTATTGACGGTATTATTACAATTGACCAGCGGGGTACAATAGAGAGCCTTAACCCTGCGGCACTAAAGCTTTTCGGTTATACCATGGATGAAGTTTTAAACAAAAACATCTCTATGCTGATGCCGGAACCCGACCAGTCGCAGCATGACCAGTACCTCGATCATTATAATAAAACCGGAGAAAGGCATATTATGGGTATCGGGCGTGAAGTAAAGGGATTACGGAAAGATGGTTCTACTTTTCCATTCCGCCTTGCGGTAAGCGAAGTTCAATACGAGGACCGTAAGATCTATACCGGTTTTATTCATGACCTGTCTAAAGAAAAAGAAGCAGAACAGCGTTTATATGAATATGCATCAGAGCTGGAAGGCCTGGTGGAAGAGCGGACCAAATCCCTGAAAAAAACCGTTACCGCTTTGCGGGAAGCTAAAGAAGAAGTGAGCTTGTCACTCGAAAAAGAAAAAGAACTCAACCAATTAAAAAGCCGGTTTGTATCCATGGCTTCCCATGAATTCCGCACACCACTGAGTTCTGTACAGCTTTCTTCGTCGCTCATAGAAAAATATGCCCAGCCTTTTCAGAATAAAAATATTGAGAAACACGTACACAAGATAAAAAATGCTGTAGGAAACCTGACGACGATTCTAAATGATTTTCTTTCCCTGGAGCGTCTTGAAGCGGGGAGGGTAGAGCCCGCTTTTCATGAATTTGACCTGGTGCAGTTAGCCGAAGAAATTACCGAGGAGATGCAGATGATCGCCAAGACAGATCAGCATATTATTTACCAGCATACCGGGCTGGAAAGTGTAGTGCTGCTCGACCAGAACCTGTTGAAAAACTGTATGATCAACCTCATCAATAATGCAATCAAATATTCCGGGGAAAATACTTTTATTGAATTTAATACAGAAATCACTCAAAAGCAATGCGTCGTTACCATTAAAGATAATGGGATCGGCATACCGGATACTGACCAGAAGCATTTGTTCCAGCCATTTTTCAGGGCAAATAATACCGGCAGCATTCCTGGTACAGGGCTGGGGCTGAATATTGTACTGCGCTATGTTGGGTTGATGAAAGGTGATGTGCAGTTCGAAAGCAAAATTAACGAGGGTACCACATTTATTCTTTCGTTTAATAAATAAAATACAGGGTTCGATTACCATAATTAGAAGTAACATGAAGATACAAAGGATACTGATTATTGAAGATAATGATGATATCAGGGAAAGTACAGCAGAAATTCTGGAACTGGCGAATTATGAAATCTATCAGGCAAATAATGGTAAAACCGGTGTGGAGCTGGCGAACAAACATTTACCCGATCTGATCCTTTGTGATATTATGATGCCGGAACTGGATGGTTACGGCGTACTCTATCTGTTAAATAAAAACCCGCAGACCGCTGCCACCCCATTTATCTTTTTAACTGCTAAAGCCGAGCGGATGGATATGCGCAAAGGAATGGAGATGGGAGCAGATGATTACCTGGTGAAGCCATTTGATGATGTGGAGTTGCTGAATGCGATCGAGAGCAGGTTGCATAAAAAAGAAAAACAGGAAAAGTTTTACAGTAAGTCGATAGATAAGCTGACCAATCTCGTGGCTGGTCAGAACGGCATTAAAGAACTGGATAAGATGATCCAGGAGCGGAAGGTCCGGACGATCAAAAAAAAACAAATTATCTATTATGAAGGGGATACCGTTTCCGGGATTTACCTGGTGCTGAGCGGAAAAGTAAAAACTTTTAAATTAAGCGAGGACGGGCGGGAATTGCTGACTGGTATGTATAGTGCAGATGAATATTTCGGGATTCCGGCATTGCTGCTTAACGAGCCTTATTCTGAAACTGCTGAAGCGCTGGAAGATACCGCCGTTTGCCAGCTCCCTAAAGAAATGCTGGAAGAACTGCTGAACCGCTACCCTGATGTGGCCAGGCAATTTATACATATCCTTTCCAATAATTTAATAGCAAAAGAAGAGCAGCTGCTGCAGCTTGCCTACCATTCTGTACGTAAGCGTATGGCCGAGGTGCTGATCCGGTTGTGCAGGCAAGAGAAACAGGAAGGGCAGATTACCCTCCGTATTTCAAGAGATAACCTGGCGGCAATGGCCGGAATGGCAACAGAAACAGTAAGCCGCATCCTGAGTGATTTTAAGGATGAGGGCATTATTGAAAGAAAGGGAAGCCAGATCGGAATACTTGGCCTGCAGAGGCTTCAGCAGATGAAAAACTGATTAGCATCATATTTCTGTCTGACTAATCTCATTCTATAGCAGGTACATTCCTGCTAATTTTGGTTATTCACAAATCAATTTCGAATGAGAGTCGTAGCCTACAGTATAAAGTCTTTTGAAAAAGAACCATTGGCGATAGCCAACCACAAAAAGCATGATATTACATTGATATCCAACTCTCTGAGTCCTGAAACCGTGAGTTATGCAGCGGGAAAAGAAGCAGTGATCGTTTTTACTGATGACGATATATCCGAAGCGGTAATCAATAAACTCGCAGATCTGGGTGTTAAATATATTGCGACCCGGTCTACCTCTACCTTACATATTAATCAGGATGCCGCAGCCAAACGCAACATCAGAATTGCAAATGTACCAGCTGTTTCATTAATGGCTTTTTCAGCAAATGAAATGCCCCTCGCACTGGCTAAAGAAACTATACTGAACCTGGATAAATGGCAGGAGAACCGTTGCCTTGGAAGTGCCTGCATTTGTTCAAGGTCTTGCGATCAGGTTTCACCTCAAGCGCCTGACCATGAACACTAGAAAACCTAACCTGCAGGAACTTACTGCAAAATATCACGTCGCAGCACCCCGATATACCAGTTATCCCACTGTCCCTTATTGGGACAATGACAAATTTAATCAGGACCAATGGGCACAGGCAGTAAGTACATCCTTTGATCACAGCAATCATGAAGATGGGATGAGTTTATACATTCATCTGCCATTTTGTGAAAGTTTATGCACCTACTGCGGATGCAATACCAGGATCACTAAAAATCATAAAGTAGAAGAACCTTATATCAATGCCGTGCTGAAGGAATGGAGGACATATCTCCAGCTTTTTTCGGCAAAACCCGTGATCCGGGAACTGCATCTGGGCGGGGGCACGCCTACCTTTTTCAGTGCGCATAATCTGGACCTGCTGATCAATGGTATATTGCAATATGCGGATATCCATGCTGACGCAGAGTTTAGTTTTGAAGCTCATCCGGCCA
>Ga0247813_10001644_pt1 | contig 16576 bp, 15 predicted proteins | sample UWRJL169409C1_FD_180719 | JGI IMG/M metagenome (GOLD analysis project Ga0247813, IMG submission 180719) | Plant litter microbial communities from Arlington Agricultural Research Station in Wisconsin, United States - UWRJ-L169-409C-1 | ecosystem: Environmental > Terrestrial > Plant litter >... | reverse complement strand
AGAAAGTGATCGTCCCCAACGATGCATTGGTCTCGCGACTGCGAAAGCGCTTCGCTGCCACAGTCGCCCGCACGCCGTCGAGCAACGCCGCCGCATCGACCAGCGCAATACCCTGCAGCAGGACCGCAAACTCCTCTCCGCCGTGCCGCACCACCAGATGCGGGGCACATTCGACGGCGATCGCCTGCCCGATCGCGCTCAGCACGCGGTCGCCGACGCCGTGGCCGAACTTGTCGTTGATCCGCTTGAACCGGTCGACGTCGCACAGCGCCAGGCAATAGGGGCCAGCATCATGGTCGCGCTCGGCGAAGGCCTCGTCGAACGCACGGCGATTGGGCAGCCCGGTCAGCGTGTCGCGTCGGGCGATGTCACGCGCCTCGGCCAGCTTGGTGCGCAACGCGTCGGCTTCCGCGGTCGCCTGCGCCAGCCGTACCTCGCTGTCGCGGATCCGCCCGATCATGGTCGTGGTGATCGTCGCGATCGCATCGATCTCGGCGATCTGTGGCACGCGGAATATCGCCGCAGCACTCTGCGCCAGATCGCGGCCGAACCCCTCGGTCTCGGCCTGCATGTCGCGCATCATCCGCGCGAACCCATCGACCTGCTGCCGCGTCTCGTCGACTAGGCTGACGGCGATGTCCTCGACGGTATCCGCCGCATCCGGTGATCGTTCGGGAAACAAACCGGGTGGGCCATCGACGACTCGCCCACCAAGGCCTTCAATATCGCGGCGCGTCAGCCGCACGCCGCCATGGGTGAGTTCGGCGACGCGCCGCGCCAGCACCCCGTCCGGCGCCGACACGACCGCGAACGCGAAGTCATAATGCGCGGGATCGGGGCTCAGGCGATGCGCGTCGAGGAACGCGCCGACCTGCTCGAACACCCGATCCGACTTCACCCGCGCTGCTTGCGCATCCATTCGATAACCTCCGACCCGTAGCGGTCTACCCCAAATACGTTAGGATAAGGTCACCAAACGGATATGGTTCGCGCCTTAGCGGCGGCTCATCTTCTGCGCCGCAGCCAGCGTCATGCTGACATGATCGGCGGGGTTCATGTCCGAATGGACGAAGCCGATCGTGCCGTCCTTGGCGATGACATAGCTCGTCCGGCTGGTCAGGCTGCGACCCTGGATCTGCTTCGGCAACGCGACGTCGTAGCCGCTGACCACCGCCGGGCCGGCGCTCGCCACCGCGAACTTGCCCGCGCACTTCTCGGCGGAGAATTTGGCGAGCGTATCGACCGTGTCCGCCGACATCCCGATCACCGTCGCGCCGGCCTTGGTGAAGGCCGGGATCGCCTCGGCAAAGGCATGCGCCTCGGCGTTGCAGCCACCGGTGTACGCGGCGGGGAAGAAGTACAGCACGACCGGCCCCTTCTTCAGCTGCTCGGCCAGATGCACCGTGAACACTTTCCCCGCGATCGCGCCGCGCGTCGTGAAGTCTGGCGCCTTCGCACCCGGTGCGAGCGTCGCTGCGGCAGGGGCGGAAAGCGTCGTGGCGGCAACAGTCAGGGCGGCAGCGGTCATCAGCAGGCGGCGCATCGTCGATTCCTCTTCTAGGTTGCGCCCCTCCTAGCCTAGCGCCCGGGTCTGCGATAGGCGGTGTGCATGCCCGTGACCCAAGCCGATATCGATCTCGCCCACCGTCTCGCCGATGCGGCGGGGCAGGTGATCCGCCCCTATTTCCGCCACGAATTCGGGCTGGAGATCAAGGACGACCAGTCCCCGGTGACGCTCGCCGACCGCGAGGCGGAGGCGGCGATGCGGCGGCTGCTCGATGCCGAACGCTCGGGCGACGGCGTGATCGGCGAGGAATATGGCGAGAAGCCCGGCGTCACCAACCGCAAATGGGTGCTCGACCCGATCGACGGCACGCGCAGCTTCACCGTCGGCCGGGCGATCTTCGGCACGCTGATCGCGCTCGTCGAGGATGGTTGGCCAGTCCTAGGCATCATCGACCAGCCGATCGCGCGCGAACGCTGGGTCGGCGTCGCCGGCCGCCCGACGACGTTCAACGGCGTCCCCGTCCGCACCCGTACCTGCGCCGCGCTCGCCGGTTCGATCGTCGCGACGACCAGCCCGCATCTGTTCGACGACGGCGACGTCCAGCCCTTCCTGGCACTGGTCGCCGCAGTGTCGGGCGGCAACGCGCGCCAGGGGCCGGTCTATGGCGGCGACTGCTACAATTACGGCCTGCTCGCCAGCGGACACCTCGACCTGGTCTGCGAATCGGGCCTGAAACTGTACGACTTCGCCGCGCTCGTCCCGATCGTCGAAGGCGCCGGTGGCCGCATGTGCGACTGGAACGGCGAACCCCTCACCGCCGCCAGCGAAGGCCATGTCCTGGCGATCGGCGACCCGGCCCGCATGGACGACGTGCTCGAGGCGATGCACGGCGTGCACGATCATGACCACGGGGCGCACGACGCCCACGACCACTAAGTCATCCTCCCCCGGCGCGGGGGAGGATATCATGCGAAACTAAGCGTCAGCGGCGCTCTGCGGCCGTCTCGGCGCGAATCCCCTTGAACTCGGATCCGTCGCGCCAGGCCGGCCAGGCGCGGCTGTCGGCCAGCTTGCCGCCGATCGTCGCGAACAGCCCGACGTCCTGCGCCGCACCGCGCAGGTCCCACTTCGCGTCCCACATGTCGCAGGTCTGGTGATAGCAGGCCATATAGCCGTCAAGCCACGCCTGCCCGGCGGGGCGGCCGCCGGCGACCAGGTCGGGCGCACCGCTGATCGCCATCAGGAGCAGGGTCGGCACGCCGCGCCGCGCTACCGAGAAATGATCGGCCCGATAGAACAGCCCGCGTTCGGGCAGCGCCTCGGGCGTCACCACGCGCCCCTGCGCCTTGGCGGCATCGGTCAGCATGTCCTCCAGCTCGTTCTGCCCGGCACCCACCAGCATCACGTCGCGCGCCGGCCCCGCGGTCTGCAGGATGTCGAGCGTCAGGTTCGCGACCGTCTTCGCCGCTGGATAGACCGGGTTCACCGCATAGGTCTCGGAACCGAGCAGCCCGCGCTCCTCGCCGCTCCACAGCGCGAAGACGAGGCTACGGTCGGTGCGCGGCTTGGCGGCGAAGGTCCGCGCCAGTTCCAGCACGCCCGCCACGCCCAGGGCATCGTCGTTGGCGCCGGGGCGGATCGTCCGGCCCTGCGCATCGGGCGCGCCCTTGCCGTACGCATCCCAGTGCGCGCCGAACATCACCACTTCGTCGGGATGGCCGCGACCCGGCAGCTTGGCGAGCACGTTGCGACTTTCGGCGCGATCGAACTTCACCGGCAGCGATGCGGAGAACGCCTGTTTCAGCACGACCGGACGGAAATCGGCGCGGCGTGCCGACGTCCGCAACACCGCTAGGTCGAGCCCGGACGCCGCGAACAGCCGAGTCGCGGCGCCGCCCTCGATCCAGCCCTGCATCAGGACGCGCGACTCGGGGTCCTTCCGCACGATGTCGTAGTTCTCGCCGGCCGGCGCGGTCACGGTCGCCCAGCCATAGCCGGCCCCCGGCGTGTCGTGGACGATCAGCGCACCCACCGCGCCCCGCCGCGCGGCCTCCTCGTACTTGTAGGTCCAGCGCCCGTAATAGGTCATCCGCCGGTCGCCGAACTTGCCCGCCGAATCATCGCCCGCCTTCGCCTCGAAATCGGGATCGTTGACCAGGAACACGGCGATCTTGCCGTGCAGGTCGACGCCCTTGAAATCGTCCCAGCCGCGCTCGGGTGCGGTGACGCCGTAGCCGACGAACACCATCGGCGCGTCGGCGATCGCGACGCGGTCGACCGGGCGGACCGTGCTGACATAGATGTCGCGGCCCTGGACCAGCGGCATGGCGCCCGCGGTCAGCGTGCCGCTGCCGAGTCGCGTGTGGACCAGCGGCACGGCCTGCGTCCATTGCCCGTTCGGGCCGCCGGGCTGCAGTTTCAGCGCCTTGAAGCGCGCGACCAGCCAGTCGATCGTCCTGGTCTCGCCGGGGGTGCCGGGCGCGCGCCCTTCGAACGCATCAGACGCGAGCGTCTTCACGTCGGCGGACAGCCGCGCGGCGTCCTGTGCGTGTGCGATCGCGGGGATCATCGTGGGGACGATGGCGGCGGCAACCGCGATGGCGTAACGAAGCGAAGCTGGCATGGGCGTCCCTGAATTCGGAGGAGGCGCCCGACCTGCCACGACCCGCACACCCTTGCAACGCGGACGATTATCGCTATAGCGCCACGCTTCGCGATGCGTCCGGCCGTATGGTAGCTCACGCGGCCGACATTCCCTGTCGGTTGCCGTTACCCACGTTCGGGCTTATCGGAGCCCCGACCTTTTAGAAGAACAAGGTGCCGAAATGGCCGTCCCCAAGAGAAAAACTTCGCCCTCCAAGCGCGGCATGCGTCGTGGCCACGATGCGCTGACCATCGCATCGTACCAGGAATGCCCGAACTGCGGCGAACTGAAGCGTCCGCACAACCTGTGCAATTCCTGCGGCCACTATAACGGTCGCGAAATCGTCTCGGTCGAAGGCTAAGCGGCTCTTGGAACAGGCGGTGACGGCTGCCCGTTGAGGGAACAGCCGTCGCCGCGAAGCACGTGACTCCCACGTGTTTCCAAGCCTCTTGGTACTAGCGAAGGACGTAGCATGCCCGACAGCGGCTGGATCGCGGTCGATGCGATGGGTGGCGACGACGGGCTGGCGGTAATGCTCGCCGGTGTCGCGCGCGCGCGTCATCAGTTTGAGGGCATGCGGTTCCTGCTCGTCGGCGACGAAACGGCGATTCGCGAGGGGCTGAAGGCCCATCCGAACCTGTCGCAGCATTCCGAGATCGTCCACGCCCCCGAGGTCGTTGGCTCGAGCGACAAGCCGAGCCAGGCGATCCGTCGCGCCAAGACGACATCGATGGGCATCGCCATCGACCTGGTGAAAAAGGGCCGCGCTTCGGCCGCCGTCTCGTCGGGCAACACCGGCGCGCTGATGGCGATGGCGAAGCTGTCGCTACGCATGCTGCCCGGGATCGACCGGCCGGCGCTCGCCGCACGGCTGCCGACGCTTGCCGACACCGACATGGTGATGCTCGATCTCGGTGCGAACACCGAGTGCGATGCGCGCAATCTCGTCCAGTTCGCGGTCATGGGCGCCGCCTATGCGCGCACCGCGCTCGACATCGCCCACCCGCGCGTCGCGCTGCTCAACATCGGCAGCGAGGACATGAAGGGCACCGACGAGATTCGCGACGCTGCGGCGGCATTGCGCGCGATGGCCGCGGTTGACATGCAGTTCAACGGCTTCGTCGAGGGCGACCGCCTGTCGCGCGGCGAGGTCGACGTGGTCGTGTGCGACGGCTTCTCCGGTAACATCGCGTTGAAGACCGCGGAGGGCACAGCGCGATTCGTCGCCGACCTGCTCAAGCGCGCCTTCCGCAGTTCGGTCCGCTCGAAGATCGGCTTCCTGATCTCGAAGCCCGCGACCGAATTGCTGCGCGTCCATCTTGATCCCAACAATCACAACGGCGCGGTCTTCCTGGGCCTCAACGGCATCGTCGTGAAGAGCCATGGCGGCGCCAACGAGCGCGGCGTCGCGACCGCGATCGGCAACGCCGCCAAGATGGTGCGCAACGACCTGATCCGCCGCATCGCCGACGATCTCGGCACAGTCGAGAAGGCCGCATGATCCGCAGCGTCATCACCGGCACCGGTTCCGCGCTGCCCGCACGCCGCGTGTCGAACGCGGAACTGGCCGAGCAGGTCGACACCAGCGACGACTGGATCGTCGAGCGCACCGGCATCCGCTTCCGCCATATCGCTGGCCCCGACGAGACGACCGGCACGCTCGCCTATGACGCGTGCAAGGCAGCGCTCGCCGCGGCCGGCACGCTGGCGCAGGACATCGATCTGATCGTCCTCGCCACCGCGACGCCGGACCAGACCTTTCCCGCCACCGCCACCAAGGTCCAGGCGATGCTGGGCATCGACGACTGCGTCGCGTTCGATGTCGCGGCGGTGTGCTCGGGCTTCCTCTACGCGGTGCAGGTCGCCGACAGCATGATCCGTAGCGGCGTCGCGCGCCGCGCGCTGGTGATCGGGGCGGAAACCTTCAGCCGCATCCTCGACTGGGAAGACCGCACCACCTGCGTGCTGTTCGGCGACGGTGCCGGCGCGATCGTGCTCGAGGCGCAGGACACCGCCGACCAGGGCGGTCGCGGCATCCTGACCACCAAGCTGCACGCCGACGGACGCCACAACGAACTCCTCTACGTCGACGGCGGCGTCTCGACGACCGGCACCGTCGGCAAACTGCGCATGAAGGGCCGTGAGGTGTTCCGCCACGCGGTCACGAACCTCGCCGCCGTCATGACCGAATCGCTGGCGATGGCCGGGATCGATGCCGGCGACGTCGACTGGGTCGTCCCGCACCAGGCCAATGCGCGCATCCTCGACGCGACCGCACGGAAACTGGGCCTCGCGCCGGAGCGGGTGGTCGTGACGGTCGATCAGCACGCCAACACCTCGGCGGCATCGGTGCCGCTCGCGCTCGATACCGCGGTGCGTGATGGTCGCATCCGCGAGGGGCAGATCGTCGTGCTCGAGGCGATGGGCGGCGGCTTTACCTGGGGCGCGGCGGTGGTCCGCTTCTAAGGCGAGGTACAAAGACCTTTCGGTCCGGTACGGCCTTGTGTAGGCTGATATTAGAGCCGGGAAGGATACCGATGACCACAGGAACGTTGACGCGCGCGGATCTCGCAGAATCGCTGCATCTGCAGGTCGGTCTGTCGCGCGCGGACTCTTCCAAGATCGTCGAGCAGATCCTCGCCGAGATGTGCGGCGCCTTGTCGCGCGGCGAGAACGTCAAGATCTCCGGCTTCGGTACGTTCGTCCTGCGCGACAAGGGCGAGCGCGTCGGCCGCAACCCCAAGACCGGCATCGAGGTTCCGATCGCACCCCGCCGCGTGCTGACCTTCCGCGCCAGCCAGATGATGCGCGAGCGCATCGTCGGCGCGGGCTGATCGCAATGCCGGATGCGCCCGCCGATCGCGCCGACGATCCGGGGGGCGGCAAGACCAGCGCCGCCTTTCGCACAATCGGCGAGCTGTCGCGCGAGACCGGGCTGCCCCAGCATATCCTGCGCTATTGGGAAACACGCTTCCCCCAGCTGCGGCCGCTGCAGCGCGCCGGCAACCGTCGCTATTACCGCGCCGAGGACGTCGCGCTGGTCCGGCGGATCGACACGCTGCTGAACCGCGAGGGCTATACCGTCCGCGGCGTCCAGCAACTGCTCGGCAAGGAAGCCGGTAGCGACCTCGGCACGCCGATCGACACCCTCCGCGCGATCCGCGACCTGCTCGCCCGCGCCCTCGCTGAGGACGGCGTCTAGCGCTCGCGCGTCGCGGCGAACTTCACCTTCGGATAGCGATCGGCGATATAGCCGACCTCCCACGCGCTCTTGGCCAGGAACACCGGGTTGCCGTCGCGGTCCTTGGCCATCGCGCCGCGGTTCTGGTCCATCAAGTCCTTGAGGTCCGCCGGGTCCGCGGCGCTGATCCAGCGCGCGGTATCGAACGGTGCAGGCTCGAGGCCTGCGGCGACCTTGTATTCCGCATCCAGCCGGCTGAGCAGCACTTCCAGCTGCAGCTGCCCCACCACGCCGATGATCCAGTTCGATCCGATGTCAGGATAGAAAACCTGCGTCACGCCCTCTTCGGCCATGTCGTCGAGCGCTTTCCGCAACTGCTTGGTCTTGGTGAAGTCCTTCAGCACGACGCGGCGCAGGATTTCCGGCGCGAAATTCGGCAGGCCGGTGAAGCGCACGTCGGCGCGTTCGCTCAGCGTATCGCCGACCCGAAGCGTGCCGTGGTTGGGGATGCCGATGATGTCGCCGGGGAACGCCTCGTCGGCCAGCTCGCGGTTCTGCGCGAAGAACAGGATCGGCGAGTGCACCGCGAGGGGCTTGCCCGAGCCCGACGGCGTCAGCTTCATGCCGCGCTTGAACACGCCCGAGCAGAGCCGCATGAAGGCGATGCGATCGCGGTGGTTGGGGTCCATGTTCGCCTGCACCTTGAACACGAAGCCGGTCACCTCGCTGTCGTCGGGCGAGACGGGCGCGGGTTCGGCCGGCTGCGCGCGCGGCGGCGGCGCATAGTCGGCCAGCGCGGCGATCAGTTCGGCGACACCGAAATCCTTCAGCGCGGAGCCGAAATAGACCGGCGTCAGATTGCCCGCGCGGTAGGATTCGGCGTCGAAGCTCGCATAGCCGCCCTGCGCCAGTTCGGCCTCTTCGACCAGCCGATGCAGGCCTTCCGGCGTCAGCGTATCGCCGAGCTTCGGATCATTTAGACCGGTGAACGGGATCGCCTTGCCCATGAACTCGCGGCTGTCGCCCTCCGGCCGGCTGAGCGTGTTGGCGTAGAGATCGTACACGCCCTCGAACTCGCCGCCCATGCCGACCGGCCAGCTCATCGGGCAGACGTCGAGCTGCAGCATCTCGGCGACCTCGTCGAGCAGTTCGAACGCGTCGCGGCCTTCGCGATCGACCTTGTTGACGAAGGTGATGATCGGCACGTTGCGCAGGCGACAGACCTCGAACAATTTGCGCGTCTGCGGCTCGATGCCCTTGGCGGCGTCGATCACCATCACCGCGGAATCGACCGCGGTCAGCGTGCGATAGGTATCCTCCGAGAAGTCCTCGTGGCCCGGCGTATCGAGCAGGTTGAAGGTGATGCCCTGCCGCTCGAACGTCATCACCGACGACGTCACCGAAATGCCGCGCTGCTGCTCGATCTTCATCCAGTCGGACCGCGCACGACGATTCTGCCCGCGTGCCTTCACCTCGCCCGCAAGATGGATCGCGCCGCCGAAATACAACAGCTTCTCGGTCAGCGTCGTCTTGCCGGCGTCGGGGTGCGAGATGATCGCGAAGGTACGGCGAGGGGAAATGGTCATGATTGTCTTTTCGTCTGGAACGCGCCCCACCCGTCATGCCAGCGTAGGCTGGCATCTCCCGGGGGCGGGCGCTGCGCCAGCCGACAGGAAGACCCCAGCCTACGCTGGGGTGACGGATCGGCCGGGCTAAGGCACCAGCGTAACGCTCATCGAAATCATCTTTGTGCCGCCGGCCGCGACCTCGAACACGCCAGGCTTGTCGCGATAGTCGCCGGTATAGCCGGTCGGGTCGGCGATGCCGTGCCAGGGCTCGACGCAGACATAGGCGGCGCCCGGCTTGGTCCAGATGCCGAGTTTCGGCGTGTCGGGAAACGCGATGGCGAGGTGCGGACCGGTGGGGGCTCCATAGATCACCGCGTGGCTCTTCACGTCATCCCAGACCAGCGCGTCGGTCGCGAACAGCTCGTCGCGCAGGAACAGGTCGCGGCCTTCGAGCGGCGAGGGGCGGTCCTCGGCGGCGATCGTGCCGTCGGCGGCGATCACGCGCAGCGCGTCCGGCTCTTCCGATTCGAACATGATGCGGTGGCTCGCGCGGTCCTCGCCGTACGGCAGCGGCCAGGCGAACGCGGGGTGGAAGCCGAAGCTCGCCGGCATCGCCATGCTGCCGCAATTTTCGACCCGCGCCTCGATCGCCAGCGTCGCACCGTCGAGCGTGAAGACGATGTCGAGCGCGAACGCGAACGGATAGGCCGCGCGCGTCTCGTCGCTGTCGGTCAGGCGGAAGGTCGCCGAGGTCGCGGTCTGCTCGACGACCTCGAAGGCCGAATGCCGCGCAAAGCCATGCTTCGGCATCGGATACTCACGGCCGTTCAGCCGGATCACGCCCGCGTTCACCACACCGACGACCGGGAACAGGATCGGCGCATGGCCGGTCCAGAAGGCGGGGTCGGCATCGGTCATCAACTCACGGCCATCGGCATCACGCAGATGCGTGAGCTCCGCACCGAACGGGTTGATGCCGGCGCTGAGCTGGTCGTTGGCGATCGTAATCAGGTCGGTCATGTCATTATCTCCAACGCGCCCTCACCCTTCGCCGCCTTCGGCGGCTCTTCCCTCTCCCAATGGGAGAGGGAGGGAGCGCGAAGCGCGGAAGGGTGAGGGTGATTACGCACGCAGGCTCGCGCCCTGTTTCGCCGCAGCCGCGACGACCTTGTCCGCCACGGCCTTCAATTCCTCGTCCGTGAAGCTCTTGGCGCTCGGCTGCAGCACGATCTCGACCGCGACCGACTTATGCCCGTCCTCGACGCCCGCGCCGGTGAACACGTCGAACACCCGCGCCGAGATGATCGCCGCCTTGTCCGCACCCTTCACCGCGCGCACCAGCGTGTCGGCGGCGAGCGTCGTCGGCACCAGGAACGCGAAGTCGCGACGGACCGCCTGCAGCGCCGGCGGCGTATAGACCGGCCGCGCGAAACCGCTTGCGCGCTTCGGCGGGATCGCGTCGAGATACAGTTCGAGACCTGCGACGGCACCGTCCAGGTCGAACGCCTTCAGCACCGATGGATGCAGCATGCCAAAGCTCGCCAGCACCGTCTTCGGGCCTAGGCGAAGCGTACCCGACTGACCGGGATGCCAAGCCTCGCCGGCCTCCCCCATCACCTGCAGATTGTCGACCGGCGCACCAGCCGCGGCGAGCAGCGCAAGCGCCTCCGCCTTCGCGTCATAGGCATCGAAGCCGGCCGCCTTGCCGTCCTGCCAGCCACGCGCTCGCCGGTCGCCGGCGAGGATCACGCCGAGCGTCGGGCGTTCGGCCTCCGCCAGATACCGCCGGCCGATCTCGAACAGGCGGACGCTCTGCGCGCCGCGCTTCAGGTTCCGCGCGGTCGCAGCGAGCAGGCCGGGCAGCAGCGACGGCCGCATGACCTTCAGGTCCTCGCTGATCGGGTTGGCAAGCGTCCAGGCGCCGCCACCGAACGGCGCGGCCTCGGCCTCGGACAGGAAGCTCCACGTCACCGCCTCGTCGAGCCCACGCGTCGCCGCGGCCCGGCGCGCGCGGCGCTCAAGCTTCTGTTCCGGCGTCGCGGTCGGCGTGGCGACGCCGGGCATGCGCGGCAGCGGTGTCGAGGGGATCATGTCGATGCCTTCGATCCGGACGACCTCCTCGACCAGGTCGGCAGGGCCGTCGACGTCGCGGCGCCAGCTCGGCACCGTCACCGGCCACGCGCCCTCGATCGTCGCGAACAGCGCATCGCTGTACGCATCGGGGGCGGAAATCGCGCCGACCGAGAAACCGAGCGACAACAGGATGCGCGCCTGACGTTCGGGCGCAACATGGAGGCCGCCGAGGTCGGCGCACAGCCGCGGATCGTAGCGGACGATGCGCGGCGCGACCGGCGGTTCGCCCGATCGGCTCACGCCGCTCGCGGTACCACCGCAGATGTCGAGCACCAGCCGCGTCGCGATCGCCAGCCCGTCGTCGAGGAACGCCGGATCGACACCGCGTTCGAACCGGCTGCGCGCGTCGGAGGTGAGCAACAGCTTCTGGCCGGTCCGCGCGATATGGTCGGGATCGAAATACGCGCATTCGATCAGCACGTCGGTGGTGTCAGCGGCGACGCCCGAATGCTCGCCGCCCATGATCCCGCCGATGTCGTGGACCTGCGCATCATCGGCGATCACGGTCATGCCCGCGTCGAGCGTGTAGGTCTTGCCGTTGAGCGCGAGCACCTGTTCGCCGGCGTTCGCTTTCCGCGCGACGAGCCCGCCGCTCAGTTTCGCGCGGTCGTAGACGTGGAGCGGACGGCCAAGGTCGATCATCACATAGTTGGTGATGTCGACCAGCGCCGAGATCGGCTTCTGGCCGATCGCGGTCAGGCGGCGGCGCATCCAGTCGGGGGATTCGCCGTTGACGACACCGGCAACGGTTTGCGCGAAGAAAACGGGGCAGCCTTCGCGGTCGTCGGTGCGGACGTCGGGACCGGCGCCTTCGCCCGCCACCGGATCGGCGACGAGCGGCTTCAGCGTGCCGAGCCCGGCCGCCGCCAAGTCGCGCGCGATGCCGCGGACGCCCATGCAGTCCTGGCGGTTGGGCGTGATCGCGACGTCGAACACCGGGTCGGTCAGTCCGGCATAGTCGGGGTAGGGGGTGCCGATCGGCGCGTCGGCGGGCAATTCGATGATGCCGTCATGATCGTCGCCGAGTTCCAGCTCGCGCGTAGAGCACATCATGCCGTTCGATTCGACCCCGCGGATCGCCGCGACCTTCAGCGTCACGTCGAGCCCCGGCACATATGCACCCGGCGCGCCGAACACGCCGACCAGCCCCGCGCGCGCATTGGGAGCACCGCAGACGACCTGCAGCGGACCGTTACCCGCATCGACCGACAGCACCTGCAGCTTGTCCGCCTGCGGGTGGCGTTCGGCGCTGAGCACGCGCGCGACGGTGAACGCGGCAAGCTTCTCGCCCGGGTTCTCGACGCCTTCGACTTCAAGACCGACGCGGGTCAGCGCATCGACGATCTGGTCGAGCGTGGCGGTGGTTTCGAGGTGCTGCTTGAGCCAGCTGAGGGTGAACTTCATGCGCCGACTCCGCCGGACAAGGTGGGGACGTCGAGGCTCGAAAAGCCGTAATGCTTCAGCCAGCGGATATCGCCGTCGAAGAACGCGCGCAGGTCGTCCATGCCGTATTTGAGCATCGCCAGCCGGTCGATTCCGCAGCCGAACGCGAAGCCCTGCCACTCGTCCGGATCGAGCCCGCACGCCTCGATCACCTTCCGGTGGACCATCCCCGAGCCGAGGATCTCCAGCCAGCCATCGGGCTCGGCGCCGCCGACGACGCGCTTGCCCTTCACCAGCGTGTAGCCGACATCGATCTCGACCGACGGCTCGGTGAACGGGAAATAGCTCGGGCGCATCCGCAGAACGATGTCGTCGCGCTCGAAGAACGCCTTCACGAACGTCTCGAGCGTCCATTTGAGGTGGCCGAGCGTGATGCCCTTGTCGATCACGAGGCCCTCGACCTGGTGGAACATCGGCGTGTGCGTCGCATCGCTGTCGCTGCGATAGGTGCGGCCGGGGGCGATGATGCGGATTGGCGGTTTCTGCGACAACATCGTGCGGATCTGCACCGGCGAGGTGTGCGTGCGGAGCAGCGAGAAAGTCGTCTTCTCGTCGGCGGTGCCCGCCGCCTTCGCGTCGATCCCCTGCTGGAGATAGAAGGTATCGTGCATCGCCCGCGCCGGATGCGTCTCCGGAATATTGAGCGCGCTGAAGTTATGCCAGTCGGTCTCGATCTCGGGACCGGTCGCGACCGCGAAACCGAGGTCCGCGAAAATCTCGGCCAGTTCGTCCATGACCTGCGACACCGGATGGATCGTCCCCGCAGGCGCCGCATCGGCGGGCAGCGTCATGTCGAGCGTCTCGCTCGCCAGGCGCGCGTCGAGCGCAGCGCGTTCCAGCGTCTCCTTGCGCGCGGCGATACCGTTCGCAACCGCCTCGCGCAGCCCCTGGATCAGCGGCCCCTGTACGTGGCGGTCCTCCGGGCTCATCTTGCCGAGCGTCTTCAGCAACGCGGTGATCGTGCCCTGCTTGCCGAGCGCCTCGACCCGGCACGCCTCGAGCGCATCCAGCCCCGCCGACGCGGCGATCGCCGTCAGCATGTGTTCGCGCATCTGGTTGAGGTCTTCGGTCACTCTACACTCCCGGGTGTCGTGGGGCGTCGGCAAGGCGTGGTAGCCCCAGACCGATACCCAGATCGTCCCAATTTTCGTTGTGCGCTTCGATCAGCTCGATCTTCCACGCCCTCCGCCAGTCCTTCAGCCGCTTCTCGCGAACGATCGCGGCCTCCATACTGTCGAATATCTCGTAATAGCCGAGACGCTTGATGCCGTACCGGCGAGTGAAGCCGGGGATCAACCCCTCTCGGTGCTGAACGAGCCGCGCGAGCAAGTTTGAGGTGACGCCGATGTAGAGCGTGCCGTGGCGGCGGGAGTGGAGGATGTAGACGCACGGCTGAAAGGTTTCGCGCATTTCGTGCTCCCCTTGATCGCCCGCTTGATCTGTAAAGCGAAGTGCTTCGCAGTTCCGTCCATCAACACCCCGTCATCCCGGCGGACGCCGGGACCCACGGTAGCGGGCGGGTGATGGTAGCACGTTATCGCCGGGTCCGCCGTAACCATGGGTCCCGGCGTTCGCCGGGATGACGGATAGGGGGTTCGGGACCACGGAATTTGGGTGGCTTGGATAGTTCGGTAAATTTCTGAAGCTCTCGACGTTAGGGCGCCCACACGCCCCCAAACGCAAAGAGGGCGCCGGTATCTCTACCGACGCCCTCCCGAAACTCACCTCAGTCGCGAAATCACGCAGCCTGGGGCAGAGCCGCCTTCGCCTGAGCGACGATCGCGCTGAACGCAGCGCCCTCGTGCATCGCGATGTCGGCCAGAACCTTCCGGTCCAGTTCGATCCCTGCCAGCTTCACGCCGTGCATGAACTGCGAATACGTCAGACCCTCGGCGCGGACGCCGGCGTTGATGCGCTGGATCCAGAGGCCACGGAACGTGCGCTTCTTAACCTTGCGGTCGCGGTAAGCGTACTGGCCGGCCTTTTCGACGGCCTGACGGGCGATGCGGATGGTGTTCTTGCGACGGCCATAATAGCCCTTCGCCTGAACCAAAATACGCTTGTGCTTGGCGCGGGTGGTAACACCCCGTTTTACGCGTGCCATTCTCTAATTCCTCTCAGCTCAGCTCAGCTCAGGCCGTAAGGCGCCCAGGCCTTCACCGCTGCGGTATCGGCCTTGGACAACAGCTTGGTGCCGCGGTTCTGGCGGATGTACTTGCCGTTGTGGTGCGCCAAACGGTGGCGCTTGCCGGCGACGCCGTGCTTGAGCAGGCCGGTGGCAGTGAGCTTGAAGCGTTTCTTGACGCCGCTCTTGGTCTTCAGCTTGGGCATTTTTATCCTTTCGGTTTACGAAGAGAAACGCTGAAATCGCCGCGGCAGCCCACACTGGCCGGGCGATTCGTCGAACGCGCATCCCTTCGAGGAAGCGGGCCCGATACCCGCATTGATCGGGAATATCAACCGCTGTGGAACTGGCGCCGCAGCCGTGCGATACGCCTTGCATGGACGCGACCGTACAGCCCGAGGCGCCCACCGCGCCCCCACCCGCCGATCCGCCCGTCGATCCGCCCGTCGATCCCGCCGCCCGCCGCACCCGGCGACGGCGGATCGTCCGCAACACGCTGCTCGCCATCATCGGCGCGATCTTCGCGGTCTGGCTGGTGCTCTACATCACCAAGGGCCGCTTCCTCAAACACACGTTCGAGCGCGTCGTCGGGTCGATGACCCACCGGACCATCACCGTGCGCGGCGACTTCCAACTCTATTTCGCGCCGCTGCGGATCAAGTTCTACGCCGAGAATTTCACGATCTCGAACCCCGACTGGGCAACGCGGCCGAACCTGTTCCAGGCGAAGCGCCTCGACACGCGGATCGCGCCGCTGTCGCTGCTTTTCGGCAAGCGTAGGTTCTACTGGCTCGACCTCGTCGACGGCGCGGTCGATCTGGAATGGAAAGCCGATCACAGTGCCAACACCTGGACGTTCGACACCGGCAAGAAAGGCGGCAAGCCGCTCGCATTCCCGCGCATCGACGTCGCGACGGTGACCGGCACGACGGTGCGCTATCTCGACCCGCGGATGCGCGTGCTGGCCGATTTGAAGGTCGCCGACATCCGCTCGGTCGATGCGACGATCGGCCGCGCGGTCGGGCTGACCGGCACGGGACGGCTACGCGAGACGCCGTTCACCGTGACCGCGCAACTGCTGTCGCCCGATGCGACCGCCAATCGCGGCCAGAACAAACTGGTCGCGCGGATGCGCGCGGCGGGGAACGTGATCGACGTCGCCGGCACGCTGCCCAGCATCGCCGATGTCGAGAACGTGCCGCTCGCGGTCACCGCGCGCGGCGCGAATCTGTCGACGCTGCTGGGCGTCATCGACGTCGCAATCCCGAACACGCGGACGTACAAACTGCGCGCGCAGCTCATCAAGCAGGGCGACGAATACGCCTTCACGCATCTGCGCGGCTTTGCGGGGCGTACCGATCTCGCTGGCAAGCTGACGATCACCAACGGCGAGCGTATCCATCTCGATTCGGTGCTCACGACCAAGAGCCTCGACATCATCGATGCGGCCCCGTTCATCGGTTTCAATCCCGACATCGTCGAGTCGAAGGGTGCGGTGGCCGCCGCCGCCGCGACGGGAGCCGCACCGCAGCGCCTGCTGCCCGACGGGAATCTGCCGGTCGCGACGATGCAGATCTTCGATGCCGACCTGAAATGGACGATCGGCACGGTGAAGTCGCGCAACCTGCCGATCTCCGACATCGACCTGACGCTCGACCTCGAGCGCGGCCGCCTCGCGCTGTCGCCGCTGACTTTCTCGATGGCGCGCGGTAACGTGTCGTCGGACGTGATCTTCGACACGCGTCCACGGCCAAGCGCGGTCTCCTACGACATCCGCCTCGCGCCGACGCCGCTGGGACGCCTGCTCAAGGGCTATGGGCTGACCGAGGCTGGCACCACCGGCACGATCAAGGGCCGGATCGAACTGAAGGGGCGCGGCGATTCGATCCACGATTCGCTGTCCACCGCCGCCGGCCGGATCGCGTTCGTGATGCCGTCGGGCGCGCTGACGGTGCGCAACGTGCAGCTGGCCGAA
>Ga0247813_10001643_pt1 | contig 16586 bp, 13 predicted proteins | sample UWRJL169409C1_FD_180719 | JGI IMG/M metagenome (GOLD analysis project Ga0247813, IMG submission 180719) | Plant litter microbial communities from Arlington Agricultural Research Station in Wisconsin, United States - UWRJ-L169-409C-1 | ecosystem: Environmental > Terrestrial > Plant litter >... | reverse complement strand
ACCGTATATGAACGACAACCCGGCGAATGGTACCTACTACAATTACCATAACAATACCGATTGGCAAAAAGAGGTATTTAAACAAAGCCAGAACCAGAACTACTACCTTAAAGTAACCGGTGGTGATGATATCGCCAAATACTCACTTTCCATGGGGTACACCAGTAATAAAGGGATTACGAATGCGACAGACCAGCAGCGTTATAACACACGCTTTAATGCTGATTTTAATATGAGTAAAAGACTGATAGCTAATGCCAATCTGGCTTTTACGTACAGTGAACAGAAAATATTTGACCAGGGACTTTCACCGAAGACCAACCCGATTTATATTGCTTTGGTAAAATCACCTCTGGTAGCGCCAAACCTGTTTAATGCAGAGGGGATAGGCTCTCCGTTATTGGCGGAGGCGGATACGTTCAATGTGAGTAACCCGCTTTCGCTGATTAAAACTGCGGAACTGCGGAATAAAAACTACCGTTTTTCGGGTGCGATCAATTTCAAGTACGAGATCAGCAATGCGATTTCCCTATCCACCTTAATTGGTGTTAATTATGATAAAGTAAGGGAAAATGTATTTATCCCCCGTAAAGGAACAGTGCCGGATACGTTGCTGAATTCCATTGCGCAAAACAGGCTGGGCAGCCAGGTTAAACGACTGTTCAGTGTGTACAACGACACGAGGCTGAGCTTTACAAAAACATATAACCACGCACACCAGATTTCGGCCGCTGTAGGTTTCCGTTTCAATAATATGCAGACAGAACAGGATTTTGCATTTGGCTATAACTCGCCTACGGATCAGTTTATCAGCGTAGGTACCGGTCTGAATTCACTGCGTGCATTAGGTGGTGATATCGGCAACTGGCGCTGGCTCAATAATTACCTGACTGCGGATTATAACTACCGTGATAAATATTTTGTGTCTGCGAATGTGTCGCTCGATGGCTCTTCCCGTTTCGGTAAAGATGTGAAAGAAGGACTAAAACTTGGTGGTCAGGCTTTTGCGGTGTTGCCAGCTGTAGCTTTGGGCTGGTTGGTTTCTTCGGAAGATTTCATGAAAGATATGGAAGTGATAGACCTGCTGAAGGTGCGTGCAAGTTTCGGTCTTACGGCTAATGATGACATCGGTAATTACAATGCAAGACAATATTATGTTTCCCAGAATCTCCTGGGGATGCAGGGACTGGTACGCGGAAACATTGCCAATCCGGAACTGCAGTGGGAAAATGTACGGAAAGCCAATTTAGGTGTAGATGCGGCTTTATTTAACGAACGTTTATCTTTCAGCGTGGATGTATATAACCACAAAACTTCTAAAATGCTGATTTATGAACCTATTGAAGTTTTAAGCGGTTTAGGTTTTGCGTTAACCAATAGTGGCGGTATGCGTACAAATGGTATTGATGTGGGCCTGAACAGCAGGATAGTTAATACAGCAGTATGGAAATGGGACGCAGGTTTTACGGTTGGAACATACCAAACTAAAATTACACAGTTGCCCCAGCAGTCAATCTATAACAGTTACGCCGGCGGCGCTTATATCAGTCAGGTAGGCCAGCAGGCAAACTTGTTTTACGGCTATAAAACCAATGGTGTTTTTGAAAGCAACGCAGCGGCAGCGGCTTCAGGTTTATCTACGAAAACCCCTCAGGGAAATACAATGAACTTTACCGGTGGAGATATGCGCTTTATAGATACAAATGGAGATCACATAATTGATGATAAAGACAGGGTCGTGATCGGAAACCCGAATCCGGACTTCTTTGGAAGTTTTACTAACCGTGTATCCTGGAAACGCTGGTCGGCCGATGTGCAGTTCACCTTCAGTAAAGGCAACGACATTTACAATTATACCCGTCGAAACCTCGAATCACTGTCTGCGACCAGCAACCAGACATTGGCGGTAAACAACCGCTGGAAAGCAGATGGTCAGGTAACCAATATTCCTAAAGCAAGTTTAGGCGACCCGATGGGCAACTCCCGTTTTTCAGACCGATGGATAGAAGACGGGTCTTACCTGCGCCTGCGTACAATTGCGGTAACTTACGACCTGCCGATTAAAAATAAGTTTATCAAGTATGCAAAGATATACGCAACAGGGAACAACGTATTTACGCTAAGTAAATACCTGGGTTACGATCCGGAGTTCAGTGCTTCAGGAAGTATTTATACACAAGGGACTGATACAACATTGGAGCCTCAGTTCAGATCTGTACAGTTGGGAGCAAGGATCGGGTTGTAATGATTGTGGTTTAAGTAAAAAAAAATGCCGGGGCATAACGATAAAGACAATCAGAAATTACCCTGGCAGCTTAACCTACCAAGGCAGCTTCGCCACCATTAAATTAAATATATCTTCAAATGAAACCGCCAGTGGCATACAGCCTCAATTGTATTAAATGACCTTGGCAGCTTCATAACCATTAAAATAAATACTCAATGAAAACATATTCAAAATTACTTTACAGCATCTTACTGGTCTTTATTGCGGCCTCGTTTTCCTGTAAGAAAATATTAGACGTAGAACCATCCGACAAAGTTGACGCATCAAAAACTTTCAGGGATGTTTACGATGCGGATGCCGCTGTAATTGGTATCTACGGGAAATTTATGAACTTGGCTAAACAGTATGTGGTACTGAATGAGCTGCGTGCCGATCTGATGGATGTAACGCCTAACGCGGATGAGTACCTGAAACAGATTACTACAGGCCTGGTCACAGAAGATAATCCCTATGCAGACCCCCGTCCGTTTTATGAGGTGATCCTGAATTGCAATGACGCGCTGAAAAACTTTGACGTCATGCGTCAGGATAATAAAATGACTATCAACGAGTACAATATGCGGTATTCAGATATCGGTGCAATCCGTTCTTTTGTATACCTCCAACTGGGAATACACTTTGGAAGAGTACCCTATGTTACCGATCCGGTTGCAAACATCAACGACCTGAAAGATGACTCGAAATACCAGAAACTGGAGTTCGACCAGCTGCTGGATAAGCTGGTTACCTTTACAGAAGGATTGCCTTACAAGGAGGTTTATCCGGCAGGGACTTCACTGATCACAACGGTGGATACTTATACAACGGAAAAGTTTTTTATCAATAAAAACTGCCTGCTGGGCGATCTTTATCTCTGGAAAGGGGATTACAAAACCTCTGCTTCATATTATAAAAGGGTATTATCTCTGAGTGATGCCGATGGAAATATCAATGTCCAGTATTTCAAATATAAAATGACGGCAACTGATGTTATCAATAATAATGATAATAGGGTGAGTTACCTGCGTTACAGCGAACAGGATATCAATGCGCTGGTAGATAATAATAACCAGGGCTGGCGGTCTATCTTCGGAAGAGCACAAACTGAAGCTTTCTTTAACCATGAATGGATCTGGGCATTGCCTTTTGATAAGTCATTTAAACCACAAAACCCTTTCATAGAATTGTTTTCAAACCAAGGAGGGAAATACCAGGTCACCGCCTCGCAACCAGCCTTGAACAGGTGGAACAGCCAGAAACAGTACAACGGTTTCCCTTACGATCAACGAGGAAGATTTACCGTGCGCAACCTGGGCGGACAGCCGGTAATTATGAAATACATTTACCGGTACCTTGATGGTACAACACTTGGCCTCCCGGTTAAACCACTGGAAAAATCGGGCTACTGGTACCTCTACCGTGCAGCTACACTTGCATTGCGCTATGCTGAAGCTGCCAACAGGGATAACCAGGATAAAGTAGCTTATGCCTTCCTGAATGATGGGATAAAACCGACTTTCGATACTAATCCGGCAAATCCTGATCAAACCAATAAACAGGCGACTCTACTGCCTTTTCCTTATGATTTTGATGGAAGACAGGGAACAATTCCATATTTCAGGGGACCATGGTATAACGCTTCCGGGGTAAGGGCAAGAGGATATGTGCGCCCCAATACAATCGATTCTGCAAGGTACTTCGATATGAGTGTGCCGTCCAACCCGGCAAAAATGGTGACCGACAGAAACGGGCTGACCTTAAGTATGGAGGATAAACTGATTGATGAAGCTGCGCTGGAGCTAGCTTACGAAGGGAACCGCTGGCCTGATCTGGTTCGTATAGCCCGCAGAAGAAATGATCCTGCGTACCTGGCGGATAAAGTTTATGATAAACTGCTGAAAGACGGTAACCCGGATGCGGGAAAGGTAAGGTCGAAATTGCTGACTAAAGAAGGCTGGTACCTGCCTTTCAGATGGAAATAAAGGTGATCCTGATGTGGGAAAGGTAAGGTCTAAATTGCTGACCAGAGAAGGTTGGTACCTGCCTTTCAGATGGAAATAAGGGTGATCCTGATGTGGGAAAGGTAAGGTCGAAATTGCTGACCAGAGAAGGTTGGTACCTGCCTTTTCGATGGAAATAAAGTATAAAAGAATAAGGCTGATCAATCATGATCAGCCTTATTCTTTTATACTTTTACGCATACTCCCTGAAGGAGCATTTGCAAATATTCAATTCTCAGAGGACTGTTTTTAATTCTAACACAGCCTCCTTGCCTATTAAACTTTACTTAAACGGTTCTTCCCGGGTACTGCTCCAATGCAACCGTTAAACAATCCATTGCTTTATTCAGATCTTCAGTATTTAGTACGTAAGCCATTCTCACTTCATTCTTCCCAGAACCTGGTGAAGAATAAAAACCTGTGGCAGGCGCCATCATAACAGTTTCATTGTTCAGCTGGAAATCTTCCAGCATCCACTGGCAAAACTTATCTGCATCGTCAATCGGGAATTTTGCTACAACATAAAATGCTCCGCCCGGATTAGGGCAGAAAACACCATCAATTGCGTTTAAGCGGGAAACCAAAGTATCCCTGCGTAAAGTATATTCCCTGTTTACTTCTTCAAAATAACTGTCCGGTGTATCCACTGCTGCTGTTCCTGCGATCTGCTCCACTAAACCCGGACTTAACCTGGCTTGTGCAAACTTCAGTGCAGATTTGATGACTTCTTTATTTTTGGTGATCATACAGCCTAAACGTGCTCCGCAAGCGCTGTATCTTTTAGATACCGTATCCAGGATGACTACGTTTTCTTCTAAGGCCTCTAAGTGCATCGGTGAGATAAACTCCCTGCCGTCATAGCAAAATTCACGGTAAGCCTCATCAGAGAAAAGGAACAGGTCATACTTCAGGCATAATTCTTTCAGTGCTTCCAGTTCTTCCTTTGAATATAAATATCCGGTAGGGTTATTCGGGTTACAGATGATGATCGCTTTGGTCTTCGGTGTAATCAGTTTTTCAAATTCCGCAATCGGAGGCAGCGCAAAACCATTCTCGATGTACGAAAGGATCGGTTTAACCACCACATTGCTCATACAAGCAAAACCGTTATAATTTGCGTAAAATGGTTCAGGGATAATGATCTCATCACCTTCGTTCACACAGGTCTGCATTGCGATCGTAATCGCTTCAGAACCGCCCATTGTTACAAGAATGTCTTCCGGTGCTATCCCGTAACCTAATTTATTATAATATTCAGTTAATTTAGTCCTGTAGCTCAAAGTACCTTCAGAGTCGGTATAAGCCCAAACATCAAAGTCAATATTTTTAATTGCATTTAACATTCCTTCAGGAGTAGCGATATCCGGCTGTCCGATATTCAAATGGTAAACTTTTTTGCCTTCCTTTTTTGCTTTGGCAGCAAAGGGGGTAAGCTTTCTGATAGGTGAAGCGGGCATTGATATCCCTTTTTCTGAAATATGTGGCATGGGGCAAAAATAAAAAACCTCGTTGATTAACGAGGTTTTAATAATAAAAAAAATATCTGGGTGGATTACTTAGTCGCTGCTGCTACTGTTTCTCCTTTAATGTACAATACTTTTGTAGTTGTTTTAGCATTTGAAGTGATCGTGATGCTTTTGCTGAAAGGCAATGGTGAACCTGCTGGTGTGTAAGTTACAGTGATTTTTCCTGTTTCTCCTTTTTTAACCGGAGTCTGTGTGTATTTAGGAACTGTACATCCGCAAGTAGTTTCTACCTTGGTAACGATCAAGGGCTGATCACCAACATTGGTAAAAGTAAAGTCTACAGTAACCGGTTTGGTCAACGCGATTTTACCGAAGTCATATGATTCTTTATCGAATTTAAATTCTGCTGGTTTGCTCTGTGCAAATGTAGTAAGCGTTACACCTAAAACGAAGGTTAATAGTACAATTAGCTTTTTCATGTATGTATGTTTTAAACAAATTTACTGATTTCATTTACAATTCAAAGCGTTTACTTAATATATATATTACATTGTATGGCTGGATCGTAATTTAGAAAATATGTATCTTTGCCCAATAAACTTTTGTGCTTATGATGTTAAATGACAAACTTACTACCAACCCCATCGATGCCTCAGAATTAAGTTTTGACGACTTTAAAAAGATCGTTGTCGGAGATTATAAAATTGCTTTTGAAAGCAGGCAGGCGAGTTTATTGGGCCGTAAGGAAGTTTTAACAGGCAAGGCTAAATTTGGTATTTTCGGGGACGGTAAAGAACTGCCTCAGATTGCCATGGCTAAAGCTTTTAAAAATGGCGACTGGCGTTCGGGTTACTATCGTGACCAGACATTTGCCTTCGCCGCAGGTATCTGTACCATCAAAGAATTTTTCGCCCAACTATATGCAAACCCGAGTGTTGAGGCCGATCCGGCTTCAGCGGGAAGACAGATGAATTGTCACTTTGCCACCCGTTCTTTGAATGAAAACGGATCGTGGAAAGACCTGACGCAAATGAAGAATTCTTCTTCGGATATCGCTCCTACAGGCGGCCAGATGGCACGTTTGGTAGGACTGGCGTATGCATCTAAACTCTACAGGAAAAACCCTGAACTGGATTACCTGAAAAACTTCTCCGTCAACGGTAATGAAGTGGCTTTCGGTACCATCGGAAATGCATCCACTTCGGAAGGCGTTTTCTTTGAGGCGATCAATGCTGCGGGTGTATTACAAATCCCGATGGCGATGTCTGTATGGGACGACGGTTACGGAATTTCTGTTCCGGCAAAATACCAGACTACCAAAGAAGATATCTCAGAAATATTAAAAGGTTTCCAGCGGGATGAAGATAACGCTGGATATGAAATTTATAAAGTAAAAGGCTGGGACTATCCGGCTTTATGTGAAACTTATCAGCAGGCTATCCAGGTGTGCCGGGATGAACATGTTCCTGTACTGATCCACGTGACCGAAGTAACCCAGCCTCAGGGCCATTCTACTTCCGGATCGCACGAAAGGTACAAAGATAAGGCGAGGTTAGCCTGGGAGAAGGAATATGACTGTATCCGCCAGATGCGTATCTGGATGCTGGAATCTGCTATTGTAACTGAAGAAGATCTTCAGCAGTTGGAAGAAACAGCGAAAGAGATGGTCCGTGAAGCCCAGAAAGAGGCGTGGAATGAATTTCTTGCGGATATTAAGGTGGAAAAAGATGAGGCATTAGCCCTGATCAGCAACCTGCCTCATGCAAAAACAGCTTTGAAGCGGATTACTGATAATCTGGCCGCAACACCGGATGCGCAACGTAAAGAACTTATCTCCGCGGTTAGAAAAGCACTGCGTTTAACTGCGGAACATTCAAGTCCGGAAAGAGACCAATTGCTGGCATGGTACGCACAGGAAAAAGCCAGTAACGAGGAACGCTACAATTCAAAATTATTTACCGAAGGAGCTGAAACCCCTGATGCCATTCCAGTAGAGCCGGCAGCTTATACCGAACAAAGCAAAATGGTCGATGGAAGGGAGCTGCTGAATGCATGTTTTGATGAAAATTTCGCAAGAGATCCCCGTCTGGTAGCATTTGGTGAAGACCTTGGTGCGATCGGCGATGTAAACCAGGGGTTTGCCGGGCTGCAGGCCAAATATGGCGAACTCCGGATTTCTGATACGGGTATCAGGGAAATGACTATTGTGGGACAAGGTATAGGCCTTGCCCTGCGCGGATTAAAACCAATCGCAGAAATCCAGTACCTGGATTACCTGTTATATGCAATAAATATTTTAAGTGATGACCTGGCAAGTTTGTCATACCGTACCAAGGGCGGACAAAAAGCGCCGGTAATCATTCGTACCCGCGGACACCGTTTAGAGGGCGTATGGCACTCTGGTTCACCGATTGCGATGATCTTAGGTTCACTGCGCGGATTACACCTTTGTGTGCCGCGTAACATGACCCAGGCGGCAGGAATGTACAATACCCTGCTAAGGGCTGATGAACCTGCACTGGTAATTGAATGCCTCAACGGATACCGCCTTAAAGAAATGATGCCGGAAAATGTCGGTGATTACACTGTACCCCTGGGTAAAGCAGAAGTAATCCGCACCGGAACGGATATCACAATTGTCTCGTACGGTTCTACAATTAGGGTAGTAGAAGAAGCTGCTGAAGAGCTGGCTGAAATGGGTATCAGTGTAGAAATCATTGATCCGCAAACATTGCTTCCCTTTGATCATGAGCATCTGTGTGCTGCTTCCTTAAAAAAAACCAATAAGTTACTGATCGTGGACGAAGATGTGCCGGGTGGTGGATCTGCGTATATCTTACAGCAGGTACTGGAGATTCAGGGAGGTTATTACCACCTGGACGGACAACCGCAGACTTTAACTGCAAAGGCTCACCGTACACCGTATGGCACGGATGGGGATTACTTTACCAAGCCTTCGGTGGATGATGTGATAGAGACGGTTTATAACATGATGCACGATTATAACAATACAAAGTTTCCTGCTATTTTTTAGTGTAGACTATTCACTATACAATTAATAAACACTTATTTATAAAGGGCATATCATGACTATGATTGCCCTTTTATTGTAAAGATTGCGAGGATTTAGAAGAATCCCTCGTGTAGCATTTAAGGGTTGTTAGCGCTGTAACTGAAAAATCCTGTTTAATATGTTTGGAATCAAATTGTGCGATTAAAACTATTGCCTCAGGCTCAGATATTTTTTGTTATGAAATCTTGTAATTGTTTCACAACCTTTATCTTATGTGAGCGTTTAGAGTTAAGAATACGTTATAATTTACGTTCTTTCAAATTATCCCAAATTTTCGGATTCCGGCTAGTATGTAAAATTGCAAAAATTACAACCGTTTCATTCTCAAGTAAGAAGTGTACCATAAATGGAAATTTCTTAATCACCATACACCTGGTATCGTTATAGCGAATGGTGTAAATGTTAGCTGTGTTATTTAGCTTATTTATCTGTTTAATAACTTGCTTTTGAAATCGAGTACCTAATCCATAAGACTGTTCATTGTACCACTCCGTTGCATTTTGGATATCAGTTAAAGCCTCTGGAAAGACTTTAATTTTATAAGATGACATTATTCTTTAACCTTTAAGATTTTTTGAAGCAACATTCCAATCTAATAGAATTCCCGTATTAGCTCTATATTCTTCAACTCTTTCGTTGACAATATTTTGATGCTCTAGTGGTATATTCATATCCTCAGCCCAAATTGCGTCACTAAGTTCCAGTTTTTCAGAAGGTGATAATTTTTTCACCGCATCTTTTAATTGTCCAAATGATAATTCTACAGCGATCATAGTATTTTATTTATGCCTCTAACAAATTTAGCTAAAATTTTCTCTAATAAACAAAGGCCTCTGAGATCAATTCAGAAGCCTTTGTCAGGTGAAGCGGTTGGAACCTTTGTCTGATGATGTAACACTGACTTTTCTTTGAAGCGAAACCAGAAAAACTCCTCTGTTCTCTAAACTAGTTTCGCTCCGCTCAATAACTCAACAATCCGGCCTGCCATGAAAAACTTGACTTTATAATTTACTCGCTCTATTGCGCAATAACTGATCCGCAAGCACCAGCGCCGCCATTGCTTCAACAATTACAACCGCCCTTGGAACCACACATGGATCATGCCTGCCTTTACCTTTGATCTCTGCCGCTTCGCCTGCCGCATTAACTGTTTGCTGGTTATGCATGATTGTAGCTACCGGCTTAAAGGCCACAGTAAAGTTAATTTCCATTCCGTTTGAGATACCACCCTGAACCCCGCCCGAGAAATTAGTCAGCGTTTTAGGACTTTTTCCATTCGTTAGGAAGATATCGTTATGTTCCGATCCCCTCATTTCACTTCCTGAAAATCCTGAACCATATTCAAAGCCGTGCACCGCATTAATGCTGAGCATCGCTTTTCCAAGATCCGCATGAAGCTTGTCAAACACTGGTTCTCCCAACCCCGGAGGGCAGTTATTGATTAAGCAGCTGATTTTACCACCAACCGTATCACCATCTTTTCTGATCTCATCAATAAATTCAATCATTTGTCTGGCCGTTGCCGGATCCGCGCAGCGTACAATATTATCTTCCCGTTGCGCTAATAGTTCATCAAAAGGAAGGTCATCCAGATTGGGCGCATTAATCGTTCCCACAGCAGAAACATGAGCAAAAACAGTGATGCCATAATGCTGCAGCAACAATTTCGCAATCGCACCAGCAGCTACCCTGGCCGCAGTTTCCCGGGCCGAAGACCTTCCGCCACCACGATGGTCACGGATACCGTATTTCGCATCGTAAGTATAATCTGCATGAGAAGGACGGTATACAGTCTTGTTATGCTCGTAATCTTTGGAACGGTGATCTTCGTTAGGAATCAGCAAAGCGATAGGTGTACCTGTACTTTTTCCCTCAAATATTCCGGACAAAATCTGAACGGTATCACTTTCCTTACGCTGAGTAGTAATTTTAGATTGTCCCGGTCTGCGTTTATCCAGTTCTGACTGTATAAATTCAATATCAATAGGAAGCTGAGCAGGGCACCCGTCAATAATAACCCCAATAGCTTCACCATGAGATTCGCCAAACGTAGAAATCCTGAATAAATGTCCGAATGTATTACCTGCCATATGTTAATATTTTATATTTCTGTAGCATAAGCGCCTGAAATCTATTTGTACACATCTTACTGCTGTAATGTGTGATACTTTTGAAATAAATAATTTGTCCTGCCGTTATGTAGCCATAATTATGCTGTCTAACGGTATTCTTTAAGCTTTCCAACGATTTTTAAGTTGTACAACGGTGATTTAAGCGTTTCAATGGTATTGTTTAAGCTTTCCAACAGTACTTTTTGTGTTAGTAATGGTATTATATATGTAGTATAACCTACAAGTTAACCAGTAAAATATAATTATCCTGCCGAATACTGTTCTTATTAACCAATCAACTATAATTCTTTTATCTTGAAACCAGCCTTTTCCAGATCTTTCCAGAAATCCGGATAAGATTTTTCAACCACCTGGTAATCTTCAATCTCTACTTCTTTGATCAGCAGGCTCAGCGGGGCAAAAGCCATGGCCATCCGGTGATCATCGTAGGTGCTGATGGTGATTTTTTCCGGGAAATACAGTCCGCCGCAATCCAGCGTATAAACTTCGTTTTCTTCCGCTAAAACCACGCCGATTTTAGCCAGTTCATTTTGCAGTGCCAGTACCCGGTTGGTTTCTTTGATCTTCAGCGTTTCCAGTCCCGTAAAAGCAAGGTTTAAACCTTTAGCCGCTGCACACACAATAATCGTTTGCGCAAGGTCGGGGCAATCCTTTAAGTTCATCACTGTGGTGATCGGTTGTTCAGGAGCGGAAACCAGCTGTATACCATTGCTGATATGTGTTGTACTTACTCCAAGATTAACCATGATCTGTTGGATTTCAGAATCTCCCTGCAGGCTTTCTTCTTTGAGATTCGGAAGGGTGACCGACGCTTTTTCAGCCAGTGCGGCGATGCTGTACCAGTAAGAAGCCGCACTCCAGTCGGGCTCTACAGTAAGTGAAGACTCCTGGTATTCCTGATGGGGGATATGGATCGTGTTTTCTTTCCAGGTATGCGATATACCAACCGTTCCCAGCATATTTAACGTCATTTCCAGGTATGGGCGTGATGTTAATCCTCCTTCGATATGAAGGGACAGGCCAGCAGGTAAAGTTGGAGCAATAATCAGCAATGCAGAAAGATACTGGCTGCTTACATTCCCTTTGATCGTAACTTCAGAAAGGGTATCCCTTAATCCGCCATTGATCAGCAGAGGAGGGAAACCTTCGTTTTTTTCATAAGTGATATCCGCTCCCAGTGTGCGCAGTGCATCTACGAGAATCCCTATCGGGCGTTCCTGCATCCTCCCTGAGCCCGTCAGCGTAAACTGCTGTGGCAACGTAGATAAGTACGCAGTTAAAAATCGCATCGCAGTACCCGCATGGCCAACATTAACCAGCTTTCTTTCTGTCGTAGCAACGGTGTCCTCACTATTTGCATGTGTACCATTTAATACCGCGACAGCATCAGCTGCTCTTTTTGAATTTTCCAGTTCAGTGAGGATCTTATTCAGGATCACTGTATCTGCCGCATCAGACAAATTATGTACAGCTACCGCACCTTTGCTCAGTGCGGCAATTACCAACGCCCGGTTGCTTTCGCTCTTGGAGCCGGTCAGGTGAATTGCTGCATCGATATCTCTTAGTCCCTCAAAGGAAACAACTGCACTTATGCTCATTAGAATATATTTGAATTTAATCGGTTATGATGCATGATAAGCTTATTCATTCTTTTTTGTAAGCTTATCACGGTTTCATCAGTAAATCACTCTTATTATGATTCTGCATAAGATTCTCATTGCTCTATGCTTTTTATGTTGAATTCATGAGCCCGAAGGCCCGTTTATTCATCAATTAGCGATCATCTTATGCAAATTTCAACAATTACGATTTAACAGTTGCAGCTTCTTCAGCCACTTGTTCATCAGTTTTACCTTCGTTCATAATCTCAGTTTGTTTTCTGATTGACTCACCGTGAACCAGTTCTAAAAACTTCTCTGTAAAGCCAAGATCTAATTTTACCGCTCTTGCGAATGCACTACCTTTTTTAAGGATTTCATCCCAGCGGTTAACTTGTAAGATCGTTACTTTGTTATCTCTTTTGTATAAACCGATTTTTTCAACGATAGCCATACGTTCACCCAGTTTTTGGATCAGTACATCATCGATCGTATCAATTTTTCTACGTAATTCCGCTAATTTATCTACAAAAGCTTCGTTGTCAGACTCAGGCTCACGTAAACTTAACCTGTCTACCAGTTCGCTTAATGCAGCAGGGGTAACTTGTTGTTTAGCGTCAGTCCATGCAACAGAAGGATCGATATGTGACTCGATCATTAATCCCTGCATATCTAAATCCAACGCTTTCTGAGCGATGTACGGGATTAGTTCGCGGTTTCCGCAGATATGTGATGGGTCGTTAATGATAGGCAATTCCGGGCAGAGTGTTTTCAGCTGAATCGCTAATTCCCACATTGGTTCGTTACGGAAAGAAGTTTTTTCATAAGATGAGAAACCACGGTGGATAGCACCAATTTTGGTGATACCTGCGTTATTGATACGCTCTAAAGCACCAATCCATAAAGAAATATCAGGGTTAACCGGGTTTTTGATCAATACCGGGATATCATGACCTCTTAAAGCATCAGCGATTTCCTGTACCGTGAATGGATTAGCCGTTGATCTTGCACCGATCCATAAAATATCTACACCTGCTGCTAAAGCTTCTTCAACATGTTTTGCCGTTGCAACTTCCACTGCAGTAGGTAATCCTGTTTCTTCTTTAGCTTTTTTCAACCACTCTAATCCGATACTTCCGATTCCTTCGAATTCTCCCGGACGGGTACGTGGTTTCCATATACCTGCTCTCAGGACAGATACTTTTCCTGTAGCTTTCAGCAAATGTGCTGTAGCTAATAATTGCTCTTCAGTTTCTGCACTGCATGGTCCGGAGATGATCAGTGGTTCGTTTGTTACATTTAACCAGCTCTCTAATGGCTGGATGTTTAAATTCAATTTCATGATTAAGGAGTTTAATGGGTTTGCAATTTGTGTTGTATGTTCCGGGCTTTAATTATACAGTATCATTTTTCAGATACTCGCCCATAATGTTAAAATTAACAGTGTATTTGAGTGCTTTTCGGATGGCCGTATCGTATTTTTCCTGTGCCGACCACTCGAGGTCTACATAAAAATAGTACTCGTTTCTTTTTCCTAATACCGGCATCGACTGGATCTTGCTGAGGTTGACCTCATGGTCGGCGAAGATGTTCAGGACCTTGCTTAATGAACCAACCTGGTTACCCGTTTGGAACACAATTGAAGATTTGTTTACCGGTAAAAGTTCGTCAGTTTTATCGTTTTGTAAGATCAGGAACCTGGTGTAATTCTTTTTGTTCGACTCGATTCTTCTTTCTAAAATGTTTAAGCCATATAATTCGGCAGCAAGTGAGTTTGCAACTGCGACAGTATCAGTTAATTGTTCATCCCTGATTTTTTTGGCGCAGGCTGCTGTATCGCTGCTTTCAACAATTGTAAGGTGAGGCAGCTCGTCGAAAAAATCAATACACTGACGGATTGCGATAGGGTGGGAGGTAACGAATTTTACATCTTCCAGTTTTACACCAGGCAAAGCCATCAGATGCAATTGGATAGGGAGGTAAACTTCACCAACTACTGCAAAATTGTATTCTCTGATCAGCGTGTAATTTGGTAAGAGGCTACCGGCGATAGAGTTTTCGATGGCCATCACAACATAATCCGCTTCCTTAGCTTCCAGGATTTCGCAAGTTTGTTTAAAAGATTTGCATTCAACAGTTTGAATGTCATTGCCAAAGAACTTGAAAGCAGCTTCTTCGTGAAAAGAGGCCTTTATGCCCTGGATTGCTATGCGTCTTACTTGTTTCATTAGTTAATATTGTTATTTATCTGTGATGAAGCTTACATGAGCTTGTTCTCATTTTTTGTGAGCTGTAAGCTCATGTAGGTTTCATTAGTGTGTATTGTTACTTATCTGTTATGAAGCTTACATGAGCTTATTCTCATTTTTTGGTGAGCCGTAAGCTCATGTAGGTTTCATTCTATTGTTGCCTGCTTAAAATTTTAGTTTAAAAAAAAAGTCCCGGCTGGAGGCCGGGACTTTTCATATACAATTTATGTTGTTTTCATTTGTTGCATATCAGTCCCGGCTCTTACTAAAGTAGTAGAAGTAACCAAACCAATATGTAGTGATGTTTCTCATCTTATTTTATAATTGGGAAATTAAAAACATTCCCTGCTGTTGTATTTGTTTTTTTCAAATGTAGCAACAAAATTTAATTTGTCAATACTAAAATAAAAAAAATTATTTTTTGTGTGATATGTCCTGATGACTGAAAAGTGATGATATTATTAAATTAATAAATTATAACTTTTTAAAGAGGTATAATTTCCGAATATCTTATTCACTAAGGGAATTAATATAATAATGGCAATCAATTGTTATAATAAACATTAAAAATAAAAGTAAATTTGACTGATGCAATTATTGTATTAAAGATGCTTCCTCAAAATCTTCTTTTATAAATATCCATTCTTTATTTTTTAGACAAATAGGGTCAAAATCAAGATCTGCTGCTGTAAAATTTTTGAAGTTGTTTAGTATTAGAGCTTCATTATGCGTCCATTCGAAACGTTGTTTATGCAGAGCAATCATTTGCTTGATACTATATTTTGTAAGTAGTTCGTGCAAGTCCCAAAAGTCCTTTTTTCGACCACCTCTTTGCACAATATCTACTTTCATTGCAATAATCTCTTCTACAGTAGCCATTCGCAAAACACCTTCCTCGAACATAGGTTGAAAGAACGGATCCATAGAATAATATAGATCTAGTTTTACTACATTATCTTTGTCAGTTCCGATTAAGTAAGACTTTCCCATACCCGGATTACCACCAAAGTCTCCCCGAACATAAGAAAACGTGTTTTTAAGGAATTCCTCAATTAATTCAAAATCAATTGATTTGTAAGGGGCGTCGGTGAAAAGATCAATATCTACAGACATTCTGTGTCCTAAATGTAAACTAAGTGCAGTACCTCCAACCAGCCTGAAGTCAATCAATTCTTCTGCTTCCATCAAGGTGTACAAGTTCTGTTTTAACAGCTCATTTACAGTATTCCAATACAGCATCTATCTGGTATTTTTATCATTCATTATCAGCAGACTTTCACTGAAATTTGTATTCCCAATTATTGCTGCTACTTTTTCTTTACCATAGAAACGAACAATTTCCTCCTTTTCGTCAAAATTTCCCCTTTCAAAAACCCGTTTGATTACTGATTTATACTGAGTCAGCCAGTTAATTTTATTGATATCGGTATCCCAGAATAGAATTTTTCGAATGAGAGACAAATCGGGGCCAGTATTTAGTTCATTTTTTAGTTGTTCTTTTTTAATTTCGTAATATGCCTGTAATATGAACATTGTACCTTCTTCAAGTCCAAGTGCTCTATCCAGTTTCAGTGCAAGCGCCGCATTTATTCCCCGTTTACCTTTTGTGATCTCGTTTAGTGTCTGGGGATACTCTGGTAATGATAAAGCAAATGGCGCTTTTTTAAGATTTCTTTTCTTTAATTCACGTTCGAGTACCATTCCAGGATGTATTCCTTTATATTTCTCAATGATCGCTTCCATATTCAAATATAAACAAATTTGTTTATGAAATCAATGAAAATGAAAGAATCTGGAATGCT
>Ga0247813_10001642_pt1 | contig 16591 bp, 17 predicted proteins | sample UWRJL169409C1_FD_180719 | JGI IMG/M metagenome (GOLD analysis project Ga0247813, IMG submission 180719) | Plant litter microbial communities from Arlington Agricultural Research Station in Wisconsin, United States - UWRJ-L169-409C-1 | ecosystem: Environmental > Terrestrial > Plant litter >... | reverse complement strand
GTAGGTCGCTCCGGCGGTCAGGTTCGCGGCGACGTTGCCGGGGTCGACGTAGGCGATCGCGGCGACGAACGCCGGCCCGAGCAGGAGGAATGTGGAGCGGCCCGAGAGGCTGCGTGATTCTTTGATACGAGATTTCGGCACACCGAAACCTTAGCAAAATTTCGGTGGGCCGAAATCAGCGGTGGTGTTGGTCTTCGTGTTCCGCGTGCTCGGTCGGCTCGAGCTGGAAAGTCGAATGGGCGACGTCGAAGTGGCCGGAGAGGCACCCGCCGAGCTCGTCGAGCAGGGCGCCGGTGCCGCCGCTCGCGAACAGCTCCTTGGTGACCACGACGTGCGCCGAGAACACCGGGGCGCCCGAGGTGATCGCCCAGACGTGCACGTCGTGCACGTCGACGACGCCGGGTGTGCCGAGGATGTGTTCGCGGATGGTCTCGACGTCCATGTTGCGCGGCACCGACTCGCTCAGCACGTGGAAGACGTCGCGCAGCAGCGAGAAGGCGCGCGGCACGATGAGACCGGCGATGACGAGCGAGGCGATCGCGTCGGCCTGCACGAAGCCGGTGAACATGATGACGAGACCGGCGACGATCGCGGTGACCGAGCCGAAGAAGTCGCCGAGCACCTCGAGGTAGGCCCCGCGCATGCCGATCGACTCCCCCGTGCCGCCGCGCAGAACGAGCATCGAGGCGACGTTGGCGCCGAGCCCGAGAACCGCGACGAGCAGCATCGGTGTGCTCAGCACATCGGCGTCGCCGGGCTGCAGCAGCCGGCCGACCCCCTCGATCGCGACGAACACGGCGACCGCCGTGAGGATGAGTCCGTTGAGCAGGGCGCCGAACACCTCGGCCCGCTGGTAGCCGAACGTCTGCCGGTCGGTGGCCGGGCGCGCCGCGATCATCAGGGCGACGAGGGCGACCGTGAGGCCGAACGCGTCGGAGAGCATGTGCCCCGCGTCGGCGAACAGCGCGAGCGACCCGGAGACCACGGCGCCGATCACCTCGACCACGAGGAAGACCACGACGATACCGATGGCGACCAGCAGCCGCGTGCGGTTGGTCACCCCTGCGGCATGGTCGTGCGCGGCGTGTTTGTCGTGTGTCACTTGCTCAACGGTAAGCGCCAGACGCGCACCCGGCTAGGGGTGCGCGCTTGATAGGAATGATCGGCGTTATCGACTGCGCGTCGGCGGAGCTCAGGAGAGCAGGGTCGAACGCACGACGGGCATGATCTGCCCGAACGCGAGGGCGCGGTGGCTCACCGCGTTCTTCTCGTCGGCGGTCAGTTCGGCGGCGCTGACCGCGAGGCCGTCGGGCTGGAACACCGGGTCGTAGCCGAAGCCGCCGACGCCCGCGGGCTCGAGCAGCACGCTGCCGGGCCAGACGCCGAGCTCGACGTGTTCGAAGTCGCCGACCACGAGGGCGGCGGCACAGGTGAACTGCGCGGCGCGGTCGGTGATGCCGACGAGGTTGGCGAGCAGCAGCTCGAGGTTCTCGCGGTCGTCGCGGTTGCCCGCGTACCTGGCCGAGTGGATGCCGGGCGCTCCGCCGAGCGAGTCGACCGAGATGCCGGAATCGTCGGCGATCGCGGCGAGGCCGGTGTGCTTCGCGGCGGCCCGCGCCTTGATCAGCGCGTTGCCGGCGAAGCTGTCGGCGTCTTCGACCGGTTCGGGGCCGTCGTAGCCGATGAGCTCGATGCCGTCGAGCTGCGACCCGAGGATGCGGCGCAGCTCGTCGACCTTGTGGCTGTTGTGCGTCGCGAGCACCAGCTGCACGGTCATGATGCCAGCGACGCGACCTGCATCGCGGTCAGGTCGGCGGTGCCGCCGAGGGCCAGGTCGAGCAGCGCGTTCAGTTCGTCGCGGTCGAAGGGGGCGCCCTCGGCGGTTCCCTGCACCTCGACGAACAGGCCGCGGCCGGTGACGACGACGTTCATGTCGGTCTCGGCCTTGACGTCTTCGACGTAGGCGAGGTCGAGCAGCGGCTCGCCCTTCACGATGCCGACGGAGACCGCCGCGACGCTGTCGATGAGCGGCTTCGAGTTCTTGCCGATGAAGCCCTTGTCGCGGCCCCACTCGAGCGAGTCGGCGAGGGCGACGTACGCGCCGGTGATCGCCGCGGTGCGCGTGCCGCCGTCGGCCTGCAGCACGTCGCAGTCGATGACGATGGTGTTCTCGCCGAGCGCCTTCATGTCGACGACGGCGCGCAGGCTGCGGCCGATGAGGCGCGAGATCTCGTGCGTGCGGCCGCCGATCTTGCCCTTGACGCTCTCGCGGTCCATACGGTCGTTGGTCGCGCGCGGCAGCATCGAGTACTCGGCGGTGACCCAGCCGGTGCCCTTTCCCTTGAGCCAGCGCGGAACGCCGTTGGTGAACGATGCCGTGCAGAGCACCTTGGTGTTGCCGAACGAGATGAGCGCCGACCCTTCGGCCTGCGTGCTCCAGCCGCGCTCGATCGTGACGGGGCGGAGATCGGTGGGCGTGCGGCCGTCGGAACGGGTCATGTCAGTCTGCTTTCGGTAGAGCGAGTTTCGGGAGGTGGATGGCGCCGGTCTCGACGAGGTCGACGCGTGTGACCTCCGGGCCGAGGAACCGGCTGGCGAGGGTCAAGAACTGCTGCTGGCTGTCGCCGGTGGCCTCGAACCTGTAGGTCGGAGACTCGAGACTCGTGCGCTCGATACCGTGCTTCACGAGCATCCGGTACACGTCGTAGGCGGTCTCTTCCGCGCTCGAGACCAGCGTGACCTCTTCGCCCATCACGTACTGGATGGCCGCGGCGAGCAGCGGGTAGTGCGTGCAGCCGAGCACGAGGGTGTCGATGTCGGCGGTCTTGAGCGGGGCGAGGTACTGCTCGGCGACCGCGAACAGTTCGGGGCCGCTCGTGACCCCGGCCTCGACGAACTCGACGAAGCGCGGGCAGGCCTGGGTGAAGATCTGAAGATCGGATGCCGCGGCGAACGCGTCTTCGTAGGCCAGCGACTGCACCGTGCCGACCGTGCCGATCACACCGACGCGTTTGTTGCGCGTCTGGCGCACGGCGGCGCGAACCGCGGGCTGGATGACCTCGACGACGGGGATGCCGTAGCCTCCGGTGAACCGCTCGCGGGCGTCGCGCAGCATCGCCGACGACGCGGTGTTGCAGGCGATGACGAGCAGTTTGACGCCCTCGGCCACGAGGTCGTCCATCACCTCGAGCGCGTAGCGGCGCACGTCGGCGATCGGCTTGGGGCCGTAGGGCGAGTGCGCGGTGTCGCCGACATAGGTGACCGACTCACGCGGAAGCTGGTCGATGATCGCCCGGGCGACGGTCAACCCGCCGACTCCCGAGTCGAAGACTCCGATCGGCGCATCTGTCACACCCACGAGTTTAGTGGAAGCCGTCGCGCTCCCTCTCCTGCTGCACGACCGCCTCTCGGTCGGCCAGCCGACGCAGCCCGGCGAGCGGCTGCGCCATGCGGTGGTTGCCGCGCAGGGCGGGCTCGACCCGGTCGAGGAACGCCCAGTAGCCGGCGGTGTACGGGCAGGCGTCGGGCCCGAGGCGCACCTTCGGGTCGAACCGGCAGCCGCCGCAGTAGTCGGTCATCCGGTCGATGTAGGCGCCGCCCGACGTGTACGGCTTGGTGGCGACGATGCCGCCGTCGGCGTGCTGGCTCATGCCGATGACGTTGGCGGGCATGACCCACGGGGTGCCGTCGACGAACATGTCGGTGAACCAGTCGTTGAGCTGCACGGGGTTGTAGCCGCGCTGCAGCGCCCAGTTGCCGATCACCATGAGCCGCTGGATGTGGTGAGCCCAGCCGTGCTCGCGCAGCCCGCCGATCGAATGTTTGAGGCAGTTCGCCTCGATCGCCGAGGCGTCGAGCTCGACGAACTCGCGCGGCAGGTCGGCCGTGGCGCGCAGCGCGTTGTGTCCCGTGCGGTAGCCCTCGCCGAGGTGCCAGTAGAGATGCCAGACGTAGTCGCGCCAGCCGGCGACCTGCCGCACGAATCCCTCGACGCTCGACAGCGGCGCGTTGCCGTTCGTGTACTCGGCCGCGACCGTGTCGACCACGTACCGGGGATCGAGCAGTCCGAGGTTCATCGGCGCGCTCAGCAGCGAGTGCGCCATCGTCCAGTCGCCGGTGAGCGTGGCGTCTTCGAACGGGCCGAAGTCGCCGAGCCGGGTCTCGACGAAGTCGGCGAGCGCGGCCTCCGCTTCCGCTCCGGTCGCGGCGAAGCGGCGCGGCCCGTCGTCGCCGACCAGGCGGATCTCCCCTGCAGCCTGCCAGCGGTCGAGATCGGCCCGCACCCCGGCGTCGATGTCGTCTTCCACCGGCCAGCGTGGATCGGGCAGGCCGAGCGACGACGCGTTCTTCGGCGGCGGCTGGCGGTTGTCGTGGTCGTAGTTCCACTGGCCGCCCGCGGGCGACTGCCCCTCCATCAGGAGCCCGGTGCGCAGCCGGGTGTCGCGGTAGAAGTCCTCGAGCAGCAGGCGGCTGTCACCGCGGGCGGCCGCCCAGGCCGCGAACTCCTCTTCGCTCGTCACAAAACCGCGGCTGGGCAGGATGCGCGCGCCGAGCCTGCGCACGGTCCTGCGGGCGGCCCACGATGTGGGGTCGATCACCTCGAGATCGTCTCGCCCCGTCACCACCTCGGAGTAGCGCTCGACCTGGTGGAACTCGACCCGGTCGCCCAGCTCGGCCGCGCGGTGGCGGATCGCGGAGAGGATGAGGTGGGCCTTCGCCCGGTGGATCGGACGGCGGCGAAGAACCGACCGCGCCTCGATGAGCAGGGTCTTGCCGCCGTCGTCGAATTGCTCGCCGAGCTGCCCCGCGAAGATCCACCGCACCGTCATGGCTCTCACGCTAGGCGATGCGCCACAATCGGTAGGCTCATTGACATGACGAGCGCGCTGCTGACCGACCGCTACGAACTGACCATGATCGACGCGGCCATGCGCAGCGGACTGCACGACCGCGAGTGCGTCTTCGAGGTCTTCGCCCGTCGTCTGCCCGAGGGGCGCCGCTACGGAATCGTCGCCGGCACCGGCCGGCTGCTCGACCTCATCCGCGACTTCCGCTTCGCCGACGCCGAACTCGACTGGCTGCGCGACCACGGCGTCGTCACCGAGAAGACCCTCGACTGGCTCGCCGACTACCGGTTCACCGGCGACATCTCCGGCTACCAGGAGGGCGAGGTGTACTTCCCGAACTCCCCCATCCTCGTGGTCGACGGCACGTTCGCCGAGGCCGTGATCCTCGAGACCCTGGCTCTCAGCGTGCTCAACTACGACTCCGCCATCGCGAGCGCCGCCGCCCGCATGGTCTCCGCTGCCGACGGCCGCCCGATCGCCGAGATGGGTTCGCGCCGCACGGGCGAGCGCTCGGCGGTCGCCGCCGCGCGCTCGGCGTTCATCGCCGGCTTCGGCGCCACGAGCAACCTCGAGGCAGGCCGGCAGTGGGGCATCCCCACCATGGGCACCGCGGCCCACGCCTTCACCCTGCTGCACGACGACGAAGAGTCGGCGTTCCGCTCGCAGGTGGCCGCGCTCGGCTCCGGCACGACGCTGCTCGTCGACACGTACGATGTGCCGAAGGCCGTGGAGACGGCCGTGCGCGTCGCCGGCACGGGGCTCGGCGCCGTGCGCATCGACTCGGGCGACCTGCCCGCGCAGGTGGGCTCCGTGCGCCGCCAGCTCGACTCGCTCGGCGCGGTGAACACCAAGATCACCGTCACGAACGACCTCGACGAGTACACGATCGCGGCGCTGCGCGCCGCACCCGTCGACTCGTACGGGGTCGGCACCTCCGTCGTCACCGGGTCCGGACACCCGGCCGCGTCGATGGTCTACAAGCTCGTCGCCCGTCGCGACGACGACGGCGAATGGGTGTCGGTCGCGAAGAAGTCGGCGTCGAAGGCCACCGTCGGCGGGCGCAAACACCCGGTGCGCACCCTCGAGAACGGCGTCGCCGTCGCCGAGACGATCTACGTCGGCGACGAGCCGGCGGCCTCGGATGCGGAACGCCCATTGCTGGTGCCGCTCATGGTGAAGGGCGAGCCCGTCGCAGAGTACCTCGGCGCCCATGGCACGGGAGTGGCCCGCACGCATCGCGCGGCGGCCATCGCGGAACTCTCCGACCAGGCGTTCCGCCTCGGGCGGGGCGAGCCGGCGATCCCGACGCTCTACGCGACCGCTGCGGGTTGAGCAGGCCGCCCGCGGCCGCAGCTGCTGGTTGAGTAGGCCGCCCGCGGCCGTATCGAAACCCCACGCTGCGGGTTGAGTAGGCCGGCAACCGCCCGCTACTTCATCGTTTCGTAGATCTCTTTGCAGGTCGGGCAGACCGGAAACTTCTGCGGGTCGCGGCCGGGCGTCCAGAGCTTGCCGCAGAGCGCGCGCACGGGCTTGCCGGTGAGTGCCGACTCCATGATCTTGTTCTTGGGTGCGTAGTGGGAGAACCGTTCGTGGTCGCCCTCTTCGACCTGCTCGTTGTTGAGCAGCTCCTCGAGTTCGCGATCGAGAGTAGAGGTGCCTCCGCCGGTGTGCTCGGTATCAGTCATGCACCGATTCTACTTTCGGTTCGTGCGCTCCGCTCGGCCCGACGATCCGCTCAGTTGCGCATGGCGAAGGCGAGAAGCTCTGGCCCGCGCTTTTCGAAGATGCGGCTGCCCCAGGCGACACCGCCGACCAGCGCCGCGACACCGACGAGCACGCCGGCGGCCAACGACAGGTACGGCCAGACGCCCCCGTTGTAGAGCCCGTAGACGCCCGCGGCGATCGCCGGTGCGGCCAGGACGAGAATCGCGACGAACGACAGGGCCTGCAGCGCGCCGGCGGGGCTGCCGCTCTGCGGCTGCGCGAACGGGCTGTCGCCGGGGCGCACCGCAGCGTAGGGGAAGCGCGCCGACATGATGCTCGAGAGGCCGAGGCCGCTCAGCAAAATGCCGACGCTCACACCGACGAGCGTCGGCAGCACGGCGAGGTCGCCGTAGACGAGGGCGCTGATCACCGAGCCGACCGCGATCACGACCAGACCCACGACGAGTGCGGGCAGCAGGCGTCCGACACGGTCGGCCCGGCCGGGGATGCTCGACGACATGTGCAACCACACGGCGGTGCTGTCGTAGGCGACGTCGTTGTGGATCGACCACGACAGGAAGAGGCAGACGATCGGAAGCGGCAACAGCGCGATCACCGGCACCGGGCCGGCTCCGATGACGAGCGCGATCACCATGAACGCCGGGATGAACGGGATCGCGATGAGCGAGGTGCCGTACCGCGAGTCGCGCAGCCAGTAGGTGACGCTGCGGGCCGCGACGGCTCCGGTGCGGGTGGCCGGGAGCACGCCGAACCAGCCGAGTCCGGAGTACTTCTTGGCCGCCGGCTGGCGCTGCGGTGTCGTGAGCATCACGGCGACGAGGGCGCGCCAGGCCACGAGGAGCACCAGCACCCAGGCGACCGAGATGAGCAGCTTGAGCGCCGCCGCGCCGAAGTCGCCTGCCGCGGCATCCGCGGGAACCGCCCAAGCGGCACCGAGCGGGGTCCAGCCGACCACGGCGGCGATCCGGGCGAGAACGTCGAGACCGTCGCGGGCCCAGTCGACCGAGACCAGGGCGACGAGCACCGGGGAGAGGCTGATGAGGGCGAGGAGTCCGAGGATGCCCGTGGTGTCGCGCGCGCGCCGGGTGGCCAACAGGAACGCGGCGACCGATGTCGAGATGCGGGCGGAGAGCACGCAGGTGACCACGATGATCACGGCGCCCACTATCGCGAGCAGAAGGGGTGCGGGGCCGCGGCTCCAGGTCGCGATCTGCCCGATCGCCATGACGGTGACCACGATCGTCGGCACGGAGATGAACGACGCGAGGGCGAGCGACGCGGCGAGCTTCGTGTTCGAGATGCCGAACAGCGAGAACTTGCGCGGGTCGAGGGTGTCGTCGATGCCGAGCACGAGCGGAAGCACCGTGAAGACCACGAGGAGGGCCGAACCGAGCACGACGGTCGCGCTCGACGCGACGTCCACGTCGAAGAAACGCAGCGCGATGAGACCGCCGACGACGAGGACAGCGGTGCCGAGACCGTAGAGGAGGCCGAGCACGAGCCCGAGCAACTGCCAGGGACTGCGCCGGAACGAGTTACCGAGAAGCCTCAGCTTCAGTCGGAGAATTTGTGCAACCACTCCATGCCCTCCGCCGCCTTGCGACCGCCGGCGAGTTCGACGAACCGGTCTTCCAGCGACTTGTCGCCGCGCACCTCGTCCATCGTTCCCGTCGCGAGCACCGCGCCGTTCACGACGACGGCCACCGAGTCGCAGATGCGCTCGATGAGGTTCATCGTGTGGCTCGACATCACCACGGTTCCGCCGGCCGCGACGTACTTCTGCAAGATCTCGATGACGTTGGCCGCCGAGACGGGGTCGACCGACTCGAACGGCTCGTCGAGCACGAGCAGTCGCGGCGAGTGGATCATCGCCGCCGCGATCGCGATCTTCTTCGTCATTCCGGCCGAGTAGTCGGTGACCAGGCGGTCGAGCGAGTCTTCGAGCCCGAACGCGGCCGCGAGGTCGGCGCTTCGACTGCGCACGACGCTCTTGCCGAGGCCGTGCAGGATGCCGGAGTAGTAGAGAAGCTGCGCGCCGGTGAGGCGGTCGAACAGCCGGAGACGGTCGGGAAGCACACCCATCGTGCGCTTGGCGACGACCGGGTTCGCCCAGACGTCGGCTCCGTGCACGGTGATGTGGCCGGCGTCGGGCTTGAGCAGCCCGGTCACCATCGACAGCGTCGTGGTCTTGCCTGCGCCGTTCGGACCGACGATTCCGAAGAACGAGCCCGCGGCGATCTGCAGGTCGATGCCGGCGACGGCGGTCTTGTCGTCGAAGCGCTTGACCAGCCCGGTGATCTTCAGCACGATCTCGGTGCCCGACGCGTCGGTCTCGACGACCCGGAGGTTCTCGATCGCCTCGGCGGCCACCGGTCGGACCTTCTTCGCCTTGCCGGTCTTCTCGACCGCGGTCGTCTCCGCGGTCGTCTCGTCGGTCGTCTCGACCGCGGTCTCGGGGGTCGTGGGCTCTTCGACGGGCTCGACGGTCTCGATCACCGACGACTCGACGGCCGCTTCTGAGACGACCGGCTCGGACACGACGGGCTCGGCGGTCGCGGACTCCACCGTCGGCTCAACCACGGCGGTCTTCTTCGCCGCCGGACGTCGCACGGGGCGCTTGGCCGGAACCTTCGGCACGGATGTCGCGGCGGCGGGCGATTGCGCTGCGGGCGTCTCGGCGGCGGGCGACTCGACCGCGCTGGACTCGGCCGTCGGCGCGCTGTCGGGTGCGGCGGCGGCCGAGGGCGTCGACGTGGTGACGTCTGGCTCCGTGACATCCGCCGGTTTCGTGGTCTTCGTCGCGGGCCGCTTCGTCGGGGCGCGCTTGACCGGAGGCTTCTCGGCGTTCGGCGCCGCGACCGACTTGTCGGCCGCGGGCTTCGCCGTCGCCGCCTTCGGGGTGGTCGAACGTGGCGTGGTCGTGCGTGGCGCGGTCGTACGAGGCGTCGCCGCCCGCGTAGACGACGCGCGCGCGGTCGCCGGCTTGGCCGTGGTCGGCTTCGCAGCGGCCTTGGGCGTCGACTTGGCCGGTGTCGTCGGCTTCGCGGGGGTCGCCGGAGCAGAACCGTCGGTCGCGGCCGACGCGTTCTGGCGCGGCTGCCGCGGCGTCGCGGGCTTGCGCGGCGTGCTCGCCGGTTTCTTCGGGGTGTTGGCTACGCGGGCGGCCGGCGATCGTGGCGGCGGCGTCTGCGTGGCCTCGGGCAGGTCGGGTTCGGAATCCACTCGTCAACCGTACCAACCGCGCGAGACTGTCAGAGGTTCCATCACGAATCGACAACATCGGGCCCGTCGCTCTGGCCCCCGCATGTGGGTGGCCCGTAAGGTTATCCGAGCACAGTGTTGTGTCCAGATATTCACCTACAGGTAAACGACAGGCAAACTTGCCACACTTTCTCGTTGCTTCGTAGAAGTAGATTGACAACAAGGAGACTCATCGTGACTACGCAGATCGTGATTCTGGCCGCCGGAATGGGCAGCCGTCTCGGCCGCTCGCTGCCGAAGCCACTCACCGAGCTCGCCGATGGACGCACCATCATGGGGCAGCAGTTCGACAACATCCGCCAGGCCTTCGGCAAAGCAGCCCAGGTCACCGTGGTCGTCGGCTACAAGCTCGAGCACATCATCGAGGCGTTCCCCGAGGCTTCGTTCGTCTACAACGAGCAGTACGACCAGACCAACACCTCGAAGAGCCTGATGCGCGCCCTGCAGGCCTCCGCTCCCGGCGGCGTCCTCTGGATGAACGGCGACGTGGTCTTCGACCCGACCGCCCTCGAGCGCGCAGCGAAGCTCGTCGCCCGCGACCAGTCGTTCGTCTCGGTGAACACCGCCAAGGTCTCCGACGAAGAGGTCAAGTACACCACCGACGCCGAGGGCTACATCAAGGAGCTGTCGAAGACCGTGAAGAACGGTCTCGGCGAGGCCGTCGGCATCAACTACATCTCGCGCGACGACAAGGCGATCCTGCTGCGCCAGCTCAAGCGGGTCGGCGATCAGGACTACTTCGAGCGTGGCATAGAGTTGGCCATTGAGCAGGACAAGCTGCACATCGAGCCGGTGGACATCTCCGACCTCTACGCCGTAGAGGTCGACTTTGCCGAAGACCTGGAACGGGCGAACCTCTTCGTCTGACCGGTCGTGGTGGGGTCGGGTGCACACCGCGGTGCCCGTTAGCCCCGAAGGATCCACGTGACCGTTGCACCACCCGAGCGAGCAGCACGCACGCCCCTGAGGCGCTACTGGCATTCTCTCTGGCTGCTCGCGACGCGCGACCTGCGTGTGCGCTACTCCACGTCGGCGCTCGGCTACTTCTGGTCGATCCTCGATCCACTGGTGATGGCGGGCATCTACTGGTTCGTCTTCACTCAGGTCTTCGACCGCACCGTCGGCGTGCAGCCGTACATCGTCTTCCTGCTGTCTGCGCTCCTCCCCTGGACGTGGTTCACCGGCGCGGTCTCCGACACGACCCGGGCGTTCATCAAAGAGGCCAAGCTCGTGCGGTCGACGAAGATCCCGCGCACCATCTGGGTGGTCAGTCTGGTGATGTCGAAGGGCATCGAGTTCGTCGCGAGCCTGCCCGTGCTCGCGCTCTTCGTCGTCGTTATGGGCGCGACTGTCAACCCCAACATTCTTTTCTTCCCGCTCGCGATCCTGATGCAGGGTGTTCTGACGGTCGGCGTCGGTCTCATCGTGGCGCCCCTCGTCGTGTTCTTCCGCGACCTCGAACGCGCCGTGAAACTCGGCCTGCGCTTCCTGTTCTACGCCTCGCCCATCATCTACGGGGTCACCGACCTCCCCGACGGCCTCCACTTCTGGGCGGCGTTCAACCCGCTCAGCGGAATCTTCTCGCTCTACCGCTCGGCGTTCTTCCCCGACCAACTCGACAGTCAGCTCGACTGGTTCACGGTCTGGGTCTCAGCCGCGATGAGTATCGTCATCCTGTGTATTGGAATGCTCGTCTTCAAGCGCACCATCCGTTCGGTGCTGAAAGAGATCTGACCCGTGACCCAGAGTGACCTCGCCGACCGCGCAGCGGCGGCCCCGCAGACCGCGGTGATCTCTGTGACGGATGCGGGAATCCGCTATCGCCGCAACCGTCGTGCCCGTCGCAACTTCAAAGACCTGTTCAGCGCGCGCGCCCGCAAGACCCGCCCCGGCGAGTTCTGGGCGCTGCGCAACGTGTCGTTCGACGTGCACCAGGGCGAGGCGATCGGCGTCGTCGGCCGCAACGGCCAGGGCAAGTCGACGCTGCTCAAGCTCGTCGCCGAGGTCGTGCTGCCCGACGAGGGAACGGTCGGAGTGCGCGGCGGCGTCGCCCCGCTCATCGAGATCACCGGCGGTTTCGTCAACGACCTGTCGGTGCGCGAGAACGTCTACCTCACCGCCGGCCTGCACGGCATGAAGCGGTCGGAGATCCAGGCCCAGTTCGACGAGATCATCGAGTTCGCCGAGATCGGCGACTTCCTCGACACCCCCTACAAGCACCTCTCCAGCGGCATGAAGGTGCGCATCGCGTTCGCCGTGGTCTCCCGCCTCGAAGAACCGATCATCCTCGTCGACGAAGTGCTCGCCGTCGGCGACCGCGCGTTCAAAGAGAAGTGCTACACGCGCATCGAAGAGCTGCTGGCGGGGGGCCGCACCCTGTTCATCGTCTCGCACAGCGAGAAAGACCTACGCCGCTTCTGCACCCGCGGCCTCTACCTCGACAAGGGCAAGCTCGTGCTCGACGCCCCGATCGGCGAGGTGCTCGAGCGTTACAACGCCGAATACGGAGTGAAATGACCGACTACCAGCCACAACTCCCCCCGGCCGACGTGCAGCAGGGAACCCAGGCGAACCGTTTCGTCGTCGGCGGCATCGACCGCCTGCTGACCGTGCAGCGCCCGGCCGTTCTGGCCCACCTGCACAGCATCCGCGCCCACAACCCCGATGCGACGCCCGAGCAGGTCATCCGCATCCTCGAGCGCCGCTACCTCACCGCGGTCACCACCGGCGGAGCACTCGTCGGCGCGAGCGCGGTCATCCCCGCGATCGGCATCGGCGCATCCCTCGCCCTCTCCACCGTCGAGACCGGCGGATTCCTGGAGGCCAGCGCGCTCTTCGCCCAGTCGGTGACCGAGGTGCACGGCATCGCCGTCGACGACCCCGACCGCGCGCGCACCCTCGTGATGACGCTCATCCTCGGCACCGCCGGCAGCGACCTGGTCAAGCAGCTCGCGGGCCAGGCGTCGGGCAAGGGCCCGGTGCGCAACAAGTTCTGGGGCGAGATGGTGACCAAGAGCCTGCCGCAGGCGGCCATGGGCCAGATCGCCGACCGGTTGAAGAAGACCTTCGTCAAGCGGTTCGCCGTGACCCAGGGCACGAACGTGATCGGGCGTGCGATTCCGTTCGGCATCGGCGCCGTGGTCGGCGGAACGGGCAACAACCTGCTCGGCCGCCAGGTCGTGCGCAGTTCGCGCGAGGCGTTCCGTGCCGCACCGGCCGAGTTCCCCGCCGTGCTCGCCCTGCGCGTGAAGCCGCCCAAGCAGCCCAAGGTACCCAAAGCCCCCAAGGAGCCGCGCGTTCCGAAGGCCCTGCGCGGCCCCAAGCCGCCGAAGCCCTCGCGCACCCAGCGGGCGCTCGAGAAGGCCCAGCGCGACTTCCCGGTAGACCCCGCGGAATAGCCGCACCATGGCCAGCGCGATCTCGGCCCGACTGCTCGGCGTCGTCGACGCCCTGCCTCTGAGGCCGGGCCTGCGCGTGCTGGAGATCGGCGGCGCGCCGGGAGCCGCCGCCAGGGAGGTCGCGCGGCGCATCGCACCCTCCGGCCACATCCTCGTGCTCGACCGCTCCCCCGCCGGCATCGAGCACACGCGCGCCGCCTGCGCCGCCGAGATCGACGCCGGGTTGCTCTCGACGTTGTGCGCCCCCGTCGAGGATTTCGCCCTGCCCGACGGCGTCGCGGGCTTCGACCTCGCGTTCGCCTGCCGGGTCGGCGCTCTCGACGGGCGGCATCCGAGACTCTACGACGCCGCGCTCGACAACGTCCGGCGCGCGCTCGTCACCGGCGGCGCGCTCTACGTCGACACGGGCGACCCGCTGCGCGAGATCGACCTCTAGCCGAGGAGCTTGCGCAGCTCGGTCTCGGCCGAGGCGATCTTGGTGCGGTCGATCGTCTGGCTGTGGCGGTACTTCGCGACCACACGCGGGTCGACGTAGCTCTTCTTCGCGATCGACGGGGTGTTGCCCAGTGTGGCCGCCGCGTCGCGCATCGCCTGGGCGAGTGCGCGGCTGCGGGCGGTGCTCGACTTCGCCGGACCGCGTCTGGCCAGGCTCACGGCCGCGGCGATCGTGCCGCTCAGGGTGCGGAAGTCTTTCGCCGAGAACTCGCCGCCGGTCTTCTCGCGCACGTAGTCGTTGATCTCCTCGGCGGTGATCGGATGCCACTCGCCGTCGAGTTCGTAGGCGAAGAGCCTCGCTGTCGGGCCACGGCGCTTGAGCGCGGCGAGCAGGGTGGCCAGATCGACGTCGGTGATCTCCGAGCTCCACTGCTGGCGGCTCTTCGCCGGGAACTTGAGCGTGACGGTGGTGCCGCTGACCTTGGCGTGCGCGCAGAGCAGGGTCGACAGGCCGTGGCTGCCGTTCGACTCGGCGTACCGCTCTGAGCCGATCCGTAGGCCCCCGGTGTCGAGCATGCGGAACGCGCCCGCCAGCACGCGGGTGCGGGTCAGTCCTTCCCCGCGCAGGTCGATCGTCACCGCACGTCGGGCGTTCGGCAGCGCTTCGGCGAGCAGCAGGGCGCGGTCGAACTTCGCCTTGTCTTTCTTCTCGCGCCAGTAGGAGTGGTAGATGTACTGGCGGCGTCCGGCCTCGTCGAGCCCTGTCGCCTGGATGTGGCTGTTGGCGTAGGGCGCGATCCAGACGTCGGTCCACGCCGGCGGGATGGCGAGCGCGTCGACGCGCTCGCGCACGACCGCGTCGTCGACCTTCTTGCCGCGGGAGTCGCGCACGGAGTATCCGCGACCGTGTCTGACCCGGCCCAGGCCGGGAGTCTGGAGGTTGCTTCTGCGCAGGCGGGGCATGGAGCCGACGTTACGCCGCCACTCCCCCACAGGTAAATCCGGCGCAGGGGCTTGCACAGCTCCGCCTGAAGCGTCGTGGGCCGCACCTACCGTCACGGCATGCAACCTCTCGCCTACCGTGTTCCGTTCGTCGTCGACCGGTCGCGCGCACCCGTGCGTTACTACCTCGTCAACCGCAGCTCCGAGACGCTCGACAGCGTGCGGCTCGCGCTCCTCGGTTCGGGGCTGCTGCTGCCGGTCTCGCAGAGCCGCGTGCGGCCGGGCGGTGTGCTCGGGTTCGCGGTGCGCGGCCCCGACCTCGCCCGCGGGTCGGTGGTCGTCGTGCGCTGGTTCAGGCCGAACGGCGACGAGTACCTCTGGCGGGTGAGTTTCTGATGCGGTCAGTCGTCGCCGATGGCGTCTTCGTCGTCGTCGTCGTCGAACGGGTCCTCGCTCGAGGGCGCGTCGTCGGCGTGCAGCAGGGCGTGCCGCTCCCACTCGGTGACGAGGTGCTCGACCGCGGCGTGGAAGCGCGCGGTGGCCGCCCCCTGGGTCGTGTCGCCGAAGTGGCGTTCCACCCAGTAGTGCAGGTTCTTCTGGGCTTCTTCGCTGTGCTGCACACGCTCGGCGATCGCGACGATGTCGGCCGAGTCGGCGGCGTCGAGCCACTCGCTCGAGCCGAGGTACCCGCCCTCGTCGACCTCGGCGATCGGCGACACCGGGCGGGTGACGATGAGCGGGCGTCCGGTGGCGAGCCGGTCGTAGACCATGGCCGAGACGTCGGTGATCGCGACATCCGCCCCTGCCAGCTGCCAGCCCAGCTCGTTGCCCTCGTCGAACACGTGGTGGGCCGTCGGGTCTGCGGCGTTCGCGGCGGCGATCGCGGCGATGATCGCCCGGTTGGCGGCCCCGTAGGCGGGGTCGACGACACCGCTGCGGGGGTGCGGGCGGTACACGACGCGGTGGTCGGCGGAGGCGAGCAGGGCGGTCACGAGGCCGACGCCGTGTGTGGCGATCGAGCCGTAGGCGGCCGAATCGCGGTCGCCCTCCCAGGTGGGCGCGTAGAGCACGACGGTGCGGTCGTCGGCGGGGTACGGCAGGGCTCCGGCGAAGTGGTCGGCCTGCGGGCGACCGATCGGGATGGCCTTGCGGTCGACGTCGAAGTCCCAGAGCTTGCGGGCGAGCCGTTCGCGGGCCGCGTCGCCGGCCACGAAGCTGTAGTCGTAGGCCTTGAACTGGTTCGTCGTCATGTACATCTTGTCGCTCTCACCGTGGTTGATGAAAACGTGCCACATGCGTCCGTAGCGGAACATCTGGAAGTTCTTGGTGTTCTGGTTCACGTAGAAGACGATCTTGATGTCTTGGGAGTGGATGAACCGTTCCAGATCGACGACCTTGCGCAGGTACACCACGGGCACCGGCGACTCGTCGAGGAGGGTGAGCATGGTGCCGGGCGACCGCGCGATGATGGCCACCGGCCGGGTCTTCGCGAGCTCGGCCAGCGGGGCGTACCACTGGCGGATCTGGTACATGTTCACCCGGGTGTCGGCGAAGTAGACCACGATCTGCACGCTGGCGTCGTCGGGCTGGGGCACGCTCGGCAGGCGTCGGGCGAGCGTGGAGCGGGCTTTGCGCGATCGGAGGATGTTGCGGAGCACTCGTCGAGCGGCTCGGACGTCTTGGAGGAGTGGCACACCCCGATTAAAACAGGGTCACCTGCGGGTTCGCCGTCGTGAACCGCACCGTTACTGACCTGATACCCGACTCGGGCTCGACTGTTACTGTGAGGCGTGCCTCAGATAGCGCCTGTCACCTTCGCCGCGGGCAACGCCAGAAAACTGCTCGCCCTCCCCGCTTACGGGCTCGGGGCTCTCGCGAGCGTCGTCGTTCCCCGCCGCCGCGACCTCTGGGTCTTCGGGTCGGGGCCGGGCATCGGCGAGGGCGCCCTCGCGCTCTACCGCACCGTAGAACACGAGAACCCGG
>Ga0247813_10001638_pt1 | contig 16604 bp, 14 predicted proteins | sample UWRJL169409C1_FD_180719 | JGI IMG/M metagenome (GOLD analysis project Ga0247813, IMG submission 180719) | Plant litter microbial communities from Arlington Agricultural Research Station in Wisconsin, United States - UWRJ-L169-409C-1 | ecosystem: Environmental > Terrestrial > Plant litter >... | reverse complement strand
CGGGCCGCCGTCGGGGTCGGAGTCGTTCGCGAGCACCTGCACCGAGACGGTGGCACCCGGGCGCACGTTCACCTCGTCTTCGATCGCGACCGGGTTGCGGGCGTCGGCGAGCGGAGGGCTGATGCCGATGCGCACGGTGCCGGTGGCGCGCGCGCCGAGCGTGTCGCTCACGGTGTAGGTGAACTCGTCGGTGCCCGCCGAGTAGATGCCCGCCTCGTACTCGATCGTCGAGGTGCCGACGGCGACGACGCCACCCTTCTCGGGGCTGCTCTCCTGCCCGAGCAGCTGCACGGAGTCGCCGTCGGGGTCGATGCCGTCGAGCGGGATGTCGATGGTCACGCTGTCGCCGGCGATCACGCGCGCTGTCACCGTCTCGGGCACCGGCGGGTGGTTGGTCTCGGCGTTGGGCTCGCGCACCTCGATGCTCACCTGCGCCTGCGCGGTCTGCCCGAGCGGGCCGATCACCTCGTAGACGGCGGTGAAGTTTCCGGTGGTGCTCGGCGCGAGATAGCGCAGGCTGTCGCCCGAGACGAAGAGCAGGCCCGACTCGCCGCTGAGCCCGTCGACGAGCACGGGGTTGAGGGTCATCGGTTCGCCGTCGGGCTGTTCGTCGTTGCGCATCACGTCGATCGTGATGGCGTCGCCGACCCGCACGGTGGCCGAGTCGTCGCGGGCGATCGGCGGTTGCAGCCGCGCGGGCGGCGCGACCTCGACGACGGTGATCGTGCCCTCCGATTCGGCGAGGCCGTTGGTGACGCGGTAGCCGAACGAGACGGGCCCCGGCAGCGGCCCGGTGAGCGTGACCCGCACCGAGCGCTGTTCGAGCACTTCGGCGCGGATACCGGATGTCTCGGGCACACCGACGACGCCGGTGACGAGCAGCACTCCCCCGGCCGGGTCGATGTCGGTGCCCGCCACGTCGACGGTGCGGCTGTTGAGCGTCGGGATGAACACGGTCTTCGGGATCGTGATCGGTTTGGTGTTCGCGTCGGGCGGCGCCGTGACATCCACCCGCACGAGTCCGGTCACCGTCTGGTCGTTGTCGGTGACCACGAATTCGACGTAGTGCGACCTGATCTCGTCGGTCTCGAAACGGAAAGTGCCCGTCTCGTAGCTCGGCGTGATGGTGATGCCGGTCTTGGGCGGCACCGCGTTCAGCCGCACCGCCCCGTTGCCGCCCCGCACGTGCTCGAGCGGCGAGACGGTGATCTCCTGGCCCGAGTAGGCGGAGACCACGAACGGGTCTGCGATGATCGGCACGTCGCCCTGGGCGCGCGTGGTGACGGTGAGCGAGCCGTTCGCCGACGCGGTTCCGTCGGAGACGACGAGCGTCACGGTCGAGGTGCCGAGGCTGGTGCCGCCGTCGGTCACGATCACCGTGCCCTCCGGCTTGTAGCTCACCGACATCGGGCTCGCCACGGTCGCCGAGGCGAGGTAGAACGGGTCGCCGTCGGGGTCGATCCAGTCGTCGAGCACCGGCACGGTCACCTGCGCCGACGTCGCGACGGTGGCCTGGCTGTTGCGCACCTGCTGCGGCGGCGAGTTCTCGCCCGGCGCGCGCACCGTGACCGTGACGGTGGCACTCGCCGATCCCCCGCGTCCGTCGTCGATCGTGTAGCCGAAGCTCACCACACCCTGCGCCGTCGGCTCGAGCGTGAGCTGCAGCTCTTGCCCGTTCTCGATCACGTCGATACGCCCGACGGCCTCGTCGATCGGGGTGACCGCGTTGATCACGATCACGTCGGCGTTGGGGTCGTAGTCGTTGAGCAGCACGGGCAGCAGGCTCGACCGCCCGGGGCGCGCACCGAAGTCGTCGTCGACCGCGACGGGCGGCAGCTGGTTCTTCTCCACCTCGGGCGGCGTGTTCTCGTCGTTCTGCTCGACCTGCTGCTGGTCTTCGTCGACGTTGATCAGGTCGTCCCAGTTGTCGATCAGCTCGCCGCCCTCCTGCACGGCCCACGAGGCTCCGCCGAGCGCGTCGTTGAGCAGCAGGCGCGTTCCGTTCACCTGGAACGCGAGCGAGGCGTCGCCCGGCATGTCGAGCTGCAGCACGGTGGGGGCGTCGTCGTCGGCGCACAGGCGCCACGACTGGCCGTTCGACCAGGCCGCGAAGGTGCAGTCGTCGAGCACGACGGGCGCGGCAGCCGTTCCGCCGGCGCCGTCGAAGAGCGGCTCGACCTCTCGGCCCGAGAATCCGACCTCGAGCAGGCCGCCGGAGTAGGCCACCCGCACGGCGTCGCCCGTGACGCTCGCGGCCTGCAGCACGGGGGCGTTGCCGCCGTCGAGCGCCTCGTCGAGGTCGACGACGCGGCCGGCCGTCTCCAGCAGGTTCTCGTCGAGGTCGAGCACCGCCCAGCGGCCGCCGACCGAGGTCACCGCGAACTCGCCGGTGTCGTCGCCGAGTTCGGTGTCGTCGGTCGCGCTCACCGCGGTCGAGGTCGCGGCGTCGACACGGTAGACCTTGCGGGCCTCGGGCGAGAAGGCGAAGAGCAGCCCGTTCTCGTCGACGCTCACGACCGACCCGGCGCCGAGGCTGAGCGTCGGTTCCTGTTCGGCGTCGAAGTCGGCGAGGTCGGCGATCGGCATGATCCAGATCTCGCCGCTGCCCTCGGAATAGACGACGCCGTTGTCGCCAGCCAGCAGCACGCCGGGCTGGGCGGGCGGCAGGGGCACACTCTCCGAGACGGCGGATGTCGCGGCGTCGACGATCTCGAGGGTGGCGTCGGCACGGTCGAACATCAACACGGTGGAGCCGCGTTGCACGACGTCGAGCTCGGTACCGCTGCCCGAGACGACGCTGTTGAGTTCGAGCACCTCGGTGTTCGCGCGCCCGATGAAGCTCTCGGAACTGTTCGACACCCACACCGACGCGTCGCCGAGGTCGAGACGCTGCGCCGTGTACCCGGTGGAGACGATCGCGACCGCGGCGACGAGGGCGGCGACAACGAAACCGCTCGTCGCGGTAGCGACGAGCGATCTGTGAGCGCGGATCCACCGCCTCATCTCTCGGGAACCTCGATGGTGATCACCCGGTGATGTCTACGCATTTCGGGTTGCTCGAGTCGCCCAGCGTGCCGTCCCTCGTGACGCGCACCGAGATGCACACCTGCTCGCCGGGGTCGCCGTCGGTGAGGAACTCGGGAGTGGTCTGCACGCTGACTTCGCCGCCGTCGAGGGCGATCTGGTAGGCGTCGGACTCTTCGAGTCCCGGATTCTGCCAAGAGAACTTCACGCTGTCGCCGTCGACGTTCGCGGTGATGTCGGAGACGACGGGGATGTCGTTCGACGTCGACTTGATGAGCACGAAGGTGGCCGTGGCGCCCAAGGCGATCACGAGTACGGCGCATGCCACCAGGATCCAGGCGAGCAGTTGCGTCGGCTTGCCGCCCGGCGTTCGGGTCGAGCCGACGCTGCGCTGGCCCATGCTGCGCTGCCCGACGCTGCGATGGGCGACGCTGCGGCCCTGGCTGCGGCCCGCCACACCGCGGTTGCCGTCGGTGGCGCGGTGGTCGCTGTCTTTCATCAGCGTTCCGACGGCCTCGTAGTCCGACGAGGCGGCCGGTGCCCGGCGACGCCGACGGTTCGGCGAGACCGGCCCGGAGGCTCCGGCGACGGCGCGCACCCGCGTGCGGTCTTCGAGGTCGGCGACGGTCGCGAGCGCCCAGTCGTCCATGGCGACCTCGACGGGGGTCTGCGCGACGCCCAGCTCGGTCTCGATCGACTGCAGTTCGCGCACGAGTTCGATGATGCTGGCCGGCCGGTTCTTCGGCGCCTTCGACATCGCCTGGGCGAGTGCGCGCTCGAGGCTCGCCGGTACGTCGCTGCGGCCGATCGGCTGCGCCTTCGCACGGTTGATGCGCGAGATGAGGTCGACCGAGGTGTTCGATTCCCCGGGCACCTCGAACGGCGAGCGTCCGGCGAGCAACGAGTAGACGGTGGCGGCGAAGGCCCACACCTCCGAGGCGACGGTGCCGGCCGTTTCATCCATCAGCACCTCGGGTGCCGACCACGGGATCGACATGCCGACGGCCTGCTGCGAATCGGATTCGCTCAGCGTGGCCGCGATGCCGAAGTCGGAGAGAACCGGATGCCCGTAGGCGGTGAGCAGGATGTTGGAGGGTTTGATGTCGCGGTGCAGCACGCCGGCCACGTGCGCGGTCTCGATGGCGCTGCCGATCTTGATGGCGACCCGCAGCACCTCGGCGACGGGGAGGCGCTCGGCACGGTAACGCTGGCTCAGCGACGACGAGCACATCTCCATCACGAGATACGGTCGCCCGTCGGACGACACACTCGCCTGGTACACGGTGAGGATCGAGGGGTGCGAACTGAGCTGGGCCATCAGGTTTGCCTCGGCCTGGAACATCTGACGCACCTGGTCGTTCACGACCTCGGCCAGCATGACCTTGACGGCCACCTGGCGCCGCGGCATGTTCTGTTCGTAGAGGAAGACGTCGGCGAAGCCGCCGGATCCGAGAACGTGGATGTACGAGAACCCCGGCAGGATCGGGGGTTGCGAAGGCAATCGACGCGCCACCCAGACCCCCCTCAGATCACCGACAGACTTTGACTTATTGTAGGCGGCTCGCGTCAGAGCACTCTATGGTTTGCGCGTGGCGCGGTGATTTCGAGATCGGACGGGCCGGGCGCGGCGACGACGTCGACGATCAGCACGGTGATGTTGTCACGCCCGCCCTCGGCCAGCGCGGCGTCGACGAGAGCGCTCGCCGTCTCGTCGGCCGAGAGGCCCGCGGCGAAGTGCAGGCGGATGCGCTCGTCGTCGATCTCCCCGGTCAGGCCGTCGGAGCAGACGAGCAGGCGCAGGCCAGCACGCAGCGGGAGAAGCCAGAAATCGGGGGTCGGCTGCGACTGGAATCCGACGGCGCGGGTGATGACGTTGCCGTCGGGATGGTTGTGCGCCTGCGCCTGCGAGATGACGCCGCTGTCGACGAGCTGCTGCACGAGCGAGTGGTCGACGGTGACCTGGGCGAGCTCGTTGCGCTCGTAGCGGTAGACGCGGCTGTCACCGATGTTGAAGATCGCGAAGTACGGGTCGCCGTCGACGAGCGTGAGCACGGCGCCGGTCACGGTCGTGCCGACACCGAGCTCGCTGCCGTCGGAGATGATGTCGATGTCGGCGGTCGCCTTCTCGAGCGCCACCTCGATCGAGTCGGGGTCGATGAAGTCGGAAGTGCGCACCTCGGCCAGCCGGGTGACGACGGCGGCGCTGGCGAGGTCGCCGGCGAGGTGCCCGCCCATGCCGTCGGCGATGGCGAACACGGGAGGCGCGGCGATGAAGCTGTCTTCGTTCGCGGCGCGGCGGCGCCCGACGTCGGTGACGGCCGCCCACGCGATGCGGATCTCGGCGTCGCCGTCACCCGGCAGCGGGATCGGGATCTCGGGATTGCTCGCACCGATCTCGGTCACGCCGCACCCCTGTCGTCGCTGGCGTTACTGGTCATGGTGCATCCCTCGAGTCTGACGTTGCAGGGGCAGTATCTCGACGACATTGCCGTCGCCGATGTCCACGAGCGTACCGGGAGAGACGACCATCGCCTCGCCCTGGCGCAGCGCCCGTGGCGCGCTGCCGGGAACGGAGACCACCGTGCCGTTGGTCGAGCGCAGGTCGGTGACGATGATCGAGGTGCCGAGCTGACGGATCTCGAGGTGGGTGCCCGATACCTCGCCGCGGGCGGACGGCACCTTCACGAGCCGGGGCAGGACGCCGTTCTGGATGCGCGGAGACGTCGGCGCGCGCCCGAGGTACACCGCGGCATCGAGCAACACGGTGCGGCCGTTCGAACCCACCCGGAACCCGTAACGCGGGGTCTGCGGCTCGGCCACGACGCCGTCGGGCATCGGGGCGGTGTCGCCGGCGGCCGCAGCGGGTGCCTGCGCACCGGGTGCCTGGGCAGCGGGTGCCTGGGCAGCGGGTGCCTGGGCAGCGGGTGCCTGCGGCGCGACGGGCGCCCCTCCGCGCACGATCGTGTCGTCGAAGTCGGGGGTCGGCGCGACCGCGGGGCGCGCGGCGCTGCGCACGGTGTCGTCGAGGTCGGGATGCACGGTCTCAGATTATCCTCCGCGACGCCCGCACCGCGGCAGGCACCTCGCCGATTCGACGGATTGCGTAGGTGATTCCGGTTCTGTGTTGCGGAATCGCTTGTGAGCGCTCGGGCCGACTGCCACAATCGACTCATGACCACGACAGGCAAGACCACCTCGAAGGCCGCGGCCAAACCCCTGCAGCTCGACGCCGTCTCGAAGGCCATCATCGAACAGCTGCAGACCGACGGTCGACGCTCGTACGCCGAGATCGGCAAGGCCGTCGGGCTGAGCGAGGCGGCCGTGCGGCAGCGGGTGCAGAAGCTCACCGAGTCGGGAGTGATGCAGGTGGTCGCCGTGACCGACCCGATGCAGCTCGGCTTCTTCCGCCAGGCGATGATCGGCGTGCGCGTCTCGGGCGACACCACGCTCGTGGCGGAGGCGCTCAGCGCCCTCGCCGCCGTCGACTACGTCGTGCTCACCGCCGGCAGCTTCGACATCCTCGCCGAAGTGGTCTGCGAGAACGACGACGACCTCATCGACCTGCTGAACAAGCAGATCCGGGCGATCGAGGGCGTGCAGTCGACCGAGACGTTCGTGTACCTGAAACTCTTCAAGCAGTTCTACAACTGGGGAACGAGATAACCGCCATGACCACGACAGTGCAGCCCGTGCCATCCGACAGCGTCGACGACAGCTCCCTGCAACAGAAGGCGAAAGACCACCTCTGGATGCACTTCAACCGCCAGTCGGTCATGGAGGACGGCGGCGGCGTGCCCATCATCGTCAAGGGCAGCGGCCATCACATCTTCGACACCCGCGGCAAGAAGTACTTCGACGGGCTCTCGGGCCTCTTCGTCGTGAACGCCGGCCACGGCCGGAAGCGCCTCGCCGAGGCCGCCGCGAAGCAGGCCGAAGAGCTCGCGTTCTTCCCGCTCTGGTCGTACGCGCACCCCGCGGCGATCGAACTCGCCGACCGCCTGGCGTCGTACGCGCCGGGCGACCTGAACAGGGTGTTCTTCTCCTCGGGCGGCGGAGAAGCCGTCGAGACCGCGTTCAAGCTCGCGAAGTACTACTGGAAGCTGCAGGGGCGCCCGACCAAGCACAAGGTCATCTCGCGCTCGGTCGCCTACCACGGCACCACGCAGGGCGCCCTCGCGATCACCGGCATCCCCGGCATGAAAGAGATGTTCGAACCGGTCACGCCCGGCGGATTCCGCGTGCCGAACACCAACTTCTACCGCGCGGCCGAGATGGGCGCACCGGCCGACGACGAGTTCCTGTTCGGGCAGTGGGCCGCGAACCGCATCGAAGAGATGATCCTGTTCGAGGGCCCCGAGACCGTCGCCGCCGTCTTCCTCGAGCCGGTGCAGAACTCGGGCGGCGCCTTCCCTCCCCCACCCGGCTATTTCGCCAGGGTGCGCGAGATCTGCGACCAGTACGACGTGCTGCTGGTGGCCGACGAGGTCATCACCGCGTTCGGCCGCATCGGCAACATGTTCGCCTCGACCACCTACGGCTTCGAGCCCGACATGATCACCTGCGCGAAGGGCATGACGAGCGGCTACTCGCCGATCGGCGCCACCATCGTGAACGAGAAGATCTACGAGCCGTTCACCCACGGCGACGTGTCGTTCTATCACGGCTACACGTTCGGCGGTCACCCCGTCTCGTCTGCCGTCGCCCTCGCCAACCTCGACATCTTCGAGGAGGAGAAGCTCAACGAGAACGTGCGCGAGAACTCCCCCGTGTTCCGTGCGACGCTCGAGAAGCTGCTCGACCTGCCGATCGTCGGCAACGTGCGCGGCGACGGCTACTTCTTCGGCATCGAGCTGGTGAAAGACAAAACGTCGAAAGAGACCTTCGACGCCGACGAGTCGGAGCGGCTGCTGCGCGGATTCCTGTCGAAGGCGCTGTTCGAGGCCGGGCTCTACTGCCGCGCCGACGACCGCGGCGACCCGGTGATCCAGCTGGCGCCACCGCTCACGGTCGGGCCGAAGGAGTTCGACGAGGTCGAGCAGATCCTGCGGTCGGTGCTCACCGAGGCGTGGACCAAACTGTAGGTGAAAGGTTCCCGCGACTACCGCCGGCTGAGCTTCTGGCACGAGTCCGCCGCTTCTGCCGATTCCTCCGCTTCTGATCGGAGCAGTTCGGATGACGCGGGCCCACGCCCTCCGCTGGGTGGCGACACCACGGTCGACGTCGCCATCGTCGGCGGCGGCCTCACCGGCCTGTGGACGGCGTACTACCTGCTCGAGCGCGACCCCTCGCTGCGCGTCGCCGTGCTCGAGAAGCACATCGCAGGGTTCGGCGCCTCGGGCCGCAACGGCGGCTGGTGCAGCGCCCTGTTCCCCGCGTCGACGGCGGCGCTGGCCCGCCGGCACGGTCGCCCCGCGGCCCTCGCGATGCGCCGGGCGATGGTCGACACGGTCGACGAGGTCGGCCGGGTCACCGCGGCGGAGGGTATCGACTGCGACTTCGTGCGCGGCGGGACGCTGTCGCTCGCCCGCAGCCCGCTGCAGCTCGCCGCCGCGCGGACCGAGGTGCTCGAGGCGCGCGGATTCGGTGTCGACGACCTGCGGCTGGTCGAGACGACCGTCGGCGGGGCGCTCGGGGCGGCCTTCGACCCCGCCTGCGCGCGGCTGCACCCCGCGAAACTGGTGCGCTCGCTCGCCCGCGTCGTCGAGGCGCGCGGAGCCGTGATCTACGAACAGACCGAGGTGCTCGACTGGTCGGCGGGCGCCGTGACGACGGCTCGCGGCACGGTGAAGGCTGAGCGCATCGTCGTCGCGACGGAGGGGTACGGCGCCACGTTGCCGAAGTCGCGCCGCGGCATCCTGCCCCTCTACTCCCTGATGATCGCGACCGAACCGCTCGACGACCGGGTCTGGGACGACATCGGCATCTCCCACGGACAGACCTTCACCGACTACCGGCACCTGCTCGTCTACGGACAACGCACGGCCGACAACCGGTTCGCGTTCGGCGGACGCGGCGCGCGTTACCACTGGGGCAGTGCGATCCGCGACGAGTACGACCGGGTGCCCGGAGTGTTCGAGCACCTGCGGGCGAGCCTCGTCGACCTGTTCCCGCAGGCGGCGAGCGCCGCGGTCACCCACCGCTGGGGCGGACCGCTCGGTGTGCCGCGCGACTGGCACGCCTCGGTCGCCTACGACCCCACGACGGGTATCGCGCGCGCCGGCGGGTACGTCGGCGACGGCCTCAGCACCACCAACCTCGCCGGACGCACCCTCGCCGACCTGCTCACCGGCGCGTCGACGGCGCTCACCGCGCTGCCCTGGGTGGGCCACCGCTCGCCGCCGTGGGAACCGGAGCCGTTGCGCTTCGCCGGCGCCAACCTCGGTCTGGCCGCGATGACGATCGCCGACGCGGAGGAACGGGTGACAAAGCGCCCCTCGCTCGCCGCGCGCGTGATGGCGCCGCTCGTCGGGCACTAGCCCCGGATCATCCGGATGCCCACCCCGGCCGCGGCCCGACGGCCTATCCCTCGCCCGGGTGCGCGGCCTAGGGTGGCCCCATGGTTACTCTCGACGATCTCGCAACGCTGCGACCCCAAGGAATCGACTTCGAAGCCGTGGGCCACACCATCACGATCATGCCCACCGCCAAGGTGCGCAGGCTCGGGATGGGCATCCCCGACGTGACCCTCGACTGGCAGGTGCTCTCCGACGGCAACACCGTCGGATTCATCGAAAAGGGCCAGGATGTGATTCTGGCGTGGAAGCCGACGCAGCTCGACGACGGTGTTCCGGCCGAGGTCACGTCGATCGACGAGGCGGTCGAGTTTCTCGCCGCCGACCCGCCCAAGCTGCGCCACAAGCACAACAAGCACCCGCACAAGAAGGGCTGAGGCGTCGGGCGTTCGGGCGGAACGGGCGCTAGCGGGCGCGCTGCGCGAGCAACGGCAGCAGCACCTCGCTGGTGAGCGGCGCGAGCGGGAGGTCGAGCGCGTCGGCCGGCGACACCCAGACCAGTTCGTCGATTTCGGCGGATGCCACGGCGGTACCGGTCACGGAGACGAAGTACACCTCGGCGTCGACCACATGGCCGGCCTCGTTCGCCGCGGGCGCGTGGAAACGGCCGAGGTAGTCGAGGTCGCCCGGTGCGACGACGAGCAGCAGCTCCTCGTGCAGCTCGCGCACCAAGGCCACCGCCGCGGTCTCCCCCGGGTCGATCTTGCCGCCGGCCTGCATAAACCGCTCGGTTCCCCGCTTGCGCACCAGAAGCAGCCGTCGGTCGGCGTCGACGATGATGGCGGCGACGATCACGATGACGCGGGCGGTGTCGGCTGCGTTGTCTGCGGTGGTATCGGGGGCGGGCATGTCGTCCATCCTGCCAGCCGGCCGGCCGTGGGGCGCACACTCCGGCGAGCGCCGCCCCGACCGCGCCCGTGCCCGCTGCTAAGGTTTTGCAACACCACCCGCGTTGCCGCCCGCACATCGGAGACGAGCTTCTGAACGACACCACCACGCCGACAGCACGCGGCACACGCGCGCGGTTTCCCGTGGTCGGCGTCATCGCCGTCGTGGTGGTCGTCGCCGCCCAGCTCGCGCTCGCCATCCCGCTCGCCTGGGCGTCGCTGCACGGGCAGCGCGTCGCCGACCAGATCGCGGTCTGGCAGTTCGAGCCGAGCGCCGAACTCGCGGGCTATGTCGAGCGGTCGACGATGACCGACCAGGGCGAGTTCCTGTTCTACGCGACACACCCCGTGATCGACGACCAGGAGGCGTTCGACGCGATCTGCTCGAACGACGAAGAGGGCGTCGGCACCCTGGGCTGCTACCTGCCGGCGACGAGCGCCATCCACCTGTACGACATCACCGACGAGCGCCTCGACGGCATGGAGGAGGTCATCGCCTCCCACGAGATGCTGCACGCGGCGTGGGCGCGCATGAGCGACGACGAACTCGCGGTGGTGTCGCCGCTGCTCGAGGCGCAGGCCGCCCTGATGACGGGCGACCCGGCGTTCGTCGAGCGGATGGAGTTCTACGCGCGCAGCGAGCCCGGCGAACGCCTGAACGAACTGCATTCGATCGTCGGCACCGAGGTGGCCGAGCTCGACCCGCGGCTCGAGAAGCACTACGCCGACCTGTTCTCCGACCGCCAGCAGCTCGTCGGGTTGTTCGCGGTGTCGAACCAGGTGTTCGTCGACCTCGAGAACAGGGCGACGGCTCTCGTGGCCGAGCTCGAGGCGCTCGCCGCGGGCATCGAAGCCGACTACGCCGCGTACACCGCGGGCTTCGACCAGCTGGACGCCGAAGTCGCGTCGTTCAACCAGCGTGCCGACTCGGGCGGATTCGTGTCGCAGTCGCAGTTCGACCGCGAACGCGACGCGCTGCTGCGACGCCAAGACGACCTCGACGCGCTCTACGCGTCGATCTCCGAGCGCGACGCGAGCTATCAGGCGAAGCTCGCCGAACTCGACGGACTCAACGCCGACGTCGACGATCTCAACAGCAGCATCAACATCGCGCCCCGCGGCGGCGACCTGTAGCGCGCTTCCGCGCTACCACGTGGGCGACCTGCCGGGGCGGGGCTCGCCCTCGACGACCCCGCTCCGTAGGGTGAAACGTATGGCAGAAGCATCCACCCTCCGGTCCACGCCCAGCACCGACGGCACGTCGAAGGTGCGGTCGGCCCTCGTTCTCGTCGCCTTCCTCGCGATCTCGTTCGCGGTGGCGGCGCTCGGCTCCACCGCCACGGCGGGCAACGTCGACGGCTGGTACGCCGACGCGGAGAAGGCGTCATGGAATCCGCCGAACTGGCTGTTCGGACCCGCCTGGACCCTGCTCTACACGCTGATGAGCGTCGCCGCCTGGCTGGTCTGGCGGCAGCGCGACCGGGTGCGGGTGCGCCCCGCCCTCACGCTCTACGTCGTGCAGCTGGTGCTCAACGCGCTGTGGACGCCCGTGTTCTTCGGCCTCTACCCGTCGATCGGGGCGCCCGCGCTCTGGATCGCACTCGGCATCATCGTCGCGCTCGACATCGCCGTGCTGCTGACGATGCTGTCGTTCTGGCGGGTGAGCAAGGTCGCCGCGTGGCTGCTCGTTCCCTATTGGGCGTGGGTGCTCTTCGCCACGACCCTCAACGCCGCTCTCGCGGTGCTGAACAGCTGACCGGGAAGCCACGACCGGCAGCTCAGCGCTCGTCCGCGAACGCCCACTCGGGCAGCATGCCGCGCTCGAGCACCACACGCATCACTTCGGCGAGCCCGTAGTCGGCGTCGATGTCTTCGGCGGCGCAGACGAACGCGTTCGCGACGCTGCTTCGACCGAGCGCCCAGTTGAGCCAGGCGAGCATGCAGAGAACCGGCGGTCGGTCGCGCGCCGGCGCGAGGGCGGCGACGCGCTTGAGCAGCGCGATGGCCGTCTCCACCCGCGCGGGATCGGGGCGCGGACCCTGCCCGAGCATCAGCACGGCGGAGTCGAGCTCGTCGGCCGGGGCGCCCGCCGCGAACCGTCGCGCGTCGGAGAGCACACGCTCGCCCGTGGCGAGGTCGAAGGCCCACTGCAGCATCACGACGTCGCGCATCGCCGGCGAGCGCACCATCATGATCACGAACGCCGCGACGACGGGGTCGAGCGAGGTCGGCTCGTGTCGCAGGATCCGCTCGAGGGTGAGCGGGATGTCGCTCGATCGCGGCCACGGCGCCCCGATCGCCCGGACGGCCGGATGCACCCGGCCCGGCGGGTCGAAGCAGGGCGCCTGGCCTGTCGGGTCGCGGTCGATGACGGCTCGGAAGCGGCGCAGCAGGATGGCGACTCGCTCGCACTCGAGAAGGCCCGCCGCCGGCAGCGCCGCGCGGTCGGCGACGCCTTCGAGCGGGCCACGCTGATCGGGCGGCAGGTCGTCGAACACCCGCGACCGTGCGATGGCGTCGAGCGGTCGCCCGCCGGGCGGACAGTCGGGGTCGAGGTACGAGCCCCAGCCGTCGGCGGCGACACACAGGGCGTCGCGCACGAGGAAGCCGGAGAACTCGAGCCGCTCGGTCACCTGCCGCACGAACGCGGCGAGGGGCGCGCGACCGGCGTCGGCGAACGCCTCGCCCGTGTAGACGACCGGCACCATGGCGTCGACGCCGGGCAGCTTGCTGAGGGTGCCGACGAGCGTGGTCGCCACTCGTCGGTGGAACTTTCGCTCCGTGTCATCCGCCCCAGCCGACCGCGCCCTCGCCACCGGGGGCGCGACGTGCTCTGGCAGGTCGAACCGCATGGCACCGCAGGTGCGGCGCCCGCGGAAGGCGACGAACACGATGCTCTCTGCCGGGTCGAAACCGACCAGTCGGGGCACGACGGCGAGGAAGTCTGCGGCGGTGGCCGCTTTTACGATTGTCGACATGCGGGAAGTCTGGACCGCCGCCCGCTCCCCTGACCCGCCGCGGCGCCATCTGTGGAGAACCCCGCGCTGTGCATAGGCTGGCTGCCATGTCACTCGCAGTCAGATACTCCTCGTTCGGCGACGCAGACGTCCTGCGGGTGGTCGAGGTCGACGAACCGCACGCCGGCCCCGGCCAGGTGCGGGTCTCCGTGCGCGCCGCCGGCCTCAACCCCTATGACTACAAGGCCAGGGCAGGGGTGTACGGAACCGACCGCGCCCTGCCGAGCGGCCAGGGCTTCGAGTTCGCGGGCGTCGTCGACGAGGTGGGCGAGGGAGTCGCCGACCTCTCCCCCGGCGACGAGGTGCTCGGATTCACCTCGTTCGCGGCGCAGGCCGAATTCGTCGCGGTGAAAGAGGCGAACGTCGCGCTCAAACCCGCGGGTCTCGACTGGGCGGTCGCGGGCGGCATCGGGCTCGTCGGCAACGCCGCGCGCCGCTCCACCGACGCGCTCGCGCTCGGCCCCGACGACACGGTGCTCGTCACGGCGGCGGCCGGCGGGGTGGGGCTGCTCGCCACCCAGTTCGCGCTCGCGACCGGCGCGACCGTCGTCGGTACGGCGAGCGGGCGCAACCACGAATTCCTGCGTTCGCTCGGCGCGGTCCCCGTCGCCTACGGAGACGGCCAGCTCGAGCGCCTCCGCGCCGCAGCACCCTCCGCCTACACCGCGATGCTCGACAACGCGGGCGCCGTGTCGGTCGGCCTCGAGCTCGGCATCGCGCCGGATCGCATCAACTCGATCGTCGACTACGAGACGCCCGGCATCGGCACGGTCGGCGGCGGGCGCAAGAACCGCGCCGAACTCGGCGAGCTCGTGCGGGCGGCCGCGGCGGGCGAACTCGTCTTCCCGATCCTCGCCGAATACCCGCTGGCACGGGTCGTCGAGGCCTATCGCCGGCTGGAAGAGCGCAGCGGTCTCGGCAAGATCGTGCTCACCGTCCCCTAGGCGAGATTCGCGGGTTCGAACAGTTCCGAGATCTCGGCGACCTCTTCGGCAGTCGGGGTCCACGCGACAGCGGCATCCGCATTCTGCACGATCTGTTGCGGCCACGTCGCTCCCGCGATGACGCTCGTCAACCCCGGCTGCGCGAGCAACCAGGCGAACGTGGCCTCGAGCATGGTGATGTCGCGGGCGGCGCAGAACGCCTCGTACCGTTCGATGGTGTCCCACGGTGCATCCGTCAGGAGATGCGAACGGATGCGCATGATGCGGCTGTCTGCCGGACCTCCCTCGCGCGAGAACTTGCCCGTGAACAGTCCGTTGTAGAGCGGGAAGAACGGCAGGAATCCGAGTCCGTAGGCGTTGACCGCCGGCAGCACCTCGGCCTCGGCGTCGCGCACCAGCAGGCTGTACTCGTTCTGCGCCGACACGAACTTCGGATGCGACGCGAGCCTGGCCACGTACTCCGCCTCGGCGATCTGCCAGCCGGCGAGATTCGAGTGGCCGATGTAGCGCACCTTCCCCTCGGTGATGAGGTCGTCGAGGGTGCCGAGCGTCTCCTCGATCGGAGTCAGCGGGTCGGGCGTGTGCAGTTGGTAGAGATCGATCCAGTCGGTCTGCAGCCTGCGGAGCGAGGCTTCGACCGCCAGACGGATGTAGCGGCGGGAGCCGCGCGCGCCCCAATCGGGTCCGTTCGCGCCCGCCATGTCCATTCCGAACTTGGTCGCGAGCACGATGTCGTGGCGGCGGGCGCCGAGCGAGTTGCCCATCAGCGTCTCGCTGAGGCCGCGTTCGGCGCCGTAGATGTCGGCCGTGTCGAAGAGTGTCACGCCCGCGTCGATCGCCGCGTGGATAACCGCGTCGGTACCCTCTTGCGTCTCGGTCGGGGTGTCGGCGCGGCCGAAGTTGTTGCAGCCGAGGCCGATGGTCGAGACGCGGAGGCCGCTCGCGCCGAGGTTGCGGTACTCGATGGTTGCCATGACTTCATGGTAGACCGGGGGCTCTTGTCCTCCCCAAGCGCTGTCGCCACTGGTGTTTCCGCCATGTCCGAAAAGTGCCAGAGCGACGTCGGGCGCTCGCGTTAGTGTCGAGCTATGTCCAATCGTCCCGTCATCGTCACCGCCCCGCAGTACCTCGTGCGCGTCGAGAGCCCGATCGGCCGGCTCGAACTCACGAGCGACGGCGAGGCCGTCACCTCGCTCAGCATCGAGCGCTCCGGTTCGCTGCCGCTCGAAGAGCTTCCCGAGAACAGCACCCCGGTTCTCGAGACCGCCAAGTCCCAGCTCGACGAGTACTTCGCCGGCACCCGCCACGACTTCGACGTGCCGGTCAGACTCTCCGGCACCGCGTTCCAGCAGGCGGTCTGGGCCGAGTTGTCGACCCTGGGCTGGGGCGAAGTCGCCTCCTACGGAGACGTCGGGCTGGCGACCGGCCGGCCCACCGCGGGGCGCGCGGTCGGCGGGGCGGTCGGTGCGAATCCGATCCCGATCATCGTGCCGTGCCACCGCATCCTCGCCGGCAACGGCAAGATCACCGGGTACAGCGGCGGCAACGGCATCCCGACCAAGGCCTGGCTGCTCGACCACGAGGGCATCGTGCACCGCACCGTGGTTCCGGCGGGGTCGGCAGGCGCGTCTGGCACCACAGATGGGTCGGCCGCCGCGTCCGGCTCCACGGCGCGGGCAGAGCAGCCGGCATGAGCGAGACCGCCACGGTGCGTCCGCGGCCGAGCCTCGTCACCGACGCCGACGGGGTCGCGCGCTGCTCCTGGGCGGGCACCGACGCCGAGTACCAGCGCTATCACGACACCGAGTGGGGGTTTCCGCTGCACGGCGACCGTCCGCTCTTCGAGAAGCTCAGCCTCGAGGGCTTCCAGGCCGGCCTCTCCTGGATCACCATCCTCCGCCGGCGCGAAAAGTTCCGCGCCGCCTTCCACGACTTCGACCTCGACCGCGTCGCGGCGATGACACCCGCCGACGCCGACGAGCTGATGCAGAACGCCGCGATCATCCGCAACCGGGCCAAGATCGAGGCGACGATCGCGAACGCCGGCATCGCCCTCGAGCTCACCCGCGAGACGCCGGGTGCGCTCGACGCGCTGCTCTGGAGCTTCGCTCCCTCGGCGCGTGAGCAGGCTCCCGCCGACTTCGCCGAGATTCCCGCGGTCACCGCAGAGTCGACGGCGATGAGCAAGGCGCTGCGGGCGCTCGGCTTCCGCTTCGTCGG
>Ga0247813_10001636_pt1 | contig 16606 bp, 21 predicted proteins | sample UWRJL169409C1_FD_180719 | JGI IMG/M metagenome (GOLD analysis project Ga0247813, IMG submission 180719) | Plant litter microbial communities from Arlington Agricultural Research Station in Wisconsin, United States - UWRJ-L169-409C-1 | ecosystem: Environmental > Terrestrial > Plant litter >... | reverse complement strand
CTCACGCAGAGATTTTTTCCTCTGGTGGAAATCAGGGGTGCGAACCAAGGCGCGAACCACACGATGAACGCCAAAAAAACAGGCACGGATTGGCCAGCAATCGAGGCCGAATATCGGGCCGGAAAGCAGAGCATCCGGGCGATTGCCAAGTGGTATTCGATTTCAGACGCAGCGATCCGGAAGGAAGCCAAGAAACGCAAATGGACCCGTGCGAACCAGCCCGTTGGTTCGCAGCAAATGGCGGGTGCGAACCAGCCGGCAGAGGTAGTACCGGTCGGCGAGGTTTCGAAGGTCGAGGAAGTCCTCGGCCGCGGACGCAATCTTGCCGAGCGCATGCTCGATGAGCTCGGCGCCGAGACGCTCCACAAGGGTGAGATGGAAGTCATCATCCAGATGAACGAAACCGACCCTGAGCGCGTCCAAGCGATCCGCCAGGCAATCAGCCTTCCGTCCCGCGCCAAGACGCTGCAGACGATCGCGTTGGCGCTCAAGACGATGGGCGAGACTGCAACGGAAGCGCCGAAGGGCAAGAAGGCCGCGCAGAGGAGTGCGGCCGAGGCTTCGACGGCGCCGGGCGGCAAGTTTGCACCACGGCCAGGCCCGCCTCAGCTGTCCGTGGTCGGTAAATGACGCTTGAATGGTCGACCGCTTGCCCAGATTGGGAGAAGCGGATCGTCGCGCAGCGGTCGCTCATCCCGTTCCGGCCGCTGTTTCAGACCGAGGCTGATCACGCGCTCGGTGTTTTTAAGGCGCTGAAGGTGGTCGACCTGCCCGGCCAGCCGACATTCGGCGAGGTCAGCGACCAGTGGGTGTTCGACTTCGTCGCGGCGATCTTCGGATCGTACGACGCCGAGACAGGCAAGCAGCTGGTGACCGAGTTTTTTCTGCTGATCAGCAAGAAGAACACCAAGTCGACCATTGCCGCGGCGATCATGCTGACGGCGTTGATCGTCAACTGGCGCCACAATGAAGAATTGCTGATCCTGGCGCCGACCATCGAGGTCGCGCAAAACAGTTACAAGCCGGCCGCCGCAATGGTGCGGGCTGATCCTGAGCTCGACGCCAATGCGGGCGAGGGCGGGTTTCTCACGGTTCAGGATCATATCCGAACCATCAAGCATCTCGGCAATGACGCCGTTCTAAAGGTTGTGGCGGCCGATACCGACACTGTGTCCGGCAAGAAGTCTGGCCGCATCCTGATCGATGAGCTTTGGGTCTTCGGCAAGCGGGCAGGGGCTGACGCCATGCTTCGCGAGGCCACCGGCGGGCTGGTATCGAGGCCTGAAGGTTTCGTGATCTCGCTCTCGACGCAAAGCGACGATCCGCCAGCCGGTGTTTTCAAGGCGAAACTGGACTATGCCCGCGCAGTTAGGGACGGCCAGATCGTCAATCGCAAGTTTCTGCCGGTGCTCTATGAGTTTCCGGACAAGATGGTCGAGGCAAAAGCCTACGAGGATCCGGCGAATTTCTATGTGACCAACCCCAATTTGGGGCGGTCTGTCAGCCAGGAATGGCTGGAAGAGGAGATGATCAAGGAGCTTTCGGGCGACAAGACCACGCTGGCCACGTTCCTTGCCAAGCATCTGAACGTTGAGATCGGCGTGAACCTTCGGTCAAACCGGTGGGCAGGCGCAGACCATTGGGTCGCCGCCGAAGATGCGGAGTTGGCCGGGCTGCCTCACTACGAGGCGCTGGACCGACTGCTTGAACGCAGTGAAGTGGTCGTGGTGGGAATCGACGGCGGCGGCCTGGACGATCTGTTCGGCCTTAATGTCCTTGGCAGAGAGCCGGGCGAGATTGAGGTCCGGATCGAGATCGACGGCGTCCCCGTCACCCGGAAGATGAAGCGCTGGCTGTCATGGTCGCATGCCTGGTGTCATTCCGGCGTGCTCAAGCGCCGGCCGAAGATCGCAACGATATTGCAGCGCATCCAAGTGGCGCGCGAATTGAACATTCTTGAGGATCCTCTTGGCGACGTCGCCACGATCATCGAGCACATCAGCCGGATCAAAACGATGGGCTTGCTCGGCGGAGTGGCGGTTGACGCCTCTGGCCTGGGTGAAATGGAAGATGCCCTTGATGAAATCGGAGTGACGCAGGAAGCCGGTCTGCTCGTCGCGGCGCCGCAAGGCGGTTGGATGATGAGCAGCATCAAGGGTGCCGAGCGGCGGCTGGCGTCAGGCCTTCTCAAGCATGCGGGCGGCCCGCTGATGAACTGGTGCGTGCCGAACCTGAAGATCGAGCCGACTGCTACAGGCATCCGCGCAACAAAACAGTCCGCCGGTGATGCCAAGATCGACCCGGCCATGGCCTTGTTCAACTCAGTAACGCTGATGACGCGCAACCCGGCAGCTCAAGGTGCTGGTCTAAATGACTATCTTCAACACCTTGCGGGGGCTCGATGAACTGGTTGCAGAAGACCATTGCCCCACTCCTGGGCCTTGAGACAAAGGCCAGCGGTCCGATAGAGCGGATTGAGCCCCTTTCTCTCACCAGCGAACGGCATTGGGGCAGTGAACCGGGCTGGTCGGGTGAATCGATGGCCACAGAGGGCGTGCTTGCTCTCTCCGCTGCATGGGCTTGCGTAAACCTCATTGCCGGCACCATCGGGACGCTGCCGCTCATCGTCTACCGCACAGACAGCAAGGGCATGCGGACGGTGGCCCGCGATCACCCGCTTTGGCGTATTTTGCACGAAAGCCCTAACGCAGATCAGACGCCGGTAGACTTTTTGGAGTTCATTTCGGCGAATTTGGAGCTTCAGGGCAACGGAATCGCCCGGAAAAACCTCGGGTCGAAGCGTAGCCTGGTCGGTTTGACGCCGATCCGCGCCGATATCGTTTCGGTTCACCGCGAAAACTCCGGCGCGCTGCGCTACCGGTTCACCGAAAATGGGCGTTATTTCGATCTTCCGCAGGACGAAATCTTGCATATTCGGGGCTTTGGCGGCGGTCCAGAGGGCGGTTTGTCGACGCTGACCTATGGCCGCCACAGTTTCAGCCTGGCCCAGGCGTTGGAGCGCTCAGCAGGCGGGACGTTCAAGAACGGCATGCGTCCAAGCGTGGTGATTTCGTACGCGACCTTCCTAAACAAGGATCAGCGCGACCTGGTCGAAGGCCGGCTGGAAGAGAAATTCATCGGCGCGATGAACGCAGGCCGACCATTCGTGGCAGAAGGCGGCATGACGGTTGCGCCGTTGTCGATGAACCCAGAAGACGTCCAGATGCTGGAGTCTCGTGGGTTTTCCGTCGAGGATATATGCAGATTCTTCGGCGTGCCACCAATCATGGTTGGCCACGGCGAGAAAACGTCCAGCTGGGGGACGGGCGTCCAGGAAGTGACCCTCGGCTTCGTCAAATACACGCTGCGCCGTCGGCTCTCGCGCATTGAACAGGCCATGCGTAAGCAGCTGCTGAGCGCCGAAGATCGTGCCGCTGGCATCACCATCGAGTTCAGCATCGAGGGGCTTCTCCGCGGTGACAGCAAGGCGCGTGCTGATTTCTACAAGACCATGTCGGCTATCGGTGGGCTGACCATTAACGAGATTCGTCAGCTCGAAAATCTGCCGCCAGTCGAGGGCGGCGACATAGTGCGCCTGCAAATGCAGAACGTGCCGATCACCGACGTCGACAAAGAGGAGACCAGCGATGTTCCTGCGTAAGGATAGCGGCTTGCAGCTGGCAATGGCCGCCCCGCTGCTCGACATCAAAGCGCTGAAGGATAGCGGCGAGTTCGAAGGCTACGGCTCCACCTTTGGTGGCGAGCCAGACAGCTACGGCGACGTGATCGCAGCCGGCGCCTACACAGAAAGCCTGCGCGAACACAAATCCAACGGCACGATGCCAAAAATGTTCTGGCAGCACGATTCCTCGGAGCCAATCGGGAAGTGGATCGACGCCAAAGAGGACGACAAGGGTCTGTTCCTGCGCGGCAAGCTGAACATGGGTGTGCAGCGAGCACGCGAGGCTTATGAACTGCTCAAGGAAGGTGATATTGACGGTCTCTCGATCGGCTATCGCATCAAGGAATATTCGGTCGATACCGACACCGGCGTTTGGACGCTCGAACGGCTCGACCTCAAGGAAGTTTCGGTGGTCAGCATCGGCGCCAACAGCAGTGCGACGATCAGCAGCGTTAAGGCCATCAAGGCTGCCACCGAATTGACAGACAAGCTCAAGGCCGGGGACCGGCTGACTGAGCGAGAGTTTGAAGTCTGGCTCAAGGGATTGGGCTTTTCAAACTCACAGGCGGAGCGTGCCGCGCGCGTCCACCTGAAGGGGCAGGGGGATCCTGCCGAAGCGGATAAGACGCTCGCGTTCCTGCGGGCACTCCGGGGCTGATCCCCACAACAGCGAGAAATCACCATGAAGACCATGATTGCGACCGCTCTGGCGGTGCGCGGGCTCTTTGCCATGCCCGCTATGAACTACTTTGGCGCCGTGCAGATCGTCTATGACGCTCCCAATGACCAGGGCATCAAGGCCATGGCAGAGGAGATCAAGGCCGACCACAAGAAGGCCATCAAGGAAGCAATCGACCCGATCCGTGAGATGGCGGAAAAGGCCATCGGTATGGCCGAAAAGGGCGACAAGCTTGGCGAAACTCTGAAGGGCGATATCGACCAGGCACTGGTCAAGATGAACGCCAAGGTGGACGAAGTCACTTCCGACTTCGAACAGAAGATGGCCCGCATCAACGGCGGCGCCGACGACAAGGCCAAGACCATCGGCGAACTGTTCACTGAGTCCGAAGGGTTCAAAACGTTCGAATCCAGCGGCTTCTCCAAGAATTCGCGCGGCGCCGATATCCAGATCAAGGCCACGCTCACCTCTGCAATCACCGACGCGGCCGGCTCTGTCGGCGATGCTGTGAACCAGACCCGGCTGCCAGGCATCCTGCCGATGCCTCAGCGCCGGCTCACCGTTCGTGATCTGCTTTCGCAGGGTCGGATGGATGGCTCTACGCTGGAATACGTGAAGGAAACGGGCTTCACCAACAGCGCTGCGCCTGTGGCCGAAGGCGCCGCCAAGCCGGAATCGGACCTGAAGTTCGACCTGGTCACCACGTCTGCCAAGGTCATTGCCCACTGGATGAAGGCTTCCAAGCAGATCCTCAGCGACGTTTCTCAACTGCGCTCCACCATCGACCAGCGTCTGATCTACGGCCTGGGCTACAAGGAAGAAGGCCAGTTGCTGAACGGCGACGGCACTGGTCAGAACCTCTACGGCATCATCCCGCAGGCCACCGCATATTCTGCGCCTTTCGACCCGGCCGGCACCGAAACGAATATCGATTTCATCCGTCTCGCAATGCTGCAGGCCGCTCTGGCCGAGTACCCGGCGACCGGCACGGTCATGCACCCAAGCGATTGGGCTCGCATTGAGCTGCTGAAGGATGCGGGAGGCAACTACATCATCGGCAACCCGCAGGGCAGTCTGCAGCCGACGCTGTGGGGCCTGCCTGTTGTCGAAACCCAGGCCATCGCCATCGATAAGTTCCTGACTGGCGCCTTCCGTCTCGGCGCCCAGGTCTTCGACCGTTGGGATGCCCGCGTTGAGACTGGCTATGTCAACGACGATTTCACCAAGAACCTCGTGACGATCCTCGCCGAAGAGCGGTTGGCCCTCGCCGTCTACCGACCTGAGGCTTTCATCTATGGCGACTTCGGTAACGTCGCATAATCGATCGGTTGATCAAGGGGAGCGGGCTTGTGCCCGCTCCCTCTATGAACTGATGGAGGAATCCCAGATGGCGCGGACCAAGAGCCAGCATAAGCGAAGCCTTGCCGGCTTCATCGGCGCAAATAGCGGCAATCTACCCGCGGCCCCGGCAAACACGGTCTTGCCAGGCATTACCGGCACTGCGCGGGTTGGTTTCACTCTCACATCGACCACGGGCACTTGGACTGGGCGGGAAACGCCTTCGCTGAAGCGCCAGTGGAACGCTGGCGGCGTGCCAATCCCCGGAGCCGTGGCGTCGACATATGTGCCTGTCGTGGCCGATATCGGCAAGACCATCACCGTCACGGTCACCGGCGTGAACATCATCGGCAAAGCCTTCGCAAACAGTGCGGCCACGGCGGCCGTCATTGCCGCCTAAGGAGATCGATCATGAAATACACGGTTATCCGTCAACACCTTGGCGACCGCATGTATATGCCCGGCGAAGAGCGAGAAGCTTCCCCGTCCGAAGTCCGGCACCTGGTCAAGAACGACGTCCTTGCAGAAGCCAAGGTAGAGCGCAGGCCCGCCAACAAGGTGGAGCCGGCCGTTCAGAATAAGTCCGATCCGCTCGACCACGACCAGAATGGTCGCAGGGGCGGCGCCAAGAAGCCTGCCTAACCCCAACCGGAGCGCCACCGATGGTCGATAATATTGCGACCGGCAATTTTGCCGGCGAATCCGTCACGCTTGCCACGACCGAAGTCGGTGGCGTGCATACGCCTCATCATCGTGATCCAGAGGCTATTGATCTGCTGCAGCAGCTGGTCGACGCACCGGAGGAAGTCGGCGGAGCGACTGAGGCCACGTTGGCTGCTGTGCTCGCGAAGCTGATAGCTGCGCCTGCCACCGAGGCTGGGCAGGCGGTCATTGCTGCCCATGTCGATGGGGTTGAAGCGGCTCTAGCGTCAATTCTTGCCAAGCTCATTGCTGCGCCTGCAACTGAGGCGAAGCAGGACGCCTTGACGACACAGGTGGGTGTTGTCGGGGCGAGCCCGGCTGCAAACACCGTGCTGGCCCGGCTCAAGGATATTCTGACGCTGACCAGCCTCGCTCCGAGCGAAAACGTCATTGGTGCCGTGGTGGGAAAGACGTCGTTTGTTGACGTCACGCCGGTGCTTGATACTTCGATCTATGCGGCCGGTGATGTCCTGGCTGCGACATTCTCTATTCCTGCGGCGGTCCGCGTGAACGGCGGAACTGGCGTCCTGCAGAGCATCGCAGTCATTGACCAGGACAACCAACGGCCAGCTATCCAGATTTTCCTGCTTAGCGACAACGTTGCCTTCGGAACCGTCAATGCGGCACCCAGCATCAGCGACGCCAATGCGGTGCAGATGCTCGGCGCGCCGATAACGATCGGTACGGCCGATTATACGAACCTCGGTGGGGTGGCAGTGGCAGGCCGAGACGGCATTGGCAAGGTGGTCAAGGCAGCGTCAGGGCAGGCGCTCTATGCAGCCATCCTGCTCACGGCCGGAACGCCTACGCACACCGCTGCCGGCATAAAACTGCGCTTCGGCTTCCTACAGGATTGATCCATGCCAAATCCAATTCTGGCCAGGCGCACCGTGCTTTCGGGCGGCAAGGGCGGAGGCGTCCTCGATGTCTTTGGCATCGTGGCGGAAGGCGACAGCATCACCGAAGGAACTGGGCCTGTCCCCAATTGGCCGACACAGTTTGCGGCAGCAACGGGCTTGCCAGTCACCAACGTGGCCCACTCTGGCGACCCAATGTCGCTGATGGACACGCAGTATGCGTCCAACGTCGCCGCCAATTATTCTCCGACCAGTGCAAACTGGTTGGTCATCCTCGCCGGCGTGAACGACATGTTCAACAACGCCACGGCCGCCAGTCTGGTGCTGATCATGCAATCGATCATCACCAAGGCCAAGGCCACTGGCTTTTCGGTGTGCCTGGTAACCATCCTCAAGACTGCACATGCGAGCTGGACGCCACAGCGAGAGGCTGAGCGCGTCGCCTTCAACACGCATATTCTGACAAATTACAAGGCCATGGGCGCGGATCGCGTCGCCGATGCCGCTGCTGTGCCCGAGTTATCGGACCCGACCAATACCACCTATTTCATGCCGGATTTTCTGCACCTCTATGTGCCCGGCTTCACTGCCTTGATGACCTGCATTCGCACGGCTCTGGGCGTCCTCCTTGGTCTGGCGCCTTTGAGCATCAGCAATATGGCGCCAGTCGCCACACAGGCGTGGTCGGCCACGATTACCAATCGCAAGGCCGGTTCGACCATTGTCGCAGCGTCCAGCGACGGCACAGCGCTGAACGTGTCGGGCGATACCATCTCGGGCACCTTTGCCACGACAGGCGCAAAGACGATCACACTCACCGAAACGCTGACGGGCTATGCGTTCTCGCCTCGCCAGACGGTGATTGCTGCGACGGTATCTGCACCAGTGAGCACGCCGCAGACCAGCGTCTGGACGCCGGTTGGCACTGGCATGGCGCTGACGAACAGCAATCGCGACGTCGTCGGATTTGCCAACGTTTATCGCACAGCGCGGGCATCGATCGGCAAGACGACGGGCAAGCTCTACTACGAAGCCAAAATGATCACCTTGACGAACACGACGACACCGCAAATTGGTATCGGCTTCCACACCAGTGATATGTCGCTTGATCAGTACCAAGGCCAGCCTGCCACGACGGGCAAGGCCGCGTCCTTCTGGCTCGGCTCGGACGATAACTTCCTGGATGATGTGACGGCAGGCGCGGCCATCGGCACGATCACGTCGGCGGTCAACGACATCTGGATGCTGGCGCTGGACATTGACGGCGGCAAGGCGTGGCTGGGGCGGAATGGCACTTGGTTCAATGGCGGAGATCCTGCCGCTGGCACCACCCCTTGGGTCACATTCACACCTGCTGGTGAAACCTGGCATTTCGGCGTCACGCTTCGGGTGAATACCGACAAAATGCAGCTTCCGGCCACGCTGAATTATGCGCCGCCGACTGGCTTTAGTCCGCCGACATAATTACGCTTCGCCCTCCTTGGAGGGAACAATATGTTGATGGATTTTGAGTTTTGGTTTGAGCGATATCAGACTTTGGCAGCAGGCGGGATTGCAGTCGCTGCCGCTGTCTGGACGGCGCGTCCGGCGTTTAAACAACTCGCCATCCTGGAAGACCAGGCGCGGACAGACAAAAGGGATCGCCTTCTGGCGAAGTTTCAAATGACGCAAGATATCGCGGCGCTACTGGATGCGAACAAATGGTACTCCGCCGAAGAAGGCGTGGCGCCCTGGGCTGGCCCCGATGACAAGGTCACTGAGCAGCAACTAGAGCGCGACTACAAGGCTCGAAAAGATCGCGCTATTGCATTGATCATCGCTGTCCGTGCTTCCGGTGCGCCGTTGACCGAGCCGCTTATTGGCCTGCCAGTCGAATTACAGGAAATTCAATTCGATATCCAAACCGTCTACTCTCAGATCGACAGCCAAATTGTGGCGTGGAAGACTAAGCCCGACCACAAGCTTAGCGAACTTGACTGGCTGGTTCGGTTTAATTTCGACGGCATGATGATGGGTGTGCTTTCTCAGTCGCAGGAGAAGCTGAGGTCGCTTCAAAACAGACTTGCTTCCGATCTCGCACGGGCCTAACCCCCCAACATCCAAGGAGGCATCATGATCGAGCAACAGATCGCCGTTCACAGCCGTCCATACCGGACCCAGAACTGCGGCAATCCTCGCGCCTTCATGCAGGAGCCAGGGAATGTCCTGCGCTTCGAGAGTCGACCAGGTGATCTGGTGGGTGGCAATGAGCGCACCGAAATATACGGAGTAGACCTCTACCATAAGTCAGTCACGGTAGAGTTCGACTTCTGCCTTGAGCCCGGTGCTGCGCTTGGCCCTGATTGGTGCTTGATCGGGCAGTTTCAGCGCAAAACCGATCCGATTTCGCCGCCCATAGCGCTTGAGCTCAAGGGCGAGACGCTGCGCATCGTCGGGCGCGACAAGCCAGGTGCATACATTTGGGCAAACCAGAAACAGACGCCGCGCATTGAAAGGGGCCGCTGGTACTGGCTCAAGCTCAAGGCTGAATTCGGCGAAGCCGGCTCTTTGAATGCTTGGCTCGATAACAAGCCAATTGCCGCCTATTCCGGCTTGCTGAATTGGCCTGATCCAAAAGGCGGATACTGGAAGTCTGGTATTTACCGGGCACCGGCGGGCGACACTTTGGTGGTTCGGCAGCGCAATCTGCTCGTCACAGCCTAGTCCACACCCTCGCATCTTCTGGCACACGCCACAGTTCACCAGCCCGGCCATCGAGCCGGGCTTTTTCATGAGGCCATGATGCCAGAGTTTCGATATGGCCTGCTGCTGCCGTCGCAAATCGTGCTGGGCGCGCCTTCCGAGGAAGGACTGATCACTTTGGCGGAAGCCAAGCTGCATCTGAAGGTCGAGGGCAATGACGAGGATAGCCTGATCCAAGGCTTGATCGACGCCTCGATTGATTGGATCGATGGGCCGCAGGGCTGGCTTGGCCGGGCGCTCAATGTCCAGACCATCACCGAATATCGCGACTGCTTCTGGGCCCGGCCGTTGACCCTGAGCTATCCGCCGGTGCGGTCGATCACCAGCATCGGTTATCTCGACGGCAGTGGTGTTGCCCAGATCGTGCCGAGCGACAGCTATGAGGCCATCAACGGCGCCGTCGATCTCGTCTGGGGCAAGTCCTGGCCGTCGACCGCATATCGCGAGCGCGGCATCCGTATCGTTTATGAGGCTGGCTATGACGAACTGCCGGCTGCCATCAAGGTCGCATGCCTGATGATGATCGGGTTCCTCTATGAGAACCGCGAGGCGACGACCGACGAGGCTCTGCATTCTGGAGCAGTCATGGCGTTGCTTTCGCCATACCGGATTTGGCGGGTCTGATGAAAGCGGGGAAGCTCGATCGCCGGATCACGCTGCAGCGGTACGCCATAACCTACAATGAGAACAATGAGCCGCTTGAAACCTGGACGGATTTCGCCACGGTCTGGGCTTCGGCCAATCCTGTCAGCGATGGAGAACGAATCCGCGCTGCCGAGGTTGGCGCGACGATCTCGATGCGGTTTCAGATTCGGTATTCGTCGCAGGTCGATGCTCTCAATCCCAAGGATCGGGTGCGTTTCGATGGGCGGATCTTTGACATATCCGGGATCAAGGAACTGGAGCGCCGCGAAGGGTTGGAGATCAGCGCAGCGGCGGCGGCTGACGAATGAAAGTCCGGGTGCATGTTGCCGGACTTCGCGATCTCGATGCCGCGTTGAACCAGTTTAAGCCTGCCAAGCGCCGAGCCATCTGGCGCGTGGCACTCGACAATGCCGGAGAGATCACCGCGAAGGCGGCACGCTCCCTGGCGCCAAAGGACAGTGGCGGCCTGGCCGAAAGCATTGACGTTTCCGGCACGCTTTCGCGGGCGCAGAAATCGGAGCACACCAAAGCGGCTGAGCAGGAACGGTTCATCGGGCCGGACAGCCGGCCTCAGGGCCATCTGCGCGAATTCGGCAGTGACGGCAATGCGCCGGAGCCGTTCATGCGGCCGGCATGGGACCAGACCAAAGGGCAGGTGTTGGACCGTATCGGTGATGAATTGTGGGTCGGCATCGAGAAAGCGGCATCGGCCGCAGCGCGCAAGGCGGCGAAGGGCTGATGATGCAAACTGTTCTCGCCAATTTTCTGCTTGGCTATGTTCCGTTGAAGTCGCTGATCGGTAACCTCGCCCATTGGGACGAAGTGTCTCAAGGCTCCGCCTTGCCGGCGGTTGTCATGTATGTCGTCAGCGGCGTGACGGATTACACAATGGCCGGCGCCAGCGGTTACGTGGCCACGCGTGTGCAGTTCGATTGCCGCGGGAAGACTGCGGCCGAGGCGCGCGCGGTTGCCAATGCTCTGGCCGTCCGGCTCTCGGGATATCGCGGTGTCTTTGAAGGCGTGGAATTTCAAGGCTGCTTCGAGCAGAGCCAGCGAACCAGTTCCGGCAAGGATGGCCCGGCCAAGTGGTTCACCGACAGCCGAGACTACATGATCCATTGGGCCTTGGCCTGATCGAGCCCTTCACGCGCCGTGGGCTGGCGCAATCCCACATCAGGAGGACCGCATGGCGGACCTGACAATCACCGCGGCGAACGTAAAGCTCGTCAGCGGCTCCACCCAGCCGATCATCGCCGGCGCGGCCGTAACTGCTGCCCAGCTTGTCTATAAGGCGTCGGCAACGGGTAAGGCGCTGCTGTCCGATAACGACAATCCGACGCCAGAGGTTCGCGCCATTCACGGCATGGCTCTTCATGCTGCGCTGGCCGACCAGCCGCTGACGTTGGCGCTCAATGGCGCCGTCGTCGAACTGGGCGTGATCCTCACGGCAGGCGTCGACTATTACCTGTCTGGCACGCCCGGCGGCATTTGCCCGCGGGCCGATGTCATCTCGACCGATGATCCCATCCGCGTCGGCATGGCGCTCACCACGTCGCGCCTGCAGCTCGACATCAACGATCCGGGCGTCACGCTCTAACCAGGAGAATTGCAATGACCGACGCCAAGATTGGCTATGGCAGCAAGTACGAAATCTTTTCCGGCGGCATGTTCGTGGAAGTGGGCGAGGTCATCAACATAACGCCCGGCGAGGCCGTTGCCGATCGTGTCGATGCCACGCATATGCAGAGCCCCGGCCGGCGCCGCGAATACATTTCCGGGCTGATCGACAATGGCGAAGCCAGCTTCGAAATCAACTGGGTGCCGGGCAGCCCGACCGACCAGCTGCTGCGTGGTCTCATGACTTCGGGCGAGACGGTCGATCATCGTGTGACGTTCCCCAATGGCGTGACGCTGACCTATGACGCCTCGATTATCGGTTTCAGCAAGGTCATCCCCATCGATGACCGAATGACGGCAACGATCACCGTGGCGGTGTCCGGCGAAGAAACCTGGGACGATGTGCCCTGATGGCGAACCCAATCAAAGGGGAGGTGGACTTCCCGGTTGGCGACAAGACTTATCGGCTTCGCCTGTCCATCAATGAGGTGATCGAGGTCGAAGATATTCTCGGTCTCGGCATCATCCAGATCGCCAACATGTTCAACGATGTGAATGCTCTCCGCGCCAGCACGGTGCGGGCAGTCTTGTGGGGTGCGCTGCGCGAGCATCATCCGGAAATCGATTTGCTCGCCGCCGGCGATATCATGGGTGAGGCGCGGCTGCTGCCGACCATCCAGCATGTGGCCGAAGCGCTGCAGGCGGCATTCCCCAAGGCGGAGGATAAGGAAGACCCTTCTCCGAAGCGGGGCCGGGCTGGGACTGGGAAAGCCTCTATGTCGGCTTCTCGTCGGTCGCGTCCGACCCCGAAGAATACTGGCGCCTGACGCCGCGTCAGCTGTCTTTGCGCATGCAGGCGGCATCAGATCGGCGCATCCGCGATCATAACGACCTCGCCTGGCACGCCTGGCATGTGGCGTCCCTTACGGCTTATGCGCCGAAAAAGGGGCGCGACTTCACCAAACTGGAAAGCCTGCTGCACCAGGAGCAGCCGAACAAGCAGCATCGCCAGACGGCGGAGCAGCAGTTGGCTATTGCCAAATCGTGGATGGCGAGCCGCAGGCGTTAAAACTCCGCCTTAGAGCCGTCGGTAAAGAGGATTGCTTCAGTGCAAATGTGGGGGGTGAAATCCGACATCTGCCCTTTGGTGAGACGAGAATACGATGTCGGAGCAATCATGGTGCCGGCGTTCGCGCCGTTGCCGAATATCTGTAGATCTGGGTCGACCGAGAGCGGGCCGTTCCCCACGGTTCTTCCTAGACCGTCAACGAAGTAGACTTCCGCGGCTACCATCCTAACCTGTCTGTCGAACGTGTTCTGCACGCCGAGTGTGACCGTGACATCTGCGCCTCGGTCATAGGCAGACCACCGAATAGGTAAAAGAGGGCCCTCTTTCCCGAGGGGGCAGTCGAAGGCGTAAGCCGCCTCGCCGCTGATAACCAACGCAACCAAAAGCACAGCAATTTTCACAGGCTCCTCCGGGCTGCCTGCAGAATAGTCATTCGGTGGGAGTCTGCAACATGGCCGCAGTGATTGGCGCGCTTCGCGTCGACCTTGGACTGAACAGTGCCGAGTTTTCGGCAGGGCTAAAGAAGGCGTCGGCGGGTTTGGGAACCTTTGCCAAGACCGCCGGCGCTGGACTGGCGCTCGTCGCGGCATCTGCGGCGGCTGCCGGGGCGGCGCTTGGTCTTGCGGTCAAAGGCGCGATCGACAATGCCGACAGTATGGGCGAGATGGCCCAGGCGGTCGGTGTGTCGGTGGAGGCGCTGACCAGCCTGGGCTATGCCGCCAAGATGGGCGGAACGGACACCGAAACTCTGGCGACGGGCCTACGCAAATTGAGCCAGAACATGCTGGCTGTCGCGCAGGGCGGCACCGGGCCTGTGGCTACTGCGTTCAAGGCGCTCGGCGTGAGTGTGCGGAATGCCGAGGGCGCACTTCGTTCATCGGATGTAGTTCTTGTTGATGTGGCTGGCAAATTCAGCCAGCTCGAAGATGGCGCGACGAAGACCGCGCTCGCCGTGCAGTTGTTCGGCAAGTCTGGTGCGGAGCTGATCCCGTTTCTAAATCAGGGGAAGGACGGTATTGCGGCTTTGCGCGATGAAGCAGATCGGCTTGGCATTACCATCTCTTCGGAAACCGCTGCCGCGGCCGGAAAATTCAACGATTCTCTGGATCGTTTACAGGCAGGGCTGCAGGGGATGGTCAATCGGATCGCGCAAGAGGCGCTGCCGACTTTGAACGCCTTGGTTGAAACGCTCACATCCTCCGACTTCCAATCGGCGATGAAGGATTTCGCGATTGCCTGCATCACGATTGCAGATGGCATCGCTCAGGTTTTCATCGGGGCTCACAAGGCGTTCCAAGACTTCATGGCATTCATCGCGAAAGGTGATGCTCCACAGGGAGTGCTGCCTTCTGGTGGAAACAAGTCGGTTTTTCCGGAGGAATATGGCGCAGCGGAAGGCGATATTGTCCGGCAAATGGAATGGCGGAATCGGTGGGGCAAGTCAGCGTCTGACGCAGACAGCCTCTATGAAGGCTTAGGCTTCAATTCCGACGGAACTATCAAAATTGTGGAAACTCAAACTGCGGTAGAAGCTCTCTTGGCCTCACTTGATGGTTTGTTTACCGATGGCGCAGCGGGATCCAAGGCTTTCAACGCGACCCTGGCCGAGGGGAAGGCCGTCTTCGAGGCGACCCGGACACCGGCCGAAGCCTATGGGTTGGAGGTCGAGCGGCTCAATGGGTTGTTGCAGACGGGCGCTATCGACCAGGACACTTATAGCCGGGCAGTGCTGGCGGCGCAGGATGCCCTCGACAAGGCAAAGTCATCGGGCAGTGAACTGGCATCATCGCTGTCGAGTGGCCTGGCCAGCGTCTTCACCAGCATCATCGACGGATCGAAAACCGCCACTGCTGCTATCGGCGATCTGATCAAGTCGTTGGCAAACATGGCGCTGCAAAAGGGTTTCGAACTGCTGCTTGTCGGCCTTCTCGGCGGCAGCGGCGGGGGTAATCTGCTGAGCTTCCTTGGCATCGGCAAGAACGCCAACGGCACCAACAATTGGCGCGGCGGTCTGACCATGGTGGGCGAGCGTGGCCCGGAACTGCTGAACCTTCCGCGCGGGTCACAGATCACGCGCAACAGCGAATTGCGCACCGGCGGCGGCGATATGACGATTGCGCCTGTTTACAACATCGACGCGCGAGGCGCGCAGGTTGGGGTTGCAGAGCAGATCGCCGCGGCGATCAAAGCTAATAACCGCCAGCTTCCCAATCTGATGGCGGACATCAATCAGCGGTATTAGTTCGGGCATTTGGCTCTGCTCTGTCGTATCTGGGGTATTCATACATGGCTGCAGTTGCAATGGCCTGGCCGTGGTTCTTTCCAAAGTCGGCCATGTTCTATCCGGAAGGCGCGAGCCGGTCGGCTGGGCAGTCGCTGTCCGGTAGTGAACAGGTTACCGCGATCAACCCCCGCTGGCGCGCTCGGGTGGCGGGGCCGGTGGTGACGGAGACCACAGTGCTGGCCTGGCGCGGCTTCGTTGGGGCAATGAATGGCCGGGCCGGGACTGTGTTGGTGCCGAAGTGGGAACAGCATGGGGTTCGCGATGCCAATGGACGCATGCTGAGCGACATCGACATGGCCAGCTATGATGGCGACACGCTTAATTTCGACCTGACCGGCTTCGGGCAGTCAGATCTGGTGCATGCGACATTGGCCGCCAATGCAACGTTGAACGGGACACGCATCAGCGTCAGCGTGCTGGACGGGCAGGGGCCGCAACCGGGCCACTATTTCGGGATTGCAGAGCGGCTGCACCTGGTGACGCATCATTGGCAGGAGAGCCCGGACGATCCGGTGCAGTTGCAATTCACGCCGTGGCTGCGCGCCAGTGCGCTAGCGGGCTCAAGGGTCATTCTTGACCGACCTGTTTGCGAGATGCGTTTCGCGCAGGACATGACGGGTGAGCTGGAGCTCGACATGGGTCTCTGGGGCAATGGCGCGCTCGAATTCGTCGAGGCGATCTGATGGGTTTTTTCCCGGAAGCCGTGGCCGCCAAGCTCGCGGGACGTGAAGTCGGCGTGGCCCTGCTGTGCTTCATGGACTTTCGCGAGACGGCACGGCGCTGGTGGACCGGCTTCGGGCCGCTGGAAGCAGGCGATGAGCTTTGGCAGGGGGCGGGTGAGCTGATCCAGATCGAAGGGCTGGAGCAGCCCATTGGCACGGTGGCGCCGAAAACGACATTTCAACTCTCGGGTGTCGATGCCACCATCGTTCGGCTGGCACGGCAGGCCAGCGATCGGGTCAAGGACCGGCGCTGCACGGTGTATCTGCAA
>Ga0247813_10001633_pt1 | contig 16622 bp, 16 predicted proteins | sample UWRJL169409C1_FD_180719 | JGI IMG/M metagenome (GOLD analysis project Ga0247813, IMG submission 180719) | Plant litter microbial communities from Arlington Agricultural Research Station in Wisconsin, United States - UWRJ-L169-409C-1 | ecosystem: Environmental > Terrestrial > Plant litter >... | reverse complement strand
AACGCGTCCCCATCGTCTAGAGGCCTAGGACATCACCCTTTCACGGTGGCGACCGGGGTTCGAATCCCCGTGGGGACGCCAGCTTCAAACAAACAGCCCTGACTTCGGTCGGGGCTGTTTGTTTATGCGCGCTATGCCACGACCTTGGCCATTCCCACCGAACGCGGCGCGGTCAAGGCAAAGCCGAACTGCGCATACAGCCGGTGCGCCTGGCCGTCGGCGATCAGGCTCACATACGCACCCACGGCATGGACCCGCAGCCAGTCATCCAACTGCTGCATCACAGCCTTGCCCAGGCCCTGCCCTTGGCGGTCCGGCACGACCGCGATATCCACCACCTGCAGGAAACAGCCGCCGTCGCCGATGATCCGGCCCATGGCCAGCAGCCGGTCACCCTCGCGCAGGCTCACGCCAAAGATCGTGTTGGGCAGGCCCCGCGCCGCCGCCTCGGCGGTCTTGGGGCTCAACCCGGCGAGCACGCGCAGCGCGCGATACTCCTCCACGCTGGGCGGCAACGGAATGCAGTGAACACCAGCGGGCAGCGACATGACACGGCTCCAGTAATGAATGGCCGCTCAGCTTGCCCGAACGGATTCGCAGGATGTGCGACCCATCGGCCTATCCTGTCCCCCTGCCCGCCCTGTTGCCCTGCCATGTGCTATTCCGCCCAGATCCGTGCCGACTACACCAAGCTGGTTCGAGAGTACGGCGCCGTGCTGTCGCTGGACGAGTTTGCCCAGTTGTATGCGCACGACGCCGGCAAACAGCGCCCCAAAACTCCAAAGGCGATGGACGATGGCTTCGCTGGCGCGCGCACGCCCCAGGGCCAGGAGATCGTGGCGCGTATCCAGCAATGGCATGCCGAGGAGATGCAGGCGCTCGACGAAGAGGTGCGGCTGCAGGGCGCGCGATTGAAGGCGGCCGAGGCGCAACTGGCCGCGCGCCCTACACAGAAGGCACGCAATGAGGTACGCGTGGCCGGCAACCGCATCGAACGCGCGCAGACACGCCTGTCCGACCTGCAGCGTGCCGGCCTGGTGCCACGTGACAGCCGCATCTTCCCAGGCGTATACGCGCCGGTGATCGTGTCCGAGCAGGGCCAGCGCGTGATCAAACCGATGCGCTACCAATGCCGGCTGCCGGACAAGCCCGCGCGCAACGATGTGCTGTATCCCGGCACGTACAACGCTCGCCGCGACAGCCTGGAGGCCTACTGGAAATCCGCCTTCGGCCATCAGCATGGCGTGGTGGTGGTGCAGTCGTTCTACGAGCACGTGCCGCGGCACGCGCTGGAGCAGCGGATGCTGTCGCCGGGCGAGAAAGCCGAGAACGTCGTACTGGAGTTCAGCCCGCAGCCACCACGCGATCTGCTCATCGCCTGCCTGTGGTCGGAATGGGAAGGCCCGGAAGGCAGGCTGCTGTCGTTTGCCGCGATTACCGATGCGCCGCCGATGGATGTGGCGCGCACCGGTCATGACCGCTGCATCGTACCGATCCGGCCGGAGCATCTGGATGCCTGGTTGAATCCGGATCCGCAGGACCTTGCGGCGCTATATCGGATTCTCGACGACCGCGAACCGGTGACACTCGCGCACGCCGAAGCCGCGTGAGTGCGGCTCAGCCGGCGACGGAATCGCCGACCTGCGCGCGCGCCAGGGCAGCGTTCAATTCAGCCGTCAGGTACGGCTTGCTCAGGATCACGCCCGAACGGAAGGCATCGGGCAGATGCACGGTGGCCATGCCGGTCGCCAGCACGAAGGGAATCTGGCGCGCCGCCAATGCCTGGGCGACGGGCTCGCTGGTTTCGTTGTTGGCCAGCCGATAGTCCAGCAGGGCAACCTGCGGCTGCGTCTCGCCCAGCAGGCGCAACGCCTCGCTCACCGAGGCTGCCAGCCCGACCACGATGGCGCCGGACTGGACCAGCTGCATCTGCAGCAGGGCCGCGCTCATTTCGTCGTTCTCCACCACCAGTACCCGAAGATCCTGCAGCGCGCTCATGACGACTCCCTGTATGGTTCAGCGCGATGAGTATAGCGTCCTGTGTAGGTGAAACCCTGACAGGAACTTAAGCATTCAGCTCTCCACAGATGTGTGAATTTTGTATACACTACGCGGCCAGCCAGCCGAAGTGGCGGAATCGGTAGACGCAGCGGACTCAAAATCCGCCGCCCTTAAAAGCGTGTGGGTTCGAGTCCCACCTTCGGCACCATGGAAAACCAGAACGCCCCGGATCGACGGATCCGGGGCGTTTTTCCTTACCGCTCAGACCAGCCGAAGCGCCGGATGTGCGGCATTGGCCGCCGCCGGTCGGGCCCCCTTGCCGGTCGCCGCCACCCGGAACGCCGCCACCGTCTGCAGCAACTGGGTGGACTGCTCTTCCATGCTGCGCGCGGCCGCCGAGGCCTCCTCCACCAAGGCGGCATTCTGCTGGGTGCTCTCGTCGATATGCTCGACCACCTGGTTGATCTGTTCGATGCTGTCGCTCTGCTCACGCGCGGCCGTACTGATGTCGGCCATCAGATCACTCACCCGTTTCACGCTGACCACGATCTCGTCCATCGTGCGCCCGGCGCTTTCGACCTGGCGCGTGCCCGCCCCGACCTTCTCGACCGAATCCCCGATCAGCTGCTTGATTTCCTTGGCCGCCTCGGCTGAGCGCTGCGACAGCGATCGGATTTCCGACGCCACCACGGCAAACCCGCGCCCGTGCTCGCCGGCACGTGCTGCTTCCACGGCCGCGTTGAGCGCCAGGATGTTGGTCTGGAAGGCGATGCCGTCGATCACGCCGATGATGTCGACGATGCGGCGCGAGGAGTCATTGATCAGCGACATCGTCGATACCACCTCGTTGACCACCTGACCGCCCTGCACGGCGACCTCCACCGCCCCACCCACCAGTTGATTGGCCTGCACGGCGTTGTCGGCGGTACGCCGCACAGTGGCCGTCAGGCCCCTCATGGAGACAGCGGTTTCTTCCAGTGCGGCTGCCTGCTGCTCGGTGCGCACGGAGAGGTCGCTGTTGCCTTCGGCGATCTCGCTGGCACCCACTGCGATGGTGTCTGCCGCCAGCTTGATCTGGGCGATGATGCCGGCCATCGCCTCGACCAGCGCATTGATGCCTGCACACAGCTCGCCGATCGGCCCGCTCTTGTCCTGCGTGTCGATATGCCCGGTCAGATCCCCGCTCTGGGCGGCCGCGACCACTTCGCGCGTCTGGGACACCGCCGCCTGCAGCGCTTGCGTATCGCGTACCTGCGCGGTGATGTCGGTGGCGTATTTGACGACCTTGAACGGCCGACCGTTCATATCGTAGATCGGGTTGTACGAGGCCTGGATCCAGACCTCGCGTCCGCCCTTGCCCAGTCGCTTGTACTGGCCGGCATCGTACTCGCCACGGCCGAGTTTCAGCCAGAAGGCGCGGTACTTGGCGCTTTCTCGATATCCGGCCTCGGCGAACATCGAATGGTGCTGCCCGCGCACCTCGTCCAGCGTGTAGCCCATGGCCGCGAGGAAGTTCTCGTTGGCGGCCAGGATGCGGCCCTCCAGGTCGAACTCGATCACCGCCTGGGACTTGTTGATCGCCGCCAACTGGCCGGCAAAATCGGCGGTCTGGAACTTCTGCGCGGTGATGTCGGTGGCGAACTTGACTACCTTGTAAGGCCGCCCGTTGCTGTCGAAGACCGGGTTGTAGGAGGCCTGGATCCAGATATCGCGGCCACCCTTGCCGATGCGGCGGTACTGACCCGCATCGAACTCACCGCGCCCCAGATTGGCCCAGAAGTCCCGGTACTCGCTGCTGTGTGCGTACTGGGGATCGACGAACATGGCGTGATGCTTGCCCTGGATTTCCTCCAGGGTGTAGCCCAGCGTCTGCAGGAAATTGTCATTGGCGTGCACAATGGTGCCATCGAGCCGGAACTCGATGACCGCCTGGACCCGGTGCAGGGCCTTGACCTGGTCTTCCAGCTCGCGCTGCCGCAGTCGAGCGGCATTGGCAGCATCGTTGACGCTGCGGCGTGAAGCGAACAGTGCGGTGAGCCCGCGTCGCGGGAAAGTCGTGCCCATATCGGAGGCACGGTCGGGCACATGCGTGTGCAAGCCTGAAGTAAGCATCGTTGGACCTCGGTGTCCGTTTAGCGAATAGGTCAACCCCGGGCGAGGGCCCGGTCGCGGTATTCCGTTGGCTGGACTCACGAAGATCGTCAGTGGGGATGACGTTGCTTCAGTGGGCTTCAAGCGCCCCGACAGGCGGCGAGAATGAACCGTTCAAACAGGTGTAAAGCCAGATATCCACGTGAGTGTGCAGGCAATGACTGCGAGTCATATAACGGCCGGACTTACGGGAGCTTTAGGGTCATTCCCCACCATCGGCGCCGTCCTGGCTCTCAAGCGCCTCCGCGCCATCGGCCACCAACGCCTCCACCTGCACGTTGTCACGTCCCATGGCCTTGGCCCGGTAGCACTGCGCATCGGCGGCAGCCACCGCATCGTCCACGCTCATGCTGCCGCCGATCCGGGCGATGCCGATGCTGGCGCCCACCTTCAATCGCTGCAGGTCCCAGGGAATGGACAGCCCGCGCAGGGACTCCAGCAGGTCACTGGCGATCCGGCGCGCGCGCTTGAGCGAGCAGCCGGCCAGAATCACCGCGAATTCGTCGCCCCCCAACCGGGCGACGATGTCCGAATCACGCACGCCATGGCGCAGCAGACTTGCCACCGCCCACAGCACGGCATCGCCGGCGAGGTGGCCATGGGTGTCGTTGACCGGCTTGAAGCGGTCCAGATCGATGTACATCAGCGATGCCGACTGCCCGGTCCGGGCGACCCGCGTGATCGCCTGCTGCAGGTGTGCTTCGAACCCACGACGGTTACTCAGCTCGGTGAGCGGGTCGACCTCGGCCAGGTGCCGCGCCTCGCGTTGACGGGCCCGCTGCTGGGTGACATCACGGATGACCCAGACCGCGCCGGTCGTCTGCCCGTCCTCGCCGCGCAGCCAGGCCCGGGTGACGTCCACCGGCAGCAGGTGGGCACCCACCGACAACAGCAGATCCGAATGCAGATCCACGGCATTGCTCTCCGGGTCCAGCAGCACCGCCAGGTCCAGCGGCGAGCGCGGCGCGTACTCGGTGGTCAGCTCCATGACGTCCTGCAGCTGACTGCCCGCCAGCGACTCGGCGCCCTCGCCGGCCAGCGCGCGCGTGGCTGCGGCGTTCGCATACTGGATCCCCCCGTGCAGATCCAGGGTCAGCACCATGTCGGCGACCGCATCCAGGGTGACCCGGGTGCGCTGTTCGGATTCGCGCAGCTGCTGGCTACTCTGGTGCTGCACCGTCACGTCCTGGATCTGGGACACGAAATGCAGCGGCTCGCCGCTCTCCGAGCGCACCAGCGAGACCGACAGGCGCCCCCAGACCAGGTTGCCGGCCTTGCCCAGGTAGCGTTTCTCCATGTGGTAATGGTCGCGGCGCCCGGCCAGCAGGTCGCCAAGCAATGCCAGATCGGTGTTCAGGTCATCGGCGTGGGTCAGGGTCTGGAAATCGATCTGCAGCAGTTCGGCGCGGGTGTAGCCGAGAATCCCGCACAGCGCATCGTTGACGTCCAGCCAGCGCCCTTCCAGCGAGACCAGGGCCATGCCCAGCGCTGCGGAGGAAAACGCACCGGCAAACTTCTTGGCCGCCACGTGGGCCTGCTCACGCACTTCCAGCAGCGGGGTCAGATCCACCGCCATGCCGACATAGCCGATCAGTCCGCCCGCACCGTCAAGCGGACTGATCGACAAGCGGACCTGGCGGCGCTCACCGTCCTTGCGCACGAACGTCCACTGGCGTGACCAGGTCCCCTGCGCCGCGCGTGCGGTGAGCGCCTGGAAGGTGGTCGGCAGGTGGCCGTCCGCCCGCGCGTCATCCTGCAGATAGGCCCGCATTTCATCCGGATCGTGGAACCGGCCCAGGTCGAGCCGGCCGATCACCTCCTCGGCGGCGTAGCCCAGCAGCTTCTGTGCGCCGGTGTTGAACAGATTGATCACGCCGTTGATGTCGGTGGCGATCACCGCCACTTCGTCGGACGCATCGACCACGGCCTGCAGCCGTTGGCGCATCTCTGCCGCGTCCTGGCGGGCCTGCTGCAGATCAGTGACATCGGCATGCGCGCCGGCCATCCAGAGCGGCCGACCCTGCGCGTCGCGCTCGTAGACACGTCCGCGATCCTGCACCCAGATCCAGTGGCCGCGCTTGTGGCGCATCCGGCACAGGCTCTCGTAATGCGCCGAGCGCCCTTCCAGGTGCTCGTCCAACAGCGTGTTGGACTGCGCCAGATCCTCGGGATGGACCAACCGGAAAAAGGTCTCCGGCGTGATCGGCGCCAACTCCTCACGCGTATACCCGACGATCTGCGCCCAACGCTCGTTGACCCGCATCAGGCCGTCGGGAATGTTCCAGTCCCAGGTGCCAGCGGCAGTGCCCTCGATGATCATCTCCAGGCGCCGGGCGTGTTCGGCCATGGCCGGCAGGGCAGCCTCGGCTTGAACACTGTGGCCCGGCCGGTCGCCCGGTTCTGCCTGTTTGTCGGTCATCTGGCCTCCCCGCCGCCCGTCCACCATACGGGTATTCAACAGGAAGTTTGCGTAAACGCACGTCAAACAAGAAGTGCCTTCGGCACGAACGGGTGGCCTGAAACGCCAAAGGCCGCCCGAAGGCGGCCTCTGGCGGTACCCGCGCCGGACTCAACCGCCGCGCTTGGCCCGCGCGAAGGCATCGGCCAGCGCGTTGTTGGCCGGCGGCGCCGCACTCCCCGGCCGTGGGCCGGACGGCGTGCCACGACCACCACCGCGGGGCCCATTGCCGGCCCCGCCCTCGCGTCGACCGCCACCGGCCGGGCGCGCATCGCGCTCGCCGGGGGCCTTGGCCGGGGCCGGGGTGTCGTCCAGGCGGCGGGTCAGCGCGATGCGCTTGCGCGCCACGTCCACCTCCAGCACCTTCACCTTGACGATGTCACCGGCCTTGACCACGTCACGAGGGTCCTTGACGTAGGTATCTGACAGCGCCGAGATGTGGATCAGCCCATCCTGGTGCACGCCGATATCCACGAAGGCACCGAATGCGGCCACGTTGCTGACCACGCCCTCCAGAATCATCCCGACCTTGAGGTCCTTCAGTTCCTCGACACCGTCAGCGAAGCGCGCCGCCTTGAACTCCGGACGTGGATCGCGGCCCGGCTTTTCCAGTTCCTTGAGGATGTCGCGCACGGTCGGCACACCGAACGTCTCGTCGGTGAACTGCTCGGCCTTCAGGCCACGCAGGAAGCTGCCGTCACCGATCAGGGCCTTGATCGGGCGCGCGGTGGCGGCCACGATGCGCTCGACCACCGGGTAGGCTTCCGGGTGCACCGAGGAGGCATCCAGTGGCTGATCGCCATCGGCGATGCGCAGGAAGCCGGCGCACTGCTCGAAGGTCTTCTCGCCCAGGCGCGGCACCTTGAGCAGGTCCTTGCGGCGCTTGAACGGGCCGTTGTCATCGCGGTGCCGCACGATGTTCTCGGCCACGGTGGACGACAGCCCGGACACGCGCGAGAGCAGCGCGGCAGATGCGGTGTTGACGTGCACGCCGACCGCGTTGACGCAGTCTTCCACGCGCGCATCCAGCGCGCGCGCCAGGCGGTATTGATCCACATCGTGCTGGTACTGGCCCACGCCGATCGCCTTGGGCTCGATCTTGACCAGTTCGGCCAGCGGATCCTGCAGGCGGCGGGCGATCGACACCGCACCGCGGATGGACACGTCCAGGTTCGGGAATTCCTTGGCCGCGAACTCCGAGGCCGAGTACACCGAGGCACCCGCTTCGCTGACCACGATCTTCTGCAGCTTGGTGTCGCCCAGTGCCTTGATCACGTCACCGGCCAGCTTGTCGGTTTCGCGGCTGGCGGTGCCGTTGCCGATCGCGATCAGCTCCACGTTGTGCTGCACGCACAGCTGCTTGATCGTGTGCAGCGACTGGTCCCACTGGCGGCGCGGTTCGTGCGGGTAGATGGTGTCGGTGGCGACCAGCTTGCCGGTGGCATCGACCACGGCGATCTTGCAGCCGGTGCGGATGCCCGGGTCCAGGCCGAGCACGGCTTTCGGGCCGGCCGGGGCGGACAGCAGCAGGTCCTTGAGGTTGTCGCCAAACACCGAGATCGCCTCGGCCTCCGCCTTTTCGCGGGCCTGGTTGAACAGGTCCAGCAGCAGGTGCATGTGCAGCTTGGCGCGCCAGGTCAGGCGGCAGGCATCGAGCAGCCAGCGATCGCCGGGGCGGCCGGCATCGCGGATGCCCGCGTTGTGCGCCACGCGCCCTTCGGCGTACAGATTGCCGGCCTCCGCATCACTGCCCGGGTCCAACTCCAGGAACAGGATCTCCTCGCGGCGCGCGCGGAACAGGGCCAGCAACCGGTGTGAGGGAATCTTCGCCAGCGACTCTGAATGCTCGAAGTAATCGCGGTATTTGGCGCCCTGCTCTTCCTTGCCCTCGGCGACACGGGCGCGGATCACGCCGTTCTCGCCCAGCCAGGTGCGCAGCTCGCCGACCAGCGCGGCATCTTCGCCCCACCGCTCCATCAGGATCGCGCGGGCACCTTCCAGCGCCGCCTTGACGTCGGCCACGCCCTTGTCGCTATCGACAAAGGTCGCGCCGAACACCTGCGGGTCCAGGCCCGGATCGGCCAGCAGGCCATCGGCCAACGGCTCCAGGCCGGCTTCGCGCGCGATCTGTGCGCGGGTGCGGCGCTTGGGCTTGTAGGGCAGGTACAGATCTTCCAGCCGCGACTTGGTGTCCGCGCCGAGGATCTCGTTGCGCAGTTCGTCGCTGAGCTTGCCCTGTTCGTCGATGCTGGACAGCACCGCCGCGCGGCGGTCTTCCAGCTCGCGCAGGTAGGTCAGGCGCGTTTCGAGATTGCGCAGCTGGGTATCGTCCAGACCGCCGGTGACTTCCTTGCGGTAGCGGGCGATGAACGGGACGCTCGCACCTTCGTCCAACAGGGCGATGGCGGCGAGGGCCTGGGCGGTCTGGGCACCGATCTCATCGGCGATGGTCTGGGCGATCTGCTGGGCGAGCTTGATGTCAGGCATTGCTTCCGGCCGGAGCCGCTTTGCGGAAAGAACCCATTCTGGCGATGCGCGGCGGCGGGGGAAAGCCGTTGACAGGCCGGGCCGAACCTGTCGCCTCGTGGTGATGACCACACGAGGGGTCCTGCATTCACGCCGGCATCCTTGCGTGGGGCTGGGATGCCGGCGCGGGCGCCTGCGACAACCGGGCGCCTCAGCGGTGTGGCTGGCTTACCGGTAATGCACGGCCGCGCGCTGGTGGACGATCTCGTCGTGCATCGACTCCAACGCCATCACCCGCACCTTGCCCACACCCTGCAGTTCCATGAACCGCTCGGTGTAGATCTCCGGGCCCAGCTCGGTATCGGCCTGGGACTTGCTGAAGCCATGGGGCACCAGGCCCTTGTCGCCATCCTTGCTACCACCGACATAAAGAACGATTGCCATGTGATGTGCTCCTCCAGGTAACGTTACTGCTCATACAGCGATGCAAGCTTACCCCGGCAAACCTGACTGATTCGTCATGGAGGCTAATAACGTTTTTTTGCATGCAGATGACGTCGCGTTGTCGACGTTTTTCTTACATGAATTTAACGAGGAGATAACGTCATTGCGCACCTCGCCTCGATGGCCACCAACCCCGCCCCTGCAGCGCATACACATCGGCCGCACGCTCGAAGGGGTTGCGCGCACTCACGCCACCGCACAGCAGGTACACCGGCAGATACAACGGCCCCAGCACCAGATACTGGTAGACGTGCGCGCGTTCGTGGTCGTGCAGACCGATCACCGGCTCGGTGGCGTGACCGGCCTGGTGCGCATAGGTGCGACAGGGCACGTCCAGGACCGGCCCGGTGTGCAGGATCACGTTGCCCAGCGTGATCGCCCCGCCAGGCCCCCACGGAAACTCGCGGAACACGATCGCGCAGTCGCGCGCGTTCCACGACGGACGGGCACCGGCCAGCATCCCGGCAGTGCCGGCGGCCAGGCCGATCAGGGTATTGGGTGACGTCCACAGCGCACCCAGCCCCTGCAGGGCGCGCAGCAGCACCGGCGACAAGGTCAATCGGCCTCGTTGGGGATCAACAGCCACAGGATCAGGTAGACCAGAATGCCCGGGAAGGCGGCCGAGCCGATCGAGACCAGCACGAACAGCACCCGTACCAGGGTGACGTTCCAGCCGTAGCGATGTGCGATACCGCCCATCACCCCGGCGATCATGCGGTCGTTGAGCGAACGGGACAGCGGGCGCGGCGGTGTGTTCATGCACGGGGTCTCGGTCCGGAATGGGCCGACTCTAGCGCGAACCGTGTCTATGGGGTGCGTTGGCGCAGTGCCTTGAGCCGGGCGGCGAACCAGACGCCGGCGGTCTGCTCCGGCTGGCCCGGGCAGGCGATCCGGTACGGCTTGCCGCTCATGCTGCTCTGGCTGGCGGCACGCTCGATGAACTGCTCGGCGGTGTCCACCTTGTCCTTCTTGAGCAGGTAGTCGTACTTGCGCTGCAGATGCGCGCGCGCCTCGGGCGCATCGTGCCAACTGCCGTTGCGCTGGAACCGGCAACGCGAGCCATCCAGCGCACCGATCAGGCCAGCAATCTCACGGCGGGCGGTCTCGCTGGGGGCCGCGTGCGCGGTACCGATGCTCAACAGACCCACGGCCAGCCAGATGAGGTGACGCATCTTCATCGCGTGCGCTCGTTCAACCAACCGGTGATGGTCGCGGGCACTTCGCGCTGGGCGCGCCCGGACACGTAAATGCCGATATGACCGCCGCGGAAACTGCTCTCCGTATAGTCCGTGCTGCCGATGCGGCCGCGCAGCGCGCGGGACGCATCCGGCGGGACCAGGTGGTCCTGCTCGGCATAGATGTTCAGCACCGGCAACGTGACCTGCTTGAGGTCGACGGTGTCCTCGCCGATGCGCACGCCGTCGTGCATCAGGCCATTGCCCTGGTAGAACTGCTTGATGAAGTCACGGAAGGCTTCGCCGGCGAGATCGGGCGAGTCGAAGATCCACTTCTCCATGCGCAGGAAATCCTCCAGCGCGTCCTTGTCGTCGAGGATGTCGAGCAGGCCAACGTACTTCTGCACGTTGAGGCGGAACGGCTTGAGCATCAGGTAGCTGGCATTCATCAGATCGGCCGGGATGTTGCCCAACGTGTCCACCAGCAGGTCCACGTCCACCTGGCGCGCCCAGTGCGAGAGCATGTTGTCCGGCGTGTGGAAATCGACTGGGGTGACCATCGTGATCAGGTTGGCCAGCTTGGCCTGACGCAGCGCGGCGTAGCACAGCGCGAACACGCCGCCCTGGCAGATGCCGAGCATGTTGATCGGCTCGCCACCGTTGTGCGCCTGCAGGTGATCCACCGCACCATCGACGAAGCGCAGCAGGTAATCCTCCAGCGTCTGATAGCGCTCGGAGCGGTCCGGGTAGCCCCAGTCCAGTACATAGACATCGTGGCCGAGCGCCAGCAGTTTCTGCACCAGCGAGCGGTCGGTCTGCAGATCGACCATGTACGGCCGGTTCACCAAGGCATAGACGATCAGCAGCGGCGTGCGATGGACCGGCGCCTCGGTGCCGACGAAACGGTACAGCGCGACCTTGCCGTCTCGCCAGACCTCCTCGCGGGTGGTCGCGCCGTAATCGACATCGTCCACCGAGGGCAGCAGCTTCAGCCCGTCCATCAGCTTGCGCTGCATGGCCAGGGTTTCCTGCAGCAGGTCTTCGGCGTTGAAGCCCAAGGGGCCTTTCATGCGCTGCGCTTCCTGGGTTTGTTCGTGGGCTTGGTGGCCTTGGCCGGACGCGCTGCCGCACGCGCCTTGCCCTGCGTCGGTGCCGCCTTGCCGGATCCTGCCTTCTTCGCGTCGGCCTTCTTCGCGTCGGCCTTCTTCGCACCTGCCTTCTTCGCGTCTGCCGGCCTGGTGGCAGGCCCTGCATCAGTGCCCGCCACACCTGCACGCGTGCCTGCACCGCTGGCCATGCGCCGCACCAGCCGCTCCAGCTCGGCAATCCGGCGATGGGCGGCGTCCATTTCGGTGCGCGTGGGCAGGCCGAAACTCTCGGTCAGCCGTTCGATTTCCTGCTGGGTGGCTGCGCGCAGCCGCATCTGGGCGTTGCCCAGCGAGGCATACACCGCCTGGAACGGCTCGGACAGCGCGACCTTCGCATAGGCTTCCTCGGCCGCGTCGATCCACAGATCGAACATCGCCCGAGCGCTGGTCAGCTGGTTGCCCGGCTGTTCGTGCTCGGCCAGGCGCTGCTCGAACAGGGTGAACGCATCGTCCAGCGCCTGCTTGATCTGCTCCACGTAATCGCGCGAGTGCGCCTGGTAGTCCTGCTGGGCGCGCAACAGTGCCTGCCAGCGGGCCTGGTGCTCGCGCCCGGGACCGAATGCCGGGCTCTGCAGCCACGGCCCGAGCTGGCGCTGCAATGTTTCCAGCAACTGCAGCAGATCCGGCCCCTCGGCGTGGGTATGTCCGCGTGCGCCCTGCAGCATCCACTGCAGCAACCCGTCGCCCTGCCCCAGCACGGCCGTGCGCCAAGCCTGTGCGACGTCGGCGCTGGTGGTGTCGCGGCCGGCAAACTGCGCGGCCACCTGTTGCATGGTGCCGTACCAGCCACCGGCCTGCTCGCGAAAGCGGTGCACGGCCTCGTCGGCCGGGCCGCTGGCGGCATTGGGCATCATCTGCGCCCAGCCGTCGATCGCCTGCTGCCAGCTGCCGTGGCCTTCAGGGCCGGGGGGGGAGCCAGGCGGTGCCGCAGCGTGCCGCAGGGCATCGCCCCAGGCACTGAAATACTGCCGCGCCAAGGCTTCCACATCGCCTGCGCCGCTGCCGCTGCCCGCCGTGTTCATGACCGCCCTCCCGTCTCGGGAAACGATGATAGCAATGCCGCGCTGCCCTGCCTCACGGCTTGGGGATGCGCAGGGTCTTGCTGATCATCAGCGAGCCGGACAGCGCGAACAGCAGCACCAGCGGGTGCAGCTGCCACGGGCCCAACTGCCACTGGCCCAGCCACAGGTCCGCGCCGGTCGCGCCGACGCTCGCCGCCACGGCCAGCACCACCACCAGCGCCAGGCTGGTCGGAATCGGGGTGCCCTCGAAGTACGGCACCTTGTCGCCTTCGCCCGCCAGTGCCTCGGCGGTCACGTTGTAACGCGCCAGGCGGCTGACGCCGCAGCAGACGAAATAGCTCAGCACCAGCCAGTCCCAGCCGCCCTGCATGCCGCAGGCGTAGGCCAGCGCGGCCGGGGCGACGCCGAAGGAGATGATGTCCGACAGCGAATCCAGCTCACGGCCCAGCGTGGAGCTGGATTTGCGCCAGCGGGCGATGCGCCCGTCCAGCGCGTCGAAAATGAAGGCCAGGGGGATCAAAGCCATGCCGAACAGCAGATAGCTTCGCTCGCCATCCTGCAGGTAGCGCATGGCGGCAAACACCGCCCCGGTGCCGCAGAACGCGTTGGCCAGGGTGAACCAGTCGGCCAGGTGGAACTCGCGCAACATCGAGAAGTGACGTTTCATGGAAGATCGGGTGGCGGCAATCGCTAGAGAGTACCGCGAGCGGCCTGCACGCGGACACCCCACCCTACGCCACCGTACCTCCGCCTTGCCGCGCCGTTCACGCCGGGGCCACCTGCGGTGAATTTTTGGCCACCCATCTTGACAGCGAGTGTCGGCGGGGGCCGACGGGGCTTATCCACAAACTTGCCCACGAGTCATCCACACCCCCTGTGGACAACTCAGTCTCAATAGACGCGACGATGGTGATTTGTTGATCACCGATGCTCATCGGGCGGGGGCGATCCCCCGTCACATGGCCCCCCATCACTGCCACCAGTGGGCTAAGCTGGTGGATGGACTCCGCCGCCGCCAGGTCCTGCCGCCCACCGACAGGAGTCTTGCGCGTGCTTTCCCCCGATGATCTGGCTGCCCAGTTGCGCCACCCCCACGGCGAGCATGCGCTTGCCGTGGCCGAATCGATGAACCACAGCAATGGCGAGCTCAACCGTGCCGCCATCGCCCTGCTCTCGGTCACCCCGGGCGAGCAGGTGCTGGAGATCGGCCCAGGCAATGCGGCCTTCGCGCAGGACCTGCTGCGCACACCGCGCAGCCGCTACGTGGGTGTCGATGTCTCTGCGGCGATGGTCGACGCGGGTAACGCGCTGCTGGCCGCGCACGGGCTGCAGGATCGCGCCGACGTCCGCCACGGTGATGCCCATGCCCTGCCCTTGGACTCGGCCTGCATCGATGCGGCGCTGGCGGTGAACACCCTGTATTTCTGGGACGAACTGAAATTCCCGTTCGCCGAACTCACCCGCGTGCTGCGCCCCGGGGGCCGGCTCTGCCTGGCCTTCGGCGATGCCGCCTTCATGCGCACCCTGCCGTTCACCGGGTACGGATTCCATCTGCATGAGCTGGCCGAGGTCGAGCAGGCGCTGCGCAGCGCCGGATTGACCGTGCAGGCCTGGCGCACGCATCGCGAAACCGGGTGCAGCAACGACGGCCGCGAAGTGACCAAGCACTTCCACCTGCTGCTCGCCCGCCGGTAGCGCCGGCCACTGGCCGGCAACCACGCACTACAGCCGGGTGTAACTCCACGACTGCATGGCACCGTCGCGGTACGGCATCACCCCATGGAAGGCGCGCGGTTCGTCGTCAAAGACCAGCGGCAGGAAGCTGCGATCGCCTTCCCACAGCGGCAGGCTGTCGATCTTGTCCACATCCACCCACTCCAGCGTGCCTTCCGGGTTGGAGGTCAGCGGCGTGCCGGTGAAGTCGTCGATGACGAACACGAAGCCGAACCAGTCCTCGCCGTTCTTGCCGAAGCCCGGCCAGCTGATCGTGCCGCGCAGGCGCATGGTGCCGCACTCGATCCCGGCCTCTTCGCGGATCTCGCGGCGCATGCAGGCGGCGGCATCTTCATCGCGCTCCATCTTGCCGCCCAGCCCGTTGTACTTGCCCAGGTGCAGGTCACCGGGGCGGGCGTTGCGGTGGATCATCAGCACTTGCTTGCCGTCGGCGGACAGCACGTAGCCCAGGGTGGCCACGATGGGGGTATAGGGCATATCGCACAGGCTCGGGTACACAGACCCCCGATTATGCGTGATCCGCCCGGGGACGGCTCAGGGCACCAGGCTGGCGCGGCGTGCGTCGGCCGGTGCGGTGACCGCGCCATCGCGGCGCAGGGTAGCCACGCCGTGGCCGCGTTCGGCCAGGTATTCCAGCCATTTGCCGAGGAAGGTGTTCATGCGCATCCGGTGGCTGATCAGCTCGGCCGGCGGCGGGTACATGCCCACCACGTCCTGCCAGCGGCGGCCCACGTAGCAATGGGTGGTCTCGGCCTGGCGGGCGTCGCGGTACAGGCGCACATAGGCCGATGGATCCGGCTGCCCGGTGACCGGGTCGGCGAAGTCATAGGTCAGCCGCAGTTCGACCGTGTAGCGGTGGCACTCGATCACGTCCAGGCGCACATCCAGCCCATCGCCGATCGAAGAAACGTAGCTGCCGGGGACGAGCTCGGAGGGTGCGAACAGGCGCACGAGGTGCTGGTAGTTCTCGGCGTACAGACCCATCAGCCAGCTCAAGCGGCTGAGCCGGGGGATGCGTTCGATACGGGGCGATGCCTGGGCCATGGGTCGATCCTACACGTTGATCTCCCAACGTGGGGGCGGCGCCGCCCCGGCCAAAGGGGCGGCCCGCCACCGGTTCACACCGGTCAATACATCTCGCGCTGCAGCCCCAGCGTGCCCAGCACCTTGCTCGAGATCTCCTCGATCGAGGTATGGGTGGTGCTCAGGGTCGGAATGCGCTCCATCCGGAACATGGTCTCGGCGGCGGCGACCTCGCGGCGGCAGGTCTCCAGATTCGCGTAACGCGAGTTCGGGCGGCGCTCCTGGCGGATCTGCTGCAGGCGGTCCGGGTCGATGGTCAGGCCAAACAGCTTTTTGCGGTACGGGCGCAGCCGCGGCGGCAGGCGGTCCTGCTCCAGGTCCTCATCCGTCAGCGGGTAATTGGCCGCGCGGACCCCGTAATGCAGGGCCAGATAGATGCAGGTCGGGGTCTTGCCGGCGCGGGACACGGCCACCAGGATCACGTCGGCATCGTCGTAGTTGATGGCGATGCCGTCGTCGTGGGTCAGCGCGAAGTTCATCGCGTTGATGCGGCGGTGGTAGGTCTCGAAGTCGACCATGCCGTGGGCCTGGCCGACCCGGGAATGCCGGTTGACCGCCAGTTCGCGCTCCAGCGGCTCGATGAAGGGGGCGAACACATCCAGCATCAATCCGCCGCTTTCGGCCAGGATGATGCTCAGCCCGCTGTCCACGCAGGAACTGACCACAATGGGCCGAACCTGGTACCGCTCCCCCGCTGCGCGGATCCTTTCACAGGCTTCGCGCGCTTTTTCCGGATCATCGATGAACGACATCCGGTCGGTGATGAAGCTGAACCCGGAGAACTGGGTCAGGAGGCTATGCCCAATGGTTTCAGCGGTGATACCGGTTCCATCGGACACGTAGAACACCGGACGGATCGTCGACATACGGCTTTTACCCC
>Ga0247813_10001632_pt1 | contig 16628 bp, 16 predicted proteins | sample UWRJL169409C1_FD_180719 | JGI IMG/M metagenome (GOLD analysis project Ga0247813, IMG submission 180719) | Plant litter microbial communities from Arlington Agricultural Research Station in Wisconsin, United States - UWRJ-L169-409C-1 | ecosystem: Environmental > Terrestrial > Plant litter >... | reverse complement strand
GGCCTTCGCGATGGCCTCCGCGGGGGTGCGGAAGGTCAGCACGCTCAGAACCGGCCCGAAGATCTCCTCCCTCGCGATGCGGTGGCTCGTCGAGACGTTCGTGAAGATCGTCGGGGCGAACCAGAATCCACTCTCGGGGATGTCGCACGCCGCGGTCCATCGGTCCGCGCCCTCGGCGTCGCCCACCTCTGACAGTTCGCGGATGCGGTCGAGCTGCTCGCGCGAGTTGATGGCTCCGATATCGGTGTTCTTGTCGAGCGGATCGCCCATGCGGAGCGTCGACAACCGCGCCTTGAGCCGGTCGACCACTTCATCGTGGATGTTCTCCTGCACGAGCAGGCGGCTTCCTGCGCAGCACACGTGGCCCTGGTTGAAGAAGATGCCGTTGACGATGCCCTCGATGGCCTGGTCGATCGGTGCGTCGTCGAAGACGATGTTGGCGGCCTTGCCGCCGAGCTCGAGCGTGAGACGCTTGCCGGTGCCCGCGGTAGAACGCGCGATCGCCTTACCGACGGCGGTCGAGCCGGTGAAGGCGACCTTGTTGACGTCGGGATGGTTGACGAGCGACTCCCCGGTCGCACCCGCGCCCGTAACGATGTTGACGACCCCAGCGGGCAGGTCCGCCTGCTGCAGGATCTCCGCGAAGAGCAGCGCGGTGAGAGACGTCGTCTCCGCGGGCTTGAGCACGACCGTGTTGCCCGCGGCGAGCGCGGGGGCGATCTTCCAGGCGAGCATGAGGAGCGGGAAGTTCCACGGGATCACCTGCGCTGCGACGCCGAGCGAGCGTGGGTTCGCGCCGATCCCTGCGAAGTCCAGTTTGTCCGCCCACCCCGCGTAGTAGAAGAACCACGCGGCCACGAGCGGGACATCGACGTCGCGGCTCTCCTTGATCGGCTTGCCGTTGTCGAGGCTCTCGGCGACCGCGAGTTCACGCGAGCGCTCCTGCACGAGTCGCGCGATGCGGAAGAGGTACTTTCCCCTGTCCGCCCCACTCAATCTCGACCACGTGCGGTCATAGGCGCGGCGTGCAGCTTTCACCGCAACATCCACGTCGTTCGAAGACGCGGTCGCGATTTCGGCGATGCGCTTTTCGGTCGCGGGCGAGATCGACAGAAAAGGTTCGCCATGGCCGTCGACGAACTCACCGTCGATGAAAAGACCGTAGGAGTCACGCAGGTTGAGGAGCGCCGTTGACTCCGGTGCTGCGGCATATTCGAGAAAGCTCATCGTCTAGTCCAATGTCACGTAGTCGGGGCCCGAGTAGTGGCCGGTGGTGATCTTCTGGCGCTGCAGGAGCACGTCGTTCAATAGTGAAGATGCGCCGAAACGGAACAGGTGCGGCACGAGCCACTCCTCGCCCACGGTTTCGGCGACAGTCACGAGGTACTTGATCGCATCCTTCGATGTGCGGATGCCACCGGCGGGCTTCACCCCGATTTTCTCTCCGGTCAGTCGATGCCAGTCACGCACCACCTCGAGCATGAGCAGGGTCACCGGGAGGGTCGCTGCCGGCGCCACCTTGCCCGTCGAGGTCTTGATAAAGTCACCGCCGGCGAGGATCGCGAGCCAGCTCGCCTTGCGCACGTTGTCGTAGGTGTTCAGCTCCCCGGTCTCGAGGATGACCTTGAGATGGGCGGAGCTGCCGTCTGAGCGCCTGCAGGCCTCCTTGACCGCTACTATCTGGTCGAACACCTGCCCGTAACGGCCGGAGAGGAACGCCCCACGGTCGATCACCATGTCTATCTCGTTGGCACCGGCATCCACCGCGTCGCGTGTGTCGGCGAGCTTGACCGCGAGCGATGCCCGCCCGCTCGGAAAGGCCGTGGCTACGGCGGCAACGGAGATGAGTCCCGTGTCGGGGTCGCCGTGGGCTGAGCCGAGAGCGTGGACGGCCGAGGCAACCATGTCGCCGTAGACGCACACCGCGGCGACTCGGGGAGTCGATGTGTCGGTGGCGTCGGGCGTGATCGCCTTGGCGACGAGAGAGCGCACCTTGCCGGGGGTGTCGGCGCCCTCGAGGGTCGTGAGGTCGATGAGGCGGATGATCGTGTCGAGTGCCCAGGCCTTCGACGTCGTCTTGATGGACCGAGTTCCGAGCGACGCCGCACGCTGCTCGAGGCCGACGGCATCCACTCCCGGAAGACCTTCGAGGTGCAGCCGCAGGCTCTTCTCGGTGAGGTCACCACCGATGAGCTCGAGGGCACGTTGTGCCGGGGCGAGAACCATGGTCATAGAAACTCCTCGGTGTGATCGACGATGATCATGCTCCAAGGCTAACAACCTCGCCTCAGCCGCGCACGGACTCCTCGAAGTGGGCTCGCCAGGTCTCGCCGCGATCGCGCTCCCAGTTCGCCCAGTCGACCGGACGCCCACGCAGCAGGTCTTCGAGTTGGTCGAGGTTGGTGAGCCAGTGCGCGCCGATGGATGCCGAGAACCGCGGCTCAACGTCGGTGACGAGACTCACGCCAAGTCGCGTGGCTCCCCCGCGGGTTCCGCCCTCGAGCACCTCGAGTGTGAGCTCGAGTTCGCCGATGTTCGACGTGGTCACGGCGAGCCGCTCGAACGGTTCGAGGGCGGTGATCTCGCCGCGCGTTGCCGCGAGATTCGTCGGCCCCGTCCAGTCGAGGTCGTATGCACCGCCGACGCGCAAGTCGATCGTGGCGTCGGCGAGCCAGCCTGCGACGAGATCCGGGTCGATGAGGGCATCCCAGACGATCTCGACCGGAAGGTCGTAGTCTCGGGAGAACCGCAGGGTGGAGCCACTCACGATGCCAGCCTAGGCGGGCGAGCTCGAACGAGCGACTGTCACGAGCGCCCTAAACTAATCCCCATGAGCAAGACGACAACCGGGTCGCCCGCGGCCACCCCGAAACGCAACCCGGCACTCGTAGCCCTCGACATCGTGGCGGCAGTCGTGTTCGTCGTCATCGGCCTCGTTCTGAGCCTCGTCGTCGTGGTGCAGGCGGGCCTGTATCCGCCGCTGCTGAGCTCGTGCGGCACCGGCCCCTACGACGGCCTCACCTGCAACAGCGGGTTTCTCAACGCCGTCATCATCGTGATGTCCGCGATCGCCATCTTCGCCTTCGCGATCGGTGCGGGAATGGTCGTCGTCAACCTGATCCGCCGCCGGGCCGTCTGGTACTGGCCGCTGCTCGGCATCGTGGTCACGCTTATCGGCTTCTATGCGGGCACGTACTTTGTGTCCCTCACCGCACCGGTGCTCGGTTGAGCGCCCGGCTGGCGCTCGGCGTCGACTTTGGAGGAACCAAGGTCGAAGCCGGATTCGTCGATGAGAACGGCGTCGTCCTGCAGCACACGCGCTTCCGGCGCCCGACCGGCGGCACCTCGACCTCGGAGCAGCTCTCCGATGCAGTGCGCGGCGTCATCGTCGATGCGCTCGCCACCCAGCCCGCAGGCAGCGAACTTGTCGGCATCGGGGTTGGCTCCGCAGGTCCGATCGCCATTCGCGAGGGCCTTACCTCGCCGCTCAACGTTCCCGCCTGGCGCGGCTTCGCCCTCCGCGATTTCGTCGCGGCGCTCGTTCCCGGGGTTCCCGTTCGCTATCGAATGGATGGGCTGTGCATCGCCCTCGCCGAACACTGGGTGGGTGCCGGCCGGGGTTACGACAACATCATGGGAATGATCGTCTCCACCGGGATCGGCGGTGGCATCATCACCCAGGGCCGCGCAATCGAGGGTCCGACCGGCAACGCGGGCCACATCGGCCACGTCGAGGTCGGCGGGTTCGACGAGGCCTGCAAGTGCGGCGGTATCGGCTGCGTGGAGGCCATCGCCTCCGGACCGAAGAGCGTCGAGTGGGCTGTGGCCCAGGGCTTCACGGGCTCGGTCGGCGAGGACCTCGCCGCCGCATACGCCGCGGGCGACCCGATCGCGGTAGCCGCGATCGAACGCGCCGGTCGCGCGATCGGACAGTCGATCGCGTCGGCGACGAGCCTCGTCGACCTCGAGCTCGTCGCCATCGGTGGAGGGTTCTCGCGTGTCACGCCAGACCTCTTCGACCTGATCCGCGCCGCGATCGCCCAGCGCGCCCAGTTCGGTTTCATCACCAAGGTCAAGGTCGTGCCCTCGGGGCTCTCCGACGCCGGACCCCTCATCGGCGCTGCAGCACTCGTTCACCGCGGCGAGATGATCAGCGACTACTAGAACCGTTCAGGGGCGTGGATGAGCCGCGAGCTCGTCTTCGATGAACCAGGGCTTGCCGAGCACAACTGCGGCGTAGAGCGCAGGCAGGGCGGTCACGAGCAGGAATACGAGCGGCACGCTCCAGCCGCCCGACGCATCGTGGAGCACGCCCACGAGGAGCGGGCCAAGCGCGCCGATGGTGTATCCGATGCCCTGAGCGAAGCCGCTGAGCGCGACCGAGCCAGCGTGGCCGCGCGTGCGCGCGTTGATGAGCACGAGGCTCACCGGGAAGAGCACGGGGCCCGCACCGACGAGGAACACCCACAGCCACGTGGCCACGGTAGGCACGAGCAGGAGCCCCGAGTAGCCGAGGATGAAGAACACGACACCCGCGTAGATGAGGATGCCGCTGTTGCGCCAGCGCGCGACGAGGATGGGCGCGATGATCGAGGCGGGGAGCCCGGCGAAGCTGAAGAGTGCGAGCAGCGATCCCGCGACAACCGGGGTGACCCCGGCGATGTCGATGAGGATCTCGGGAAGCCAGGCGAAGTTCGCGTAGGCGTTGATCGCGGAGACCGCGAGGGTCACCGTGATGGCGATCGCCGTCCTGGAGCGCCACAGGCGCGCCACAATCGCCGGGGATGCCTCCTCGACCTCGGGGGTTTCATCGAGCGCGGTCGCGGCGAGAGTAGCCCGGTGACGGCTGAGCAGGATGATCCACGGCACGATGGCGATGACGGCGAGCCCCGACCAGACGCCGAGCGAGAACCGCCAGCCGACCGAGTCGGCGAGCGGGGCCGCGAGGAGCGCGGGCAGTGCCGTGCTAATCGACATAATTGTCGCGTAGGTCGCAGTGAGGAGCCCCAAGCGATCGGGAAAGTAACGCTTCACCGCGGGCGGGAGCAGCACGTTCGCGATTCCCATGCCGACGAGGGCGAGAGCGCTTCCGATCAGGAGTGCCGCGTAGGTGCCCGACGCCGCCCGGGCAACGTGGCCGACGATCATGACGATGATCGCGAGCACGAGCGCACCCTCGAGGCCGAAGCGGCGCGCGATAGGCGGCGCGATGAATCCGGAAAGCGCGAAGAACACCGGCGGCAGCATCCCGATGACGCCGAGGCCCACACTCGTGAGCTCGATGTCCGCGCCGATCTCGTCGACGATCGGTGAGATCGCAGCAACGGCGGAGCGGATGCTCAGGGCGAGCGTGACGATTCCGAGAAGGGCGATCGTGCGGCCCGCCCAGAGAGGGAGGGTCGGAGACTGCGGCACTCCCCCAGTGTACGGGCGATGCGTACAGTGGGTTTCGTGAACGACATGTCCAGCTACTTTCCGCTCAGCCAGCGCCCCAAACGCGACGAGACGGACGTCACGAACAACTGGGCCCGCCACCGCGGCACGGTGCTCCTCGACCTCGCCGGCCTGCTCGATGAGCTGTCCGACGATCAGGTCGCGGAGGCCACGCTCGACATTGCCGGGGTCGTCACCGAACTCGAATGGCTGTCCACGACGAGCCGGGCGGCGCGGCTGGTGCGACGCGCGCGGCCCCAGACCGTGCGCGGTGAGCTCGGGGGGCGAGTGCGCGCGCTGTCCACAGCGGACCTCTCGAGCGGAGCCAGACGCTCAGTGGCCGACCTCGGCGACGCGGTCGTCGCCGCCTACGAGATTGCCTCGGCCACGGGCCATCCCATCGCCGTCGACCCGGTGGCGAGCGGAGCCGTCGCCCTCGCTCGTGGCCTCGGCGGACCGGTCGGTGCGCGCGCCGTCACTCGAGAACGCACTCTCGTCGCGACCGATGCCGACTGGCGGGTCGGTCACGGGCCGGAGCTGCCCGGCACGGCAGAGGCCATCGTTCTGTTTCTCTACGGCCGCGGAAGACTCACGAGATAGCGCGCGGCGGATATCCGAGAATGACGCGGATGCCCTGCTCGTCTGTGCGCATCTGTTCGGCGAGGGCGTCCATGCCGGAGAACTTGCGCATGCCCCTGATGTACTGCACGAACGAGACCTCGACGGTCCTGTCGTAGAGGTCGAGGCTCGCATCGAGCACGTGCGCCTCGACCTGCTTGTCGGGGATGCCCTCGAACGTCGGATTGTTGCCGATCGAGACCGCGGCGCCGTGGCGCTCACCGTCGACCGTGAGCCAGGCCGCGTACACGCCATCGGCGGGGATGAATCCCTCGATGTCAGGCGACAGGTTCGCCGTCGGGTAGCCGAGCTCGCGTCCACGCTGGAGGCCGTGCACGACTACGGCGCGGATCGTCGGCAGGTGCCCGAGCATCTCGGCGGCCGTGCCCACTTCTCCTTCGCCCAACAGCTCTCGCACCCAGGTGGATGACGCGCGTCGCTCGGTGCCATCGGCGATCATGTCTTCGATGAGCTGCACGTCGAAACCGTGCTCGACGCCGAGTTCGCGCAAGCGCTCGACGGTGCCGGCGCCCTTGGCGCCGAAGCGGAAGTCGCGGCCGACGAGCACTACCTTCGCGTGCAGCGCGACGACGAGAATCGACTGCACGAACTCCTCGGGGGTCTGCCTGCTGAAGGGCTCGTCGAAGGTAAGCATGACTGTCACGTCAACACCGGCTTCGGCGAGGCGATCGACCTTCTGCAGGTTGCTGAGCAGAGGCTCCGGGCACAGCTCGGGTCGCAGAAGGGCGAGTGGATGACGGTCGAAGGTGACGGCCGTAGCGACAAGCCCAGCGCTCCGGGCGACGTCGTTGAGGGCCGCGATGACCTTGCGGTGCCCGGCGTGGACCCCGTCGAACTTGCCGATCGTGACGGCGCTCGGACCGAAGTCCTGCGGCACAGCGCCCAGAGAGTCGAAGAACTGCATCAGTCGCGCGGCCGCTTCAGGTAGAGCCAGACCATGCCGACGATAGGCAGCACGAGCGGCACGAATCCGTAGCCGCGACCGAAGAACGACCACACGGTCTTCGAGGTGAAGAGCTCGGGGTCGAAGATGCTCAGGGTGCCGACGACGAGCACGCCCACGAGCTCGAAACCGATCGTGAACCACGCGACGCGGTACCAGGTGTCGCCCTGTCGAACGAGGGCGATGGTCGCGACGATGTAGATCACCGCGGCGAGAGCCGAGAGCGAGTACGCGAGAGGTGCGACGTCGAATTCGCTCGCGATCTGGTAGAACGATCGCCCGGTCGCGGCGAGCGCGAGGAGGCCGTACACGACTATGAGTACCCGCCCGAAGCCGGATCGGCGGGTGGAAGTTGTTGTGGTCATCGGTGAATAGATTACGCGACTTGAACGAACCAGATTTGGTTCATGCGGTAGAGCATGATCGCAACGGCGAGGCACGCGACCCCGAGCACGACGGTGCTCCAGCGGGTGCGGTCGACGAGACCGTAGAAGATGGCGAACGGTGGGATGAGCACGGCTGTCACGAGGTAGGTGTAGAACTCGAGAACACTCCCGGTCGCTGTATTGGCGAAGAGCGGCGCGAGAATTGCGACAACGAGTTGCGCGATGAGGAGCACACCGACGAGTGCGGTCGCCCCCATGGTGAGGTCGTTGGGCTTCTTGCCCGCGAGTCCGAGGACGACGGCGAGGAGTCCGGCCAGCACGGCAACCGCGACCTGCGCCCAGGTGAACCACTCGATCATGCGTGCACCTCGTCCGAGGGAAAGTTCACGATGGGTTTCGCACGATCGCCGGTCAGCTCGAACAGGCCGACGAGGCGACCCTCCGGTGAGACGGCGGCGATCGGTCCAGCGGTTCCCACGAGCGACGGCACCGCGATGCGCTTGCCGTGCACGAGGTCCACAACGTCCTGTTCGCTCGCGTCGTAGACGGGAAACAGCGCCGCCGCGGTCGACGTCGGCGTGCGGAGCTGCGTGGCCGGATCGAGGTCGTCGAGGGTCGCGGCATCCAGCACCGAGAAGGGCCCGATGCGGGTGCGTCGCAGCGCGGTGAGGTGCCCGCCCACCCCGAGGGTCTCGCCCAGGTCGCGAGCGAGCGCGCGGATGTAGGTGCCGCTCGAGCAGTCGACCCGAACATCCACGTCGGTAAAGGCACCATCGTGGCGCACGTCGAGCACGTCGAAGGCGCTGATGGTGACTCTTCGCGACTTGAGCTCGACTGCCTCGCCTTCGCGCACGAGCGCATAGGCACGCTTGCCGTCGACCTTGATCGCGCTCACGCTGCTCGGCACCTGCTCGATCTCGCCGCGCAGAGGAGCGATACCCGCCTCGATCTGCTCGACGGTGATCGCTGATGCATCGGCGGATGCCACGACGTCACCCTCGGCGTCGTCCGTCGACGTGGATGCCCCGAGTCGAATCGTGGCGAAGTACTCCTTGTCGAGCCCTACGACGAAGGTCAGGAGGCGAGTGGACGAGTTAAGGCCAAGGAGCAGGAGTCCTGTCGCCATCGGATCGAGCGTGCCGGCGTGCCCGACCTTGCGGGTTCCGGCGAGCTTGCGGGTGCGTGCGACAACACCGTGGCTCGTGATCCCTCCGGGTTTGTCGACGAGCAGGATGCCGCTCGTTGCTCCCGTAGTCACGTGCCCAAGTTTAGGCTGTTCCCATGCGCATAGGTGTCGTGGGGGCTGGCGCGGTCGGCGGAGTGCTCGCCGCACTCCTCGACCGGGCAGGACACGAGGTGTTCGTGACTGCTCGGGGTTCGCAGCTCGCCGCGATCCAGTCGGGCGGCCTGCGGCTCAGCGGGCACTGGGGCTCCCACATCGCGCCGGTGACCGTGGCCACCACGTTGCCCTCGGGCCTCGACCTCTCCCTCATCACGACGAAGGCGCAGGATGCCTCCGACGCGATCACGGCCAACTTCTCCGCCCTCGACGGCATCCCCGTGCTCGTCGTGCAGAACGGGCTTGAGGGGATTGCCGTTGCATCCGCTCTGCTGCCGCGCTCCCCCATCGCCGGCGGACTCGCGCTCTTCGCAGCCTCCTATCTAGCACCCGGAGAGGTGGCCGTCACGAGCCCTGCGCCGACCTACCTCGGAGGACCGGCGGCCGAGATGTTCGAGCAGGCGCTCGCCGCCGCCGTGCCGGTGAGCGTCGTCGAGAACTTCGCGGGCGCGCAGTGGACCAAGCTCTTCGTCAACCAGCTCAACGCGCTCCCCGCGATCACGGGACTCTCGGTGCAGGAGTGCATTGCCCACCCGGGTCTTCGGCGCGTGCTCACCGCGAGCATGCGAGAGGTTGTGCGGGTAGCGAAGTCCGCCGGGGTGCGCTTCGCGCCGCTGCAGGGGCTCACGGATGCCCGGCTCACTTGGTTCGCGCGGATGCCCCTGGTTCTCGGTCAGTTCCTGCCCCTGCGGTTCGGTCGGTACCTCGGCGAGACGCCCAATCCGGGATCGACGCTCCAGTCGATCCGCCGCGGCCAGCGCACCGAGATCGACTACCTCAACGGCGCCGTGGTGGCGGCCGGGCACGCCCCGGTCAACGCCGCGCTCGTCACCCTGGTGCACCAGGTCGAGACCTCGGGTATGTTCCTCACGCCCGACGAGGTGGTCGCGGCTGTCGGCTGACCCCGCTCAGCAGCTGTCCGCGAACACCCTGCGCGGGTGGGCGAAGTCGGCGTTGTCGATGATCGCGGTGGCCAGACTCGAGGGCTTCTCCTTCGCGTACAGCTTCTGTCCTCCGGCGTAGCGCGCGCTCACACCCGAAGCGCCATCACGCTCGAGGAGACGTGCCTCTGCGACAGCGGCTGGGGCATCCAGCCAGATCGAATAGTTCCACAGGCCGCGCAGCTCGGGACGGTTGAGAAAGATCCCCTCGACGACGAGAATCGCGTCGGCGGGCGCCGTGATCCATTTCGGCTCGACCTGAGCGTCGGCACGGTAATCGAAGTCGGCCGTCACGAATGCAGCACTGCCGCCGAGACGGAACGGCTCCACGAGCACGCGCCGAAACGTCGAGTAGTCATAGGAGTCTTCGTAGAAACCCCTCGGCGAGTCTTCGCCCTGGGCATACCGCTCCGCGCGTGGCCGGTGAAAGTCGTCGATCGAGGCGAGCACCGCAGCGTGGCCCTTGTCGATGAGTGCCTGCACGAGGTCGGCCGCGAAATGCGTCTTGCCCGCGCCATCCACACCGTCGATGGCGACGATAGCTCGCCCACGACCGTAGTTGTGCAGGATGTCGTCGGCGAGCGCTGCGAGCACGTCCTTCTTCTGCGGTGTCCATCGGGTCATGCAGCCAGTCTAGATTTGAGGCGTGAGTATTGCCGGGCCGCTGATCGAATGGTTCGCCACGAGCGGTCGCGACCTTCCGTGGCGTCGCCCGGGCTTCACCGCGTGGGGCACTCTCGTGAGCGAATTCATGCTGCAGCAGACCCCCGTCGTTCGCGTCATCCCGCGACTGGACGAATGGATGACACGCTGGCCCACTCCCGCCGATCTCGCCGCAGTGCCGAGCGGCGAGGCCGTGCGCGCGTGGCAGAGCCTCGGCTACCCGCGCCGTGCGCTCAACCTGCACGCCGCCGCCGTTGCCATCACCGAACGCCACGGCGGTGTCGTGCCGTCGGATGTCGACGAGCTCCTCGCCCTCCCCGGCGTCGGGGACTACACGGCGAGGGCCGTCGCCGTCTTCTCGTTCGGGTTCAGGCATCCCGTGGTCGACGTCAACATCCGCAGGGTCGTGGCGCGCGCGGTGCACGGTCTCGGCGAACCGGGGCCGGCTGCCAAAAAGGACCTCGTCGAGATGGAGTCGCTGCTTCCCCCGTCGAAGGAGGAATCGCGTGCCTTCACCGTCGCCATCATGGAGCTCGGCGCGCTCGTCTGCACGGCGCGCAATCCCCGGTGCGACGAGTGCCCGATCGCCAACCAGTGTGCGTGGCGCGCCGAAGGCTACCCGGCCTTCGAGGGCAAGCGGGCTCCGATCCAGAAGAGATTCGCAGGCTCCGATCGTCAGGTGCGCGGCCTCATCATGAAGGAGCTGCGCGCCTCCGACGTGCCGGTCACTCCCGCAGAGATCGACACTGTCTGGCCGGATGCGGCCCAGCGGGCCCGCGCCCTCGCCGGCCTCCTCGCCGACGGGCTCGTCGTCGAGGTCGAGGGCGGGTACGAGCTGCCGTCGTAAGCTTCCCTCGTGCCCACCGCCTCCCTGCGCCTCTCCTCCACCCCCGCGGGCGAGCTCGCTACTGCACTAGCGGCGATTCCATCCTCGCTCGGACTCACGCGCGAGTTTCCGCCCCTAGACATCCCGTCGCCAGCGCTCCCCGAGGCCGACCTGACCCACCTCGCGTTCGTCACCGTCGACCCGCCCGGCGCAACCGACCTCGACCAGGCCTTTCTGCTCGAGCGTGACGGCGAAGGCTACCTCGTGCACTACGCGATAGCGGATGTCGCCCTCTTCGTCGAGCCGGGCAGCCCGCTCGACGCCGAAGCACGACGCCGAGGGCAGACGATCTATGCGCCTGACGGCAGGATTCCGCTGCACCCGCCCGCACTGAGCGAGGGTGCCGCATCCCTGCTGCCCGGCGTCGAGCGCAGTGCGTACGTCTGGCGCTTCGAGCTCGACGGCACCGCTGCAGTGCTCTCCACCTCGCTGACTCGTGCACGGGTGCGCAGCTGCGCTCAACTCACCTATGAGACCGTCGATGAGCCGCTGCTGCGGGAGATCGGCGAGAGGCGCATCCAGCTCGAACGAGCCCGCGGCGGCGCGAGCCTCACCCTGCCGGAAACCGAGATACAGGAGAACGACGGCGTCTACTCGCTCGAACGCCGGGAGCCGCTGCCCGCCGAGGCGTGGAACGCCCAGCTCTCGCTCATGACCGGCATGGCGGCCGCGGACCTCATGCTCGGGGCGAAGGTCGGGATCCTGCGCACCATGCCCGAGGCCGACCCGAGCGCGGTCGACAGCTTTCGGCTGCAGTCGCGAGCGCTCGGCGTCCCGTGGGCTGCCGATGTGCCGTACGGCGATTACCTGCGCGGCCTCGACACGTCGACGCCCGCCGGACTCGCGATCATGTACGCGGCAGCCTCGCTGTTTCGCGGGGCGGGCTACACGGTTTTCGATGGCTCACTCCCGGCCGAAATCGAGCAGGCAGCCGTCGGCGCACCGTACGCGCACGCGACAGCACCACTGCGCCGCCTCGTCGACCGGTTCGTGCTTGCTGCGTGTGAGGCCATTGCGAACGACCGACCGGTGCCCGACTGGGTGCGAGAGGCTCTGCCGGAACTCCCTGGGATCATGGCGGCATCCGGATCCGTCGCCGGCCAGGTGGACCGCCAGGCGATCGACACGATCGAGGCTGCGCTCCTGCACGGGCGCGTGGGTGAGTCTTTCGACGCGACAGTGATTTCGGCCCGAGCGAACTCCGGAACGATCCAGCTCGCCGATCCCGCGGTCACCGCCTCGTGCGATGGCGCTCTCGAGGCCGGTTCTGTTATCGGGGCCCGATTGGATGTCGCGGAGATCAGCACAGCAACGGTGCGCTTCAGCGCGGTTTAACCTGCGGTGCATACTGGGTCGATGACAACTCCATCGTTGTGGCGTCACGGAGGGTTCCTGCGCCTCTGGGGCGGCGAAACGACGAGTCAGCTCGGAGCCAAGTTGGGCGAGATCGCCATCCCGGTGCTCGCCGTCGTCGTGCTGCACGCGAGCGAGTTCGAGGTCGGATTGCTCGGCGCAGCCGCAACCGCGGCTTTTCTCGTCGTGGGTCTTCCCGCGGGAGCCCTCATCGACCGCATGCTCAAGCGGCAGGTCATGCTGCGCGCCGACCTCGTGCGCGCTGTGGCCATGGGCGCCATCCCGCTGCTGTGGTTTCTCGGGGTGCTCGAGATGTGGCACCTCATCGTGCTCGCGACGATCGTGGGCATCGCGAGGGTCTTCTTCGACGTCGCGTACCAGAGCTACATCCCCGTGCTCGTCGACCGGGAGCAGATCTCCGACGCCAACTCGAAGCTCGAGACCACGTCGCAACTCGCCGGGATCGGCGGGCCCGCACTCGGCGGTGCGCTCCTGACCATCATGCAGGCGCCGGTGATCCTGCTCTCCACCGCGGTGACCTACGTCGTGTCCTTCATCATGCTGACGACGATCCGTGACACAGAGGTGCGCGCACCGATCAGTGACCGGCGGCCGCTCTGGGTGGAGATCCGCGAAGGGATGGCGTTCGTGTGGCGTGAGCCGCTGCTGCGCCGGATCGTCGCTGCGACCGCGACCACCAACCTCTTCTCGACGTTCGCGCTGACGCTGCTGCCGATCCTGGTTCTCCGGGAGCTCGGACTCAGCCCGGCCGTACTCGGCGTCGCATTGGGAATCGGCGCTGTCGGGGGGCTGCTCGGAGCAGCCGCATCCAGCCGCCTCACGACATGGCTCGGCGAGGGCTCGATCATCGTCTGGTCATCGCTCGCGTGCGGCGGTGCCGGGCTGCTGTTCGCGTGCCTCACGATCGTGCCGGCGCCGGTGATCGTGCCGCTCTTCGTCGCAGCCGAGTTCTGCATGGCCTTCGGTGTGCTCGTCTACAACATCGCCCAGGTGAGCTTTCGCCAGCGCATCTGCCCGACACCGTTGCTCGGGCGCATGAATGCGTCGATCCGCTTTGTGGTGTGGGGCGTCCTGCCGATCGCCGGGCTCGCCTCGGGCATCGTGTCGACAGCGATCGGGGTGGTCCCGGTCATCTGGATCGGCATGGTCGGCGCTGTGCTCGCGTCAGGATTTGTGCTGTTCTCGCCGCTCACGGGCATGCGGACGTTGCCCGAGTCGGCGGTCGCCGAAGCCGAGCAGGTGGCATCGAATCTCGAGGAGTCCGACTAGCCGTTGGGCAGGTGTCTTCTCTGCGACCTACGGACGGGGACCGGACTCGAACACGGCGTCGTCATCGTCTTCGTCGTCACCGTCGTCGTCTTCGTCGTCTTCTTCGTAGACGCGCGGCTTGACGTAGGGGTCTTCGTCGCCCGCGTACTGGGCTGTCTTGGCGAGTGACTCGACCTCGGTGTCGCGATTGCGGGCTTCAGCCAGGAGCGACTCGATGAGCGCGGCGTTCTCAGGAACACCGTCGGCGATGAACTCGAGCGACGGGGTGAGGCGCGCGGTGATGTTCTTGCCGACCTCGCTGCGGATCATGCCGGTCGCCGACTTGAGGGCCGCAGCGGAGTCCGCGCGCTCCTCGTCGGTGCCGTAGACCGTGTAGAAGATCGAGGCATGCTGGAGGTCACCCGTGACGCGAACGTCGGTGATGGTGACGAAGCCCAGGCGCGGGTCCTTGATGCCGCGCTCGAGCACCTTGGCGACAATCACCTTGATGCGGTCCGCCATCTTCGCGGCGCGTGCTGCGTCAACCATCTAGTTCTCCTTTGCCGTGCGTTTAACTGTAGGAGGCTGGCGCCGGTATCGGGGAAAGCAGACTCGGGGTAGGGGCCCCTTTCTGCGTCCCCGATGCCGGCGCCAGCCGACTCCACGTACTAGACGCGGGGCTTTTCCTTCATTTCGATTGTCTCGATCTCGTCGCCGATCTCGATGTCGTTGAACTTGCCCAGACCGATACCGGCCTCGAAGTCCGTACGAACCTCGGTGACGTCGTCCTTGAAGCGACGGAGCGACTCGATGGCGAGGTTGTCGCCGACGACCACACCGTCACGGATAACGCGAGCCTTCGCGTTTCGCGTGATGGTTCCGGAGCGCACGATGACACCCGCGACGTTGCCGAACTTGGAGGAACGGAAGATCTCGCGGATCTCTGCAACACCACTCTGGACTTCTTCGTACTCGGGCTTGAGCATTCCCTTGAGCGAGCTCTCGACATCGTCGAGGGCCGCGTAGATGACCGAGTAGAAGCGCACGTCGACACCCTCGCGCGACGCACGATCGCGAGCCTTCGGGTCGGGGCGCACGTTGAATCCGATGATGATCGCGTTGTCGACGGTTGCGAGGTTGACGTCGCTCTCGGTGACAGCACCAACACCGCGGTGGATGATGCGCAACTGAACGCTGTCGTCGACCTCGATCTTGAGCAGCGACTCCTCGAGTGCTTCAACAGCACCGGAGACGTCACCCTTGATGATGAGGTTGAGCGACTCGACCTTGCCGTCTTCGAGGGCCTTGGTGAAGTCCTCGAGGCTGATGCGCTTGCGGCTGCGAGCGAGCAGGGCGTTGCGCTCGACGGCTTCGCGCTTCTCGGCGATCTGGCGGGCAGTGCGGTCATCGTCGGTGACGAGGAACGTGTCGCCTGCACGGGGAACGGACGTGAGTCCGAGCACCGAGACGGGGCGAGCGGGTGTGGCGAACTCAACCGACTTGCCGTTCTCGTCGAACATTGCGCGAACGCGGCCATAGGCCGTTCCGGCGACGATCGGGTCGCCGACCTCGAGGGTTCCCGACTGGATGAGCACTGTCGCAACAGCACCGCGCCCCTTGTCGAGCTTTGCCTCGATGGCAACACCGCGGGCGTCCTTGTTCGGGTTCGCGCGCATGTCGAGTCCGGCATCCGCTGTGAGCAGCACGGCGTCAAGCAGGGTGTCGATTCCGATGTTGTTGAGCGCCGAAACGTCAACGAACATCGTGTCTCCGCCGTACTCTTCAGCGACGAGGCCGAATTCGGTGAGCTGCTGGCGGACCTTTGCGGGGTTCGCGCCATCCTTATCGATCTTGTTCACCGCGACCACGATCGGCACGCCGGCTGCCTGCGCGTGGTTGAGAGCCTCAACCGTCTGCGGCATGATGCCGTCGTCCGCCGCGACCACGAGGATCGCGATGTCGGTGACCTGGGCACCACGGGCACGCATGGCGGTGAACGCCTCGTGGCCCGGTGTGTCGATGAAGGTGATCTTGCGATCGATTCCCTCGTGAACAGTCTCGACCTGGTACGCACCGATGTGCTGCGTAATTCCGCCGGCCTCGGAGGCTACGACGTTCGCGTTGCGGATCGCATCGAGAAGTCGTGTCTTACCGTGGTCGACGTGACCCATGACCGTGACGACGGGGGGACGCACGACGAGGTCTTCGTCGTTCTCGTCTTCGAGTTCCTGGTCGAGGTCGAGGTCGAAGCCGGCGAGAAGCTCGCGGTCCTCGTCCTCGGGCGAGACCATGTCGATCTTGAAGCCGAGCTCGTCACCGAGGATGGCGAAGGTCGCTTCATCCAGTGATTCCGTAGCCGTGGCCATCTGGCCGAGGTGGAAGAGCACCGTGACGAGGTTTCCGGGGCTCGTGTCGATCTTGTCGGCGAAATCGGTGATCGAGGCGCCACGACGGAGACGGATGACCGTCGTGCCGTCGCCGCGGGGAACACTGACGCCACCCAGCGACGGGGCTTCGCGCAGCTCGAACTCGGCGCGCTTTGTGCGCTTCGACTTGCGTGCCTTGCTCTTGCCGCCACCGCGACCGAACGCTCCAGCAGTTCCACCACCGGGGCCACGACCACGGCCGCCACCGCCCGCGGGGCGGTTGGGGCCGAAGTTGGATCCGGGAGCTCCCGCGGGAGCACCGGGTGCACCACCGGGACGGAAGCCTCCACCGGCACCCGCGGGGCGGGGCCCACCCGGACGGAATCCGCCACCACCGGCGCCACCGGGAC
>Ga0247813_10001631_pt1 | contig 16632 bp, 6 predicted proteins | sample UWRJL169409C1_FD_180719 | JGI IMG/M metagenome (GOLD analysis project Ga0247813, IMG submission 180719) | Plant litter microbial communities from Arlington Agricultural Research Station in Wisconsin, United States - UWRJ-L169-409C-1 | ecosystem: Environmental > Terrestrial > Plant litter >... | reverse complement strand
ACACTGCGCGGCGATGTCAGATCGGGATGGCGCCGGATGGGTCATGTGCGTGATAGGAGGGCCTTTTTTGAACCTCAATGGTGCGGACCGGGCGCCTGATCATGGCCAAGTTTCTGAGCGGCAATCAAAACCTCAAGGCGATTGCGAACATTGAGCTTCTGCATAAGGATAGTCATGTAGTTTTTGACGGTCTTTTCGCCGATCTTCAACTCGGAGGCGATCTGGCGGTTGGTGCAGCCCCGTGTCAGCATCGCGATGATCTGGGCTTCCCGAATGCTCAGTTTAACCGGCGGCCCGGCGGCGACGCGCAACGAGGCGAGCCTTTGTTCTTCGATCAATTTGTAGGCCAAGCCACGCGTGATGAACGTCTCGCCTCGGTACACTGCCCTGACGCCTTCGATCAGCTCCTGCGGACTACTGCCCTTCAGCACATAGCCGCTAGCCCCGGCATCGAGTGCTTTGATCGCAATGTCTGAGCGCGACATCGCGCTAAAGGCGAGGACTTTTGTATTTCCGCCGGTTCTCACGAGCTTTAGAATTGTGTCAAATATGTTCCCCGGCATCATAACGTCGACGATGAAAACATCAGGTGTTGATCGAAGGCCGATCTCAAGTGCCTCATCCGCGTTGGATCCGGTGCCGACGACTTCAAATTCTTCTTCCGTTTTAAATAGCTCTAAAAGACCTGAAAGCATTAATGGATGATCGTCGGCCAAAGCCAGCGAAATTGGTCTCATGGTTGATCTCCCCACCCTCCGTAACGTAACTATACGCTTGCGGAATTTGTATGTCCATCTGGGTAGTAAGCAAGTTATACTGATTAGGTATGTCATAACATGACTATCATGAAATTGATAAATTGCTGCGAAATAACAATGAGGTATATTATTTTGCGACCAAATATATAATGTGTGGATACACGGAGCAGTTGTGTGGTGTTTTTAAAATCTGCCTGTGTATCAATTTAGTCGCTATTGCCATTGAGCGGGACAGTGACCACGAGCTCGGTTCCTTGACTGTCTCGCCGTCTGACCTTGAGCGTGCCACGAAAAGCCTGTACTCTGTTGTGGATGCCGAGCAGGCCGAGAGGCAGTCGGTCCTGACTGGTCTGATTGAGCGGTAAACCCGGCCCACCGTCACTGACCGTAATCGTAATGGACCTGTCGTCTGCAATCGCATCGATATGTTGATCGACACCGTTTCCGTGGCGAAACGCATTATTCAGTCCTTCCTGTACAATGCGGTAGAGACAGATTTTAAGCGAGCTCGCCACTGTGAGCGGCAGCCTCGTGTAGCTGGCGCTAACCCAGGTTCCTGTTGTGAACTGGTGGCGATCGACGGCCAGCCTCAGCGCGTCCTCCAGTGAAAGCTCTTCGATCTGGGGCATGATAAGCCCTGTCGAAAGATCTCTCAGTTGGGTGAGACATTCTGTGGCGACACTGGAAGGGGTTAGATTTTGGGGCACGTCTTTTGTCGCCGACTGCCCCAGCCGCAATATAAGCAATGCCAAAAGTTGCATCGGTCCATCGTGCAAATCCGAACCGATACGGTTGAGAAGGCTCTCGTTTGACTTGCTGGCTTCGAGACGGGCCTTGTTGGCGAGTTCGCGCAGGTCCCTGTTCTGTTGCGCCAGAGCCTGTGCATCTGCCAACTGAGCCTTCAATCTGTCTCGCTGGGCAGCAATTATGCTGTCGGCACGGCGGACAATCGCGTAAAGCGCGGCCAGAATCGCAAGCGTTGTCGCTGCAACAATGTACCAGGTTCGCCGTTGAACGTCGTTGCGCCGTTCGATGAATTCGCGTGCATCTTCGTAAACCTCTCCGACAGCCAGGGTTTCTCTCGTCCCCTCCCGATAGATGGGCGCATAGATTTCGATAAGTGGCCTATCTTGAGCCTGAGCCTGATGTCCTTCGTCATCATGCCCGGTCTCGAGCTGAGCAGAGACTTTGCCCATAAAGGCTGCCTCGACACTGGGTGATGGAAAGGTTTTTCCGATCAGGGCCTTGTCGGTGCTGTAGAGGATCAGGCCGTCGCGGCGCCAGATGCGCAAGCTTTCGATACGGCGTGCGAGGTCGGGATTGATCAGCAGCTCGTCCAGTTCCTCGATTCCTTCCGGCGTAACGGTGGGACCAAGGTCGCCGGATTGAACATGACGGGCGAGAAACCCCTCCATGTAGAGAGCGCCCGAGTCCGCGCGGCTTTGGAGCTGGCTCGCGGCGATTTGCAGGCTCACCCATTCGCCCAGAATGGCCATTGAGAGGCCAAGGATCAGCGAAGCGACAGTGAGAAATTGTGATTGCAGGCTAAGGTGTTGCCACAAATAACTTAACTGGAAGGTTGCGGTTTTGTTGCGATCGTCAACCGGGACGTTGGTCACATCGTGCTTAGGGGCCAAGGTCATCACCTCCTCTAGTACAAAGTCGCAAGAAATCCCCGACCAAGGCAACTGTTCAACCAGCATGAGAACAACTGATTATTAGCGAATTAGATTAAGCGAACGTTTGTGTCGACGATGGCGGTTTGCCGATCTGCGGCAGAAAGAATCATTACTGAACATTCAATAATTATTTCAAGCGGGCAACGTAGAATCGTGGCCGCGGCAATCAAAGGGAGAGAAGAGATGGTCGCCTATATTCGTTCTGATCTTGATTTCATCTTGAAGCAGATAAAGATTGCCGAGGATCACGCGCTTTTTGAACAATCCGGAGGCACCCAGGGCAAGTCGCTTTTCGGTCCGGGCGGCTCTATTCCAAGCTACAACATTTCGTGGGGACTGCGAACGGTTGACGGGACCTACAACAATCCGCTGCATCCGGAATGGGGAGCGGCCGACAATGAATTCCCCGAGCCGCTGGGCACGGATTTCCGCACCATCATGGTCGACCCCGATGGTCCCGGCCCGGCACCGATGATGCCGGTGACCTATCAGCCTGGCGTCGACAATGACGGCCCCGGAACTGCCCGCCCCGGCGATGTCTTTGACCCCTATGTCCGGACCATCTCTAACCTGCTCGTCGACCAGACCCTTGGCAACCCGTCTGCCATCCTGACGGGTCTCCAGCGGGCAGGTATCGCCCCGCCGGAACAACAGATGGCCGTTACGGCGGCGATTTCCGCCGCCTATGCCCCGTTGATCCCGCAGTTCAGGGCCGTTGCGACGGCAGAACGCGACTATGCAGAAGCTGCAGCCGCAGCCTCGGCAAGCCCCAACAATGCGGCATTGCAACAGGCGGCGACTGATGCACTCACGGACCTGAACGCGGCACGGCTGGAGCTTTCCTCGTTAGACGATGACCTGATGGCCCTTCTCGAAACCAACGGGATCGAACTGGAGGGCGCCAACGTCAAGATTGCCAACCTGGCGCCGGACGAAGGTCTGTCGGCATCATTCAATTCCTGGTTCACGCTCTTTGGCCAATTCTTCGATCACGGCCTCGATCTGGTCGCAAAGGGTGGCAACGGTACGGTGTTCATCCCGCTGATGCCGGATGACCCACTCTATGTGCCAGGCGGCACCACGAACTTCATGGTCCTGACACGTGCGACCCTGGCAGGGCCGGGCAACGATGGCGTGATGGGAACTGCCGACGATACCGACCGTCCGGTGAACAACACCACATCCTTCGTCGACCAGAACCAAACCTACACGTCGCACCCCTCTCATCAGGTCTTCCTTCGCCAGTATGTTTTGAACGGGGACGGCGTCCCCGTCGCAACCGGGCAACTGATTGAGGGCGTCAATGGTGGCATGGCCACCTGGGCCGACGTCAAGGCACAGGCAAGAAACATCCTCGGCATCGACTTGACCGATTTTCACGTCGGTAACCTGCCTTTGCTGGCAACCGATGCTTACGGCAACTTCATTCCCCATCCGACCACGGGCTTCCCGCAGGTCGTCATGGCAGGCCCTCCGCAGACGCTTGCATCCGGCACGCCAGCCGCGCCGCTCAGCCTCTTCAATCTCGTTGCCGACGGCGCCGACGCGGACACGCTTCCAGATGTCGTGCATCTGGCAGTCAGGACCGGCCACGCCTTCCTGGCAGACATTGCCCACAACGCGGTCCCGACCGGTCTTGCCGACGGTGATCTCGAGATCGGCCTGGGCAATCCGGACCAAACGCCAACCGATGGACAGTACGACAATGAGCTGCTCGATGCCCACTTCATCGCCGGCGACGGCCGCGCAAACGAGAATATCGGCCTGACAGCCGTCCACCATGTGTTCCACTCCGAACACAATCGGCTGGTCCAGCACACCAAGGATGTGGTCCTTGCCGATGCCAATGCCATGCTCACCAACGGCGCCTCCCAGGCAGAAGCGGTGGCTTTCCTCAACGAGTGGTTGAGCGTCGACGTCGCGGCGGTCCCGGCAAACGCAGCCGGGCTGATCTGGGATGGCGAACGCCTTTTCCAGGCTGCCAAGTTTGGCACCGAAATGCAGTACCAGCATCTTGTGTTTGAAGAGTTCGCACGCAAGATCCAGCCCAACATCAACGTGTTCCTGGTGCCCGACGGTTTTGACGTCACCATCGATCCTTCGATCGTTGCCGAGTTCGCCCATGTGGTTTACCGCTTCGGCCACTCGATGCTGACGGAATCGATCGACCGCTTCGATGAAAACTTCAACGAAGATCATATCGGTTTGATCGAGGGCTTCCTCAATCCGATCCAGTTCAAGAACAATGGCACAGCCGATGTCGTCGACGCGGATATCGCCGCCGGCGCCATTATCCGCGGCATGACACGACAGGTCGGCAACGAGATCGATGAGTTCGTGACCAGCGCTCTGCGCAACAACCTGCTTGGGCTGCCGCTCGATCTGGCGACCATCAACCTTGCACGCGGTCGCGACACCGGGGTGCCGACCTTGAACGAGGCACGCGCCCAGTTCTACGCGGCCACAAATCAGGATAGCCTGCTCAAACCTTACGAAAGCTGGGTCGACTTCGCCGGACATCTCAAGCATGAAGCCTCGATCATCAACTTCATCGCCGCCTATGGCACGCATTCGCTGATCACGGGTCAAACGACGATTGAAGGCAAGCGTGACGCCGCCATGACCCTGATCTTCGATCAGTCCTACGGCAGCCTCGCAGTGCAGGCAGATTCCGCCGACTTCCTCAATGCCACCGGAGCCTATGCCGGCGGTTCGCTTGGCGGCCTCAACGATATCGATCTTTGGATCGGTGGTCTTGCCGAACAGATCATGCCGTTCGGCGGCATGCTCGGCTCGACGTTCAACTTCGTCTTCGAAACCCAGATGGAGAAATTGCAGAGCGGCGACCGTTTCTACTATCTGCAGCGTCTCGACGGCCTGCACCTCTTCGGCGAGATGGAGAACAACTCATTCGCTGCCATGATCATGCGCAATACGGATGCGGGACATCTTCCGTCCGACGTCTTCTCGACACCCGGTCTCATTCTCGAGATCGATAGGACCAAGCAGTATAATCCCGGTCTCGGCGAGACGGCCGGAGCAGACGGCATACTGGAAGACAATCCTGCGACGGCTGCAAACGAAAGTGCCGACAACCTCGGTAACGATCCGATTGGTGGTGGCATTCTGACGCCTCTGGTCGTGCGCAACAACCCGGCGACAGCGGGACCGGATACCAATTACCTCAAGTATACCGGCGGAGACCACGTTGTTCTTGGCGGCACCGAAGGGAACGATATCCTGATCGCCGGCATCGGTGACGACACGCTCTACGGCGATGGCGGCAACGACCGGTTGGAAGGCGGCTTCGGCAACGACATCATCAATGCCGGTGCGGGCGATGACATTATTGTCGACTCCGGCGGCGACGACAATATCAAGGCTGGCGCGGGCAATGACGTCGTCCACGCCGGACCGGGGCTCGACCTGGTCATGGGCAATGATGGTCAGGACTTTATCTTCCTTGGCACCGACATGGGGTCGGAGGTCTTTGCCGGAACCGGCAACGACTTCATCTACGGCAACAAGAACGCCGAACGTATCCTCGGCAACGAAGGCGACGACTGGATCGAGACAGGCACGTTCGACGGTGCGCCTGGTGACAACTTCGACGAAGTCTTTGCGCATGACGGTGTTGATGGGCACGACGTCTTCCTCGGCGACGGTGGCTTTGACGAGTTCATCGGTGAAGGCGGCGACGACATCATGGTCGGCAGTTCCGGCCGCGGCAAGATGGTAGGCATGTCCGGCTTCGACTGGGCAACCTATAAGGACAACGTCCGCGGTGTAAACGCCGACCTGTCGATCCCGATCGTCTTCGACGAGGCGCCGGTTCTGCCGGAGAATGCCGCGCTCGATGAATACGAATCCATGGAAGGGCTCTCCGGGACGAGGTTCAATGACGTCCTGGCCGGTACGGAAGACGTGGCAGCGGATCGCGCTCCACTCGCCCAGGGTGGGACGACTGGCTACCTCGGCAGCGTGCTCGACGCTCAAGGCATAGCGCTTATCAATGGCCTGCAGGCCCTGCTTGGCGCCGACGTCACCTCGTTTGGCGGCGGAGACATCATCCTGGGCGGTGATGGCAGCGATCGTATCATCGGCAACGCCGGCGATGACATCATCGACGGCGACAAATGGCTCGACGTGCAGATCGGCGTCTATGCCGCCAACGATCCGGAGCATACCGGCACGCCTGTGCTGCACAACAGCATGACGACGCTCGCCGCCTCCATGTTCAACGGCAGCATCAATCCGGGTCAGCTGGCGATCGTTCGCACAATCCGCAACAGCAACGACCAGCCCGATAGCGACGGGATTGCCGATATTGACACGGCGGTCTTTTCGGGTGCCCGTGCCGAATACGACATCGCCTTTAATGTTGACGGTACGGTCACGGTAGCCCATGTCGGCGGGCTGGCAACCGACGGAACGGATACGATCCGAAACGTCGAACTGTTGGATTTCACCGACCAGGACATCTCACTACAGGCGCCGACGCTGGATCTGCACGGGCCCTCGACCACAACGACCACTGCGACGGTCGCACAGGCCTATCGCGATACGTTTGTCACCGCCGCCTATACAAATAACAACGGCGCTTCAAACTGGGGTGGAGCATGGGTCGAGGCCGGGGATACAGGAGGTGCAACGGGCGGTGATGTCAGCATCGCTGGCGGCAGACTGCAATTCGTCGCCGGTATCGATGGCGATGAAACCCTTGCCCGCCCGGTCAATCTGACGGGCATCACCAGGGCGACGCTGAGCTTTGACTATCAATCCGTCGGTCTTGACGGCGGCGAGAACGTCGTGGTCGAAGCCCGCAATACGGTGGCCGGCGCATGGACAGGGCTTGGCACACTGGGCGGCACTGCGAATACCAATTTTTCGGCGGCAATTCCGGCGGCCCTGATCGGCGCCAATACCCAAATCCGCTTCAGAACAGTTGGTACTTATGACGTCGGTGAAAACTTCTTCATCGACAACGTCAACATCCAAACGGAAGTTGATACGATAACGCCCGTGCCCGGTGGACCCGGCAACGACTACCAGACCACCTACACCGAGAATGCACCCGGTGTGGCGATTGCACTTGCTCCCGTGATTACGGACGACGGTACGACCTTGGCCTCTGCTCGGGTTGTCCTGACCAATGCCAGCGCCGGTGACGTCCTGTCGGCGGCCGGCTTGCCGGCAGGCATTACCGCGTCGGTGGACACTTCGGTTGCCGGACAGATCACCTTGAACCTGACGGGCACGTCGTCAATTGCCAACTACCGCACCGCGATCCAACAGGTGCGCTATGTCAACAACTCTGACAACCCGAGCACAGCCGCTCGTACCATCCAGGTCACCGTCAACGACGGGCTGCTAACCAGCGCGGTGGCGACCACGACCGTCAGCGTGACCGCAAGCAATGACGTTCCGGCCGCCAACAACGACACGATCATTACCAATGCCCTAGCTGGGGAGAACTTTGCCATCTCGCATGCGGCGCTGCTTGCAAACGACGCTGACCCGGAAGGAGCCGCGCTGACCATTACAGGCGTCAGCACTCCAAATGGCGTCAGTGCTCCGGTCCTCGGGGCAGGCATCATAACTCTAAATGATACAGGCGCTGCTGGCGGAACATTCGTCTACACAGCAAGCGACGGGTCCCTGACTGACCCTGCGACCGTTACCATCAACCGTGTGGCCGGGAACATCACCGGCACCGGCGCTGCCGACATCATCGTCGGCAATACGGCGGGCACGACGATCAACGGCGCCGGCGGCAACGACAACATCGATGCCGGCGATGGCGGAGATACGATCAATGGTGGCGCCGGTAACGACATCATCGATGCGGGCACCGGCAACGACACGATCACCATGAACGCCACTGACGGGTTCGACCGGATCGATGGCGACCTTGGCACCGATACCTTCCAGTTAATCGGCAATGGCGAGGCCGAGACGTTCCGCATCTACGCAAAGGCCGCGGCCATTGCTGCGGGGGTTCCGGTCACCGGTACGGACGCCGAAATCATCATCACCCGCACGGTCGGACTGACCACCACGGTCATTGCGGAGCTCGACAATATCGAAGAGATCACGGTCAACACTCTCAATACGACCGCGAATAACGGCAACAACCCGACCACGCCTGACGGCGGAGCCAGCAATGGGGATACCATCCAGGTGTTCGGCAACTTCAATGCACCGTTCACCAGCTTGAACTTCAACACGATTACCATCGACGGCAATACCGGAAACGACACTGTCGACATAACCGGGCTCAGTTCCGAGCACCGGATCGTCTTCCGGTCCAATGGTGGCACTGACACGATTATTGGCCAACTGCGTTCGCAGGACGTGATCGAACTTGGCGGTACGCTGACCGACTTCGTGACGAGCGAAGCCGATGGCAACGTCACGGTCAGCAACGGCGCGAATTCCGTGACGTTCAAAAAACAGGAAGGAGGCGGGCCGCAGATCAACGGGGCCGACGACGATACCGATGAGACACCGACGCCTACTCCGGGTGCGGGCGCACCGATCGCTGGCACAGCGAACGCAGACGTGCTGCTTGGTACCTTGAATGCGGAAACGATCGTCGCTCTTGCAGGCAATGACATCGTCATCGGCGGCGACGGCGCGGACGTCGTCAGAGGTGATGAGGGCAATGATTTCATCACGGCCGGCGCTGGCAACGACATGGTGTTCGGCGGTGACGGTGATGACGACATTCTCGGCGGTGACGGCAATGACATGCTGTATGGCGATGCCGGATCGGACCGCGTCTTTGCCGATGGTGGGAATGATCTGATCCAGACGGGCAGCGGCAATGACTATGCCTATGGCGGCGCCGGAGACGATCTGTTTGTGGCAGCCAAGGCTGACGGCGACGACATCTATTATGGTGATGCCGGCAGCGATACTTTGGATATGTCAGCCATCACTGCCAATCTCACCGTCGATATCGGCAATGGCTTCATGAGCCAGGGGAGCGCCTCAAGCAGCCAATCCGGGTACGACACCCTCTGGGGCTTCGAAAATGTCGTGACCGGATCGGGGGACGACACGATCGTCGCCAACGCCTCCGTGAACGTCATCGAAGGTGGAGCCGGCAGGGACACCTTCCGTTTCCAATCGGAAGCCAATGCCGACGGGGATACGATCACCAGTTTCCAGGCCGGCGACAAGATCGACCTGAGCGGAACCGATGCCAATAACGGGGTGGCGGGAAACCAGTCCTTCACCTTGGTCGCCGGATCGTCACTGAGTGGAGCGGCCCAGCTGGCCGTAACCCATGAAAGCCGAGCCGACGGCGACTACACCGTCGTTTCGGGCAGCACCGACAGTGACGGGACCGCAGAGTTCCGCCTGAATATCAAGGGAAACCACAACCTCACCAACTCTGATTTCAACTTGTAACCTGCAGCGACCGGCGCGCCGATAACGGTGCGCCGGCCTGCTCACATCAACTCGGATCGGTGAGTATCATGCGCGCAAAAGCTCCGTTAACTGGCACGAAACGTAGGAACGCCGAACAGCTGACGAAGAGGTTCAAAGGCATTTTCCTTTTTCTCTTCATCACCTCCGGCATGATCAACATTCTGGCGCTGACCGGCTCCTTCTACATGCTGCAGATCTACGACCGGGCTTTAACCAGCGGCAGTATTCCGACCCTGATCGGGCTCTCGGTTCTCGCGATCGGGCTCTATCTGTTTCAGGGTTTTTTCGACATCATTCGATCGCAAGTGCTGGTGCGGGTCGGCGCAAGGCTTGATGCAAAAATCGCTCCGCTTGCGCATCAGGTTGCCATCGATATGCCCCGGTTCGGCTTCTCCACCGCCGAGGCCCTTGAGCGCGGCAGGGACGTCGATACGGTCAGGGGATTTCTCGGCAGCCAGGGGCCGATCGCCTTTTTCGATCTACCCTGGATGCCGCTCTATCTGATCTTCGTCTATATGCTGCATCCCTATCTCGGTGCCCTGACATTTGGCGGCGCCTTCGTTCTCACCATTCTCACGATCCTGACCGAATTGATGACACGCCGGTGGGCCGCCGCCACACACAAGTCCGGCATAGAACGAAATGCCGTTGCCGATTCCAACACACGCAATGCCGAGGTGCTCAAAGCGATGGGCTTTGCTGAACGTGCCGTCAGCCGGTTCAATCTGGCCAACCAGGAACACTTGGCGCTGCAAACCCGGACAAACGATATCAGCGGTACTTTCGGGGCGGTGTCCCGCGTTCTTCGGATGATCCTGCAATCTGCGGTTCTTGGCCTGGGTGCCTGGCTGACGATCCAGGGAGAAATGTCTGCCGGCGCCATCATCGCGGCCTCCGTCGCGTCGGCGCGTGCGCTCGCTCCTGTCGATCTTGCCGTTGGAAACTGGAAAAGCTTCGTCGCAGCACGAACGGCTTTCGGCCGGCTCAAGGAGACGGTCATCGCATTGGCCGGAAGCACTCCGCCGATGGATCTGCCGGCTCCCTCGAGGACTTTGAAGGTCGAAAGGCTGACCGTCGCGGCGCCCGGTTCCGGACGTGTCCTTCTCAGCGATGTCAGTTTCGAAATCGCCGCGGGGCAGGCGCTTGGCATTATCGGGCCGAGCGGCGGTGGCAAGACCACGCTTGCACGCGCGCTGACCGGGATCTGGCCGCCGCTGCGCGGCGGCGTCCGGTTGGACGATGCCGATTTGACGCAATGGTCAGACAGCTGCCTTGGGCAGTACATTGGCTATCTGCCTCAGGACGTCGCCCTGCTCGATGCGACGGTTGAGGAGAACATTTCGCGGCTCGATGTCAACATCGACGCGCGCGCGATCGTCGATGCTGCCCAAACCACCGGCATTCATGAAATGATCGTCCGCTTGCCGGATGGTTATCGGACAGCGCTCGGTCCGCAAGGCGCATCCCTGTCCGCAGGCCAGAGACAGCGCATCGCACTGGCCCGGGCTCTCTACCGCAATCCCTTCATTGTCGTCATGGATGAGCCAAATTCAAATCTGGACGGCGAGGGTGAATCGGCACTGACCCAAGCGATACAAGCCGTGCGCGAGCGCAACGGCATCGCTGTTGTCATTGCACATCGTCCGAGCGCATTGACCGCCTGCGACCTGGTTGCAGTGATACAAAACGGCAAGATGGTGGCGTTTGGACCCAAGAATGAGATCCTGAAACCAGCCGCGATCGGGGATGCCGCTGGCCGCCCCGCAGTAACAGCGCGCATGACATCGAAGGTGTCGGAATGATCGAGGCAAAGGGAACAAAGTCCGTCAAGGACGTCGACCTGCATCAGCGTTATGCGCTGAAGAGCGAGGAAGTATCATCAAGAACCCCGGCGGTCATTGCGATGTTTCTGACCGGGTTCGCGCTCTATCTCAAAAGCGCTTTCAGCTCTGCGTCGGGGCCTGACGAAAGCCGTCCCGACCGTGGGACGCCGTCAGAAGAAGATCTCCCACCCTCACGGCTGATCACCGGAAGTATCGCGGTACCGGTTAAGGACGAGGAACCGGAAACCCCGGCCGAGAAAAAGACGAGCGGCGGCATACTGAGCAATGGGTATGGGAGTGGGGACATCGAAATCGATGATACCCAACCTTTCGGGTTTGCGGCGGGTGACACCCCGAGGCCGGCTTTTCAATTGCGCGAGCAGGGGGCTCCTTTGCCGTCTTTCAAAGCCTCAAACGACAATGTCGCGTCCCGGGAAGACGGCTCTTTAGCAACACCATCTGATACAGCGTCCGATGGCAATGACGCCGAGCCGGATGAAGTCCCCGACGACGAAAATGACGGTGACGGCGGCAACGACGACGAAGACGAAGACGATGATGATGATGAAGAAGATGATGAAGATGACGAGGATGGTGTCAGCCCGATCAATGGTGCGCCACGGGTGAACGGCACGCTGGTGCTGATGGACATTTCGGGCTGTGCGGCAGTCCTCATCGGTCTTTCAGATTTGCTGCGCGGTGCATCCGACCCAGAGGGAACACCGCTGACAGTCAAGGATATTGCTGTCACATCCGGCACGATCACCGCAACAGCAGACGGATGGCTGTATGACTGGACCGAACTGGGTCCCGTCACGATAACGTACCAAATCAGTGACGGTCAGCTTGCGGTCGCCCAAACAGCGATGTTCTCGGTCATCAAAGCCCCGCCGATCATGGGAACGGCGGATGACGACAGTCTCTTGGGCACCAACTGCGGCGACATCATCTATGGGTTGTCAGGGGATGACCTCATCGAGGCTCGCGCCGGGGCCGACACGATTGATGGCGGCTCAGGCAATGACAATATCGTCGCGGGTGCGGGCGACGATATTATCTTTGCGGGTCTCGGCGACGATATCGTTATTGGCGGCGCCGGGCATGATCAAATTCATGGCGGCAGCGGCAATGATCGGCTTTTTGGCGACGAAGGGCGCGATATCCTGTTTGGCGACGAGGGTGACGACGCTCTCAATGGAGGCGCCAACGACGACCTGCTTTTTGGCGGCGATGGACAGGATGCGGTTACAGGCGATGAAGGAAGTGACGTGGTGGACGGCGGTGCCGGTGACGACGTGTTGGCCGGTGGGATCGGGAACGATACCGTATTTGGTCAGGCCGGGCACGATACGATGTCAGGCGGCCTTGGTGACGATATTTTGGTGGGCGGTGCCGACCAGGACGTTGTTGAAGGCGGCGAGGGTGATGACACGGTCGCCGGTGATGCAGATCAGGTCTCGGATCGATATGATGGCGGCGCAGGCGCCGACACACTCGACTATTCCGCTGTCTTACTGTCGATGGACATCAACCTGATATCGGGTAGCGCATCCGGGCAGGAGATCGGCCAGGACACCGTTTGGAACTTCGAAGTTATCGTGGCTGGTCAAGGCGATGACAATATTACCGGCAGCGACGAAGCCGAACGGCTTGACGGCGGAGCCGGCGACGATGTCGTTGCAGATAACGGCGGTAAAGACGTCGTTGCTGGCGGTACCGGAAACGACACCGTCCTGGCGGCGGCCGATAGCGCCGACGATCATTATGACGGCCAATCGGGTCTCGATACGCTGGATTACTCCCGGGCGGCGCACGGCGTCTTCATCGATCTCGAGAGCGGCGTCGCTACAGGCCTGGATATCGGCAGTGATGTCCTCGCAAGCTTTGAGCACGTCATTGGCAGCACCCAGGAGGACATCTTCGTTGTGAATGTCTCTGCAACGATCCTCGAAGGTGGAGGCGGTGACGACATTTTCAAATTCAGCATGCCCGCCGGTTCGGCGAGCGGCGATGTCATGCATCAGATTCTGGATTTCATGGTGGGAGACCGCATCGAGATGTCGCGATATCAGATATTCGAAGAGATCGTCGATAATCTCGAGGATCATTTCGAGCAGATTTATGGCGTGGACATTGATGAAGAAGCCCTGCCGATCAGGGTTCGGCACGAGGGAACAGACGAATTCGGCCAAACACTGATCGAAATCGACGGCGATAACGACCAGAAATACGAGATGACGATCAACCTGAGCGGCCATCACCTCTTAATGGTCATCGAGGCCGCTTAACGGCGAAACGGGGAGGGTGGAATGCGCAAATCAGATCGAACCGATACCAGCGTCAGCGATGGAGATACAGATGCGGCCTTCCCGGTGACCTTGCGGGTCATCATCGGTGCAACGCTCGGCGTCTTGCTGTTTGCCGGCGCTGGCGGATGGGCAGCAACGGTACAGCTCACCGGTGCGATCGTCGCATCGGGGATGGTAAAAGTAGAACAGAATCTCAAGGCCATACAGCATCGGGATGGCGGCATTGTCAGCGAGATATCGGTGAAGGAAGGCGATTTTGTCAGGAAGGGGGAGATCATGCTGCGGCTCGATGATGCCCAAACGCGCGCGGAGCTCTCGATCGTCAAGAACCAGCTTAACGAACTGATGGCGCGAAAGACCCGGTTGATTGCCGAGCGGGACAATGTAGCCGAACTTACATTCTCGCCCGAGCTCGATGACGCCATCCGTGCACTCCCGGCGGCCTTCATGGGTGAAGCGCGGCTTTTTGTCGGCAATCGCCAGAACCGCGAAAGTCAAAAACAACAGCTGCAATGGGGCATCTCCCAATTGGAAGAGGAAATAAAGGGTCTGACCGCCCAGCGCGACGCAAAGCAGGACGAACTCGCACTCGTCAAAACAGAGCACGAGAAGATCACACGCCTTACCGACAAGAACCTGCTCGAAACGTCCCGCAAGTATATTATCGACCGGGAAATGGCGAAGATTGTTGGCGAGAACGGGGAAATATATGCAAACATCGCACGGTCTAAGGCGCGCACAAGCGAAATCCAACTTCAGATTATTTCCATCGACGACGCAGCACGAACGGAAGCGCAGCGAGAATTGACGACCGTTGAACAGAAGCTGTCGGAACTGAATGAGCGGAGGACGGCCGTCGAGGACAGGTTGCAGCGCACCGATATCCGCGCCCCGCAATCGGGAACCGTCAATGAGCTCTTCGTTCACACAATTGGCGGCGTTGTTAGCCCGGCGGAAAAGCTGGTCACCCTGGTACCATGGGATGCCATCCTCAAGATACAGGCCAAGCTTTCGCCAACCGATATCGATCAGGTCTTTTCAGGCCAGTCCGTGAAGTTGCGGTTTTCTGCTTTCAATCAACGGACCACTCCAGAACTCAGCGGGCGGATCACCTATGTGTCGGCTGCCACAAGCAATGATCCAGCCACCGGCGAGACCTACTATCTGGCAGATGTTGGCGTTGCGGAAGCGGAATTAGCGAAGCTTGGCGATAACCGGCTCGTGCCGGGCATGCCGGTGGAAGTTTTCATCTCGACCGAGGAAAGGACAGCGTTTTCATTCTTGTCCAAGCCGCTCACCGACCAGTTCAGCAGGGCGTTTCGAGAGCAATGAGACTACGGCCAGTCACGAGGGCACAAAGCAACAGCGGTCGGCTCCGTACGCAGATAACGGGGCTGACCGCGAGAAAAAGGAATTCCAAATCGAAGCCCTTGATGCCGATCAACCGAGGATCTTCATTGTTCGGAGAAGGCCCTGGACATACTGTCTGTCACCGGCTTTGCGAGATAGCTGAAGAATGTTCTCTCGGCCGTCTGTATCATCACCTCTACGGGCATGCCGGGCGTTGGAGAGAAACCGTGGACGCGTGCAATCTCACCAGGGGCGATGTTGATGCGCGCGAGATAGACGTCGTGAACTGCCATGCCCGCCTTGCTGTCCTGCAGGGCATCTGCAGAAATATAGAATACCTTGCCTTGCAGGACTGGCGTCGTCCGCTGGTTGAGTGCGATCAAACGCAGGGTCGCGGCCTGACCGAGTTTCACGCTGTCGATATCATTGCGCGGGATCTGCGCTTCGATGATCAACGGAACCCCCGCAGGTAATATTTCGAGAATGGCCTTGCCACTTTCAATGACGCCGCCCGTTGTGTGGTAATGGATACGGACGACCGTCCCGGAAACGGGTGCATTAATGGTCGCGCGCTTGAGGACATTTTCTGCCTCACGCAATTGTTCGCGAACCGTGTCGCGTTCACTTTGTATCGATTGCAGCTGCTCGAGCGCTTCTTCCTGGTAGACGCCCTCGGCCCTGAGCACTTCTTGTTGGCCCTTGACCATCTGCGCTTGGGTTTCTGAGACCTCCGCCTCAAGGCGCCCGACTTGTCCCTCAGCCTCCGCAATCGCCCTTTGGAGGGCCTTGACCTCGCTTGCACGCACGACACCCTTGGCCATCAAGCCCTTCTTGCTTTCAAGCTCATCCTTGAGAAGGTCCAGCTGCCGCATGGTGGCGCTACGCTGCCGTGTGTACCCTATCTCGCGAAATTGCAGGGCTTTCGTGTTCTGCTCAAGCAGGGAGAGTTCGCTGGACAGTTTGTGCTGCTGGGCCTTGAAATTGAGTTGCTGGCTGACGAGGATCGACCAAACATCCTGGTCGGCACGATGCTCGTTCAGCAAGCTCGATATATCGAGGATGTTGGCGTTCTCGAACTGTGCCGTCAGGCGCGCCGCTGTCACATCCAATCGTATGCGCCGCAAAAACAGTTCGCGCCTCTTTGCCTGAGCGGCGGTCTCGTCGAGCCGTACAAGTGGCTGGTTTTCCGTCACCTGATCGCCTTCGTTGACAAGAATCTCCTCGATGACGCCTCCCTCCAGGTGCTGCAGAATCTTATTCTGGCCCGTGGCAACAA
>Ga0247813_10001629_pt1 | contig 16648 bp, 18 predicted proteins | sample UWRJL169409C1_FD_180719 | JGI IMG/M metagenome (GOLD analysis project Ga0247813, IMG submission 180719) | Plant litter microbial communities from Arlington Agricultural Research Station in Wisconsin, United States - UWRJ-L169-409C-1 | ecosystem: Environmental > Terrestrial > Plant litter >... | reverse complement strand
GACGATGGCCGAAGAACAGCCCGACATGACGCTGATCCTGATGAACGATGCCGGCTATGGCGTGATCCGCAATATCCAGGACGTCGACTACGGCGGGCGCAAGCATTTCTCCAACATCCTGGTCCCCGATTTCGGCAAGATCGCCGAAGCGCTGGGGTTGCGACACGAGAAGGTGACCGCGGTGGCCGACTTCGCCGAGGCACTGGCTCGCGCGAAGGCCGTGAAGGGCGCGGCGATCGTCGAGGTCGATATGATCGCGATCGGGCCCTATCCGACGAAGTTCGCCGGGCCACCGAAATTGGCGAAGTGACGATGGCCGGCCGCGCGCCCCTCCGCATCGGCTTTATCGGCGATGGCGGTATCTCGCGCTCGGTGCGCGAGACGCTTTCGATCGATTGCGGCATAGACTTCGTTGTCACCGGCGTGCTCAGCCGCCCCCAAGCGGCCGAGCTCGTGCCGGTTCATTCGGTCGAGGATCTGCTGGCCACCCGACCCGATGTCGTGGTCGAATGCGCGGGCCATGGCGCGGTCGTGGATTGCGGCGTGCAGGTGCTGATGGCGGGCGTTCCGCTGCTGATCGTATCGATCGGTTCGCTGGCCGACGACGCGCTGCTTGCGTCGTTGCGCGCGGCGGCGGAGGCCGGCGGCACGCGGATCATCCTCGCGGCGGGCGCGATGGCGGGGATCGACGCCCTGTCCGCAGCCCGGCTCGGCGGACTGACCCGAGTACGCTATACCGGCCGCAAACCACCCTTCGCCTGGCGCGGCACGCCGGCCGAGGACCTGATCGCGCTCGACGCGCTTGAAGGTCCGACGACCTTCTATCGCGGCACGGCGCGCGAGGCGGCGCTCGCCTACCCGAAGAATTCGAATGTCGCGGCGACGATCGCGCTCGCAGGGCTGGGGTTCGACGCGACCGAGGTCGAACTCGTCGCCGATCCGGATGCTACCGGGAACATCCACGAACTGATGTTCGAAGGGGCGGATGGCCGCTTCGACATCGCCATCTGCGGCGCGCCGTCGAAGGCGAATCCCAAGACCTCCGCACTGACCGGGCACAGCATCGCCCGGCTGCTGTGCGGCATGACCTCTCCGCTCGTCATCTAAGGCTTTCTCATGGATTTTCGCGACATCTTCATCGGCGGCATCTGGCGCAGCGGTGGCGGGGATCTGTGCGAAAGCATCGACCCGTCCGACGGCAGCGTCGTCGCAGTGCACGGGACGGCATCGCTCGACGATGTCGATGCGGCGGTCGAGGCGGGGCGGCGGGCTGCAGCCGACCCGGCCTGGCGTGACCTGTTGCCGCATCAGCGCGCGCGGCTCCTCTACCGGATCGGCGATGCGATCGAGGTGGAAGCGGATGCGATCGCCGCGCTGCAGACCCGTGATACCGGCAAGACCCTCGCCGAGACCCGCGCACTCGCGCTGTCGGCGGCGGGGACGTTCCGCTACACTGCGGCCGCGTTGGAGACGCTCGACGATGCCCTGACCACCCCGCGTGGGCCGTATATGACGATGTCGGTGCACGAACCGATCGGCGTGGTCGGAGCGATCACGCCGTGGAATTCACCGATCGCGAGCGACGCGCAGAAGATCGCGCCGGCGCTGGCAGCGGGCAACGCGGTGATCGTCAAGCCGGCCGAATGGACGTCGCTGGTATCGCTGAAGCTGGCACGCATCATCGAAGCGGTCGGACTGCCGCAGGGCTTGCTGTCGGTCTTGCCGGGGCCGGGGCGGACGATCGGCGATGCGATCGTCCGCCACCGCTATGTCGGCAAGATCGCCTTCACCGGCGGCACCGTGACGGGGCGGCACATCGCCGGCGTCGCGGCGCAGAAACTCATGCCCGTAAGCCTGGAGCTGGGCGGCAAATCCCCGACCATCGTGTTGCCCGATGCCGATATCGATCATGCGATCGCTGGCATCCTGTTCGGCGTCTTCAGTTCGACCGGCCAGTCCTGCATCGCGGGTACGCGGCTGTTCGTGCATCGCTCGATATTCGCGGAATTCGTCGATCGGCTGGCTGCGCGGACCAGGGCGCTGCGGGTCGGACACGGTGCCGCGGCGGACACGCAGGTCGCGCCGATGGTCGCCTTTGCCCATCGCGATTCCGTCGCGCGCCATGTCGCGGCGGCGGTCGGGCAGGGGGCGACGGCACTTGCCGGCGGCGCGGCGCCGATCGGAGCGGGCTATGACGAGGGCGCATTTTATCTGCCGACGATCCTGGCCGGCGTGACCAACGAGGCCGCGATCTGTCAGCAGGAAGTGTTCGGCCCGGTGCTGGTCGCGCTGCCGTTCGACGACCTCGACGATCTGGTCTCGCAGGCGAACGACAGCGTCTACGGGCTGGCGTGCGGGATTTGGACGCGCGACTTCGCCGAAGCCTATCGTCTCGCCAGGCGCATCGAGGCCGGCACGGTGTGGATCAACACCTACAAGCAGTTCAGCATCGCGACGCCGTTCGGCGGTGTGAAGGAAAGCGGCCTGGGTCGCGAAAAGGGTCGCGAAGGCATTCGTGCGTACATGCATCAGAAGAGCCTCTATTGGGGCCTGAACGAAAATCCGCTCCCTTGGGCGTGACTGCGCACGTCTCCTATGCGAAACCACTTCGCTGAACTGGGAGTTTCAGTAATGTCGGCGGAAGAGGTGCCCTCCGGGCTGGACGAACGCTATATCGTACCGGGCCTGCAACGCGGCCTGCAGATGCTGCAGACGTTCACCCGCGATCAGCAGGAACAGACGGCCGTGGAGATGGCCAAGAAGGTCGGTATCAGCCGTTCGACCGCATTCCGGATCGTATATACGCTGGAGGCAACCGGGTTCCTGCGACGGATTCAGGACACCCATCGCTATCAGTTGGGCAGTCGGGTGCTGGAGCTCGGCTACAGCTTCCTGGCTGGCAAGGACCTGATCGAGGTTGCCAGCCCAATCCTGAAACGCCTGCGCGACGATACCCAGACGTCGTCGCATCTCGCCGTGCGCGAAGGGCGCGAGGTCGTGTACGTGGTGCGGTTCCAGGGCAATACGAGTCTTATCTCGGCAATGTCGGTCGGGTCGCGGCTACCGGCGCATGCGTCGGCCCCCGGACGCGTGCTGCTGACCGGGCTCCCACTGTCCGAGGTGGTAGCGCTGTATGAGGATTATACTTTCGAAACCTACACGCAGCAGACTCCGACCGGAATGGGCGCGCTGGTCGGGCTGGTCGAGGACGACCGCAAGAGCGGCAGCGTGATCAGCTGGGGATTCTTCGATGCCGGCGTCGCGAGCGTCGCGGCGCCGGTGTTCAATGCCGCAAACAAGATCGAGGCCGCCATTTCGGTCAGCTGCCCGATCAACACCTATGCGCGCGACCAGTTCGAGACGGAGGTGCGTGCGCGGGTCGAGGAAGCGGCCGCCGAGATTTCACGCGGGCTGGGCTTCCGGGCGGTCGCGGCGGCCTGACTCAGCCTTCGTCGACCAGCGCCTTCAGGTTGCTGAGAAACGCGAGCATGGAGGCGGCCGGACTTTCTGCCACTTCGTGCAGGACGGTGATCCCCCAATGTTCGAGCACGGTGTCCTGCACCGGATCGGGGCGAGCGGTGAAGACGAACGAACCGGGGCGATCGCGCTCGCGCCCCGAATCACGCCAGGTTTGCCACAATTTGTAGAGCGTCATGCGGATGTTCAGGTCTGATACGCTGTAGCCGATGAACAGCAGCGTGCGGCCCAGCGCATCCGCCTTGAACTTGATGTCGAGCGGCGTCTCGGACGTCAGCCGCTCGAAATAGTCGGTCTCGGCCAGCACCAGCGTCTCGTCGTCGTCGAAGTCGCCGTGGAACTTGACGATCTGTGGCAGGCCGTTATCGGCGTTGACGATATCGCTGGTATTGGCGACTTTCACGAACGGCCGGTCGTGAAGCCGGTAGGCGGTTTCCAGGTTGTTGTCGTAATTGGTCGTGTAGATGATCGGAAAGTCGAGCGCGACGATCAGGTCGTGGATCGCGGAATCGCGCACGCGTTCCGCCGACACGCTCCAGGTTCGATCCATCCAGCTGCGCAGCGGGCCGATGCTGCCATGCTTGAGCCGGTAATATTCGGCGAGCGTCTGATAGCTCCAGCGGTTCGAGCCTCCGTCGTCGAGCCCCAGATCTGCCTGCATGTGCCGGATCAACTCGGACCACGACGGCAGGCCGACGCTCATCGAGACGCCGGCGCCGGCGAACAGGATCGCGCGGCGGCTGCGGACCGCGCGGGCCAACCGCTCCATCGGCGTGTTCATGCCGTTTGCCGCACGGGCGTCATCGGAGCCTCACCGCCGTCTGCCAACGCCGCGGGATAGGGACCGAGCCGTGCGAGCATCACGCACGCCAGCGCCATCACGATCGCACCCGACAGCATCGGCAGTCCATAGCCGCCGGCCAAGTCGCGGCCATAGCCGAACAATGCCGGGCCGACCGATGCACCGACCAGGAAAACGGCGAGCAACAGCCCATAGATCGCGCCGAAGCAGCGCTGGCCGAAATAGCGGGTGATGAACAGCGCGATGACGTCGCTCTCCGCGCCGAAGCCGAGCCCGATGGTCAGCGCAACGAGCATCAGCACGCCGACCGACCCGCTGCCACCAAGCAGCGCGGCGAGCACGAAACCGATCGCCGACAGGCCGAAGAAGGTCATCGCGACGCGCGGCACGAAGAACCGATCGGCAAGCGCCCCCACCAGGACGCGGCCGATGATCGTCGACAGGCCATAGGTCGCGGCGATCGAGGCAGCCTGGGGCGTGCTCATGCCGCGATCGAGCGCGAGGAGCGAGATATGCGGGACGACTCCGGTCAGGGCCGCGGAAGCGAGAAAGATCGCGCCGGCCATGCTGCGGAATGCCGGCGTCGCGCGCGCCTCTGCGACGCTCAGGCCGGTCAGGTCCGCGCCGCCGGCACGGCGCGCGCCGGGGTTGGGATGCGACAACAGCGCGTTGACGAGGATCGGCAAGACCACGATCATCCCGGCCATCACCAGCATCGCATGGCGCCAGTCCATCTGAGCGAGCAGCCGTCCGACGATCAGCGGCACCAGCGTGTACCCGAGGCCGAGTCCGGCGGCGGCGATCCCTACGGCCAGCCCGCGTCGGCGCAGGAACCAGCCGGTGATCAGCTTGGTATAGCTGATGCTCTGCGTGCCGACGGTGAGACCGCCCCACACGAATGCGATCGCGTAGAACAGCGGCAGCGAGCCCCCCATGGTCGACAGCGCGACGAAGCCGAGCAGCAAGGCCAGCAACGCCGGGAACAGCACGCGGCGAACGCCGACGCGGTCGATCAACGTGCCGGTGATCGGAGATGCCAGCACGCCCGCCACGTTGAAGAAGGTCAGGCTCAGCATGATCGCGCCGCGCGTCCAGCCGAAATCCTGCGCGAGATGCGGCGCGAATAGGCCAAGCGAACCGAAGATCATCGGCCCGGGGCTGAACGCCAGGCCGATAACTGCGGCGAACAGCACGCGCCAGCCGGGATAGGCGGCGGACGATTCCCCAGGGAAGGCAAGTGCGTTCATATGTCGAGCACCAATACCGGGGTTTTCGAACGCGAGCAGCAGATCGCCATTTCCGTGCCCGCCTCTCGTTCGTCTTCGGTGAGGATCATGTCGCGGTGGTCGGGTGTTCCAGCGATCACGTTGGTGAGGCAGGTGCCGCATACGCCTTGTTCGCAGGACAGCGGTACATCGATCCCGGCGGCGAGGAGCACCTGTGCAATCGTGCGGTCGCTCGGAATGGCGAACGTTCGCCCGCTACGCCGCGCCTCTACCGTGAAGCCGTCGCCGGCCGAATCGATCTCGGCGCCGAAATGTTCGACATGGACCTGCGTCTTCGCCCAGCCCAACCGTTCGGCCGCCGCCGTGACATAGTCGATGAAGCCGGTTGGACCGCAGATATACAGATGCGTGCCCGCCGACGGCGCTGCGAGCGTGGCGTCCAGGTCGATTGCATTGCCCTCGTCGTCGACATGGATGGTCAGGCGATCGGCGAAGCTCGTCTGGCGCAGCTCCTCACGAAACGCGGTGCGGGCGCCGCTCCGCGTACAGTAATGAAACGCGAAGTCGGCGTCCAACGCGCGCAACCGATGCGCCATCGCATAGATCGGCGTCACACCGATGCCACCGGCGATCAGGATCGATCGCTCGGCGTCCTCGACCAGGCGGAACGCGTTGCGCGGTGCGCCGATGCGGATCGTCTGGCCTGGCTGGAACTGGCCGTGAATGTTCGCCGATCCGCCGCGCGATGCCGCCTCCAGCAGGATCGCGAGGCGATAGGCGTCGTTCTTGGCCGGGTCGCTGCACAGCGAATATTGTCGGACGACGCCTGGCGCGACATGGACATCGACATGCGCGCCCGCCTCGAACGCCGGCAGGGGAAGCGCGTCCCGTGCGACCAGGTCGAGCGAGATGATTCCGTCAGCCTCGACGGTCCGTCCGACGATCGTGACTTCCAACATGTCCGGGGCGGGGCTCACCATAAACGCACGTTCCACTTTTAGATCAACGTCTCAAATGCGAACTATATTGTTCGCCGTGTCAATCTGTTTCCGACGTTTCGGGGCTAATCTCAGCCATAAATGTGCTTGACGGTACCCCGTACCGCATCATAGCATCCCAAATCGAAGACGACGTTTCATATATCAAGCAGAGGATGTTCGATGCGTGATACCAATTTCTTCCTGCAGTTGGGTGGCGCGCCAACCGTCAATGGCGGTGGTGGCGGATACATCGAGAATCCCGCAGCAGTCGAAAATATCGTGTTTCAGACGCGTGGTGCGGCGCTTGGGACATTCGAGGCACGACTGGCCGACGATCTGATGCAGGTATTCGGCGCTGGCGCCGAGAATCTCGACGATGTCGTGCAGGGCCTGAACGCGGCGGGAAGCCGTGACGTGCACGGCGCGGCATGGACCGACGCCAGCTTCACCGCGCAGATGGCAGTGTCGGCCGCCGCTACCTTTGCTACCGTCGAAGGAGACGACACCCGTGGCTGACGCAGCGAACCCCATCGAGGCTCGGTTGAATGCCGGCGTGCGTAATCTTTGGTACCCGGTTGCCGCAAGCTGGATGGTACGCGACAAACCGCTTGGCATCACCCGACTGGGTGAAAAGATCGTGCTGTGGCGCGATGCCGATGGCGTGGTCCAGGCGGTCGATGATCGCTGCCCGCACCGCGGCGCCCGGCTTTCGATGGGTTGGAACCTCGGCAAGACGCTCGCCTGCTGGTATCATGGCGTCGAGGTCGATGGCGAGGGCCGCATGGCCAAGGTGCCCGCGGTCGCCAATTGCGTGACCGAGGGGCGCAAGCTCAACACCGTCTATCCGCTGATCGAGCGGGCCGGCGCGATTTTCCTGTGGTTCGGCGATGCGGGTGTCGAGCCCACGCCGCTCGACCTGCCGGACGAATGCAATGGCGGCGAATGGGAAGCGATCCTGTGCACCGCGCACTGGAACTGCAATTATCGCTATGCCGCCGAGAACGTCATGGATCCGATGCACGGCGCCTATCTGCATTCGGTGTCGCATTCGATGGCCGACGGCGACAAGACCGCGACGATGCAGGCGCGCAACACGCCGACCGGCTTCGTATTCGAGAAGACCAGCCAGAGTGGCGTCAACTTCGACTGGACCGAATTCGGCGCGACTGGCGCCTATTGGCAGCGTTTGTCGATCCCGTATCGCAAGACCGCAGGGCCGGGCGGATCCTTCTTCATCGTCGGCATGGTCACGCCGGTCGACGAAACCCGGTGCCGCGTGTTCTTCTGGCGCTGCCGCAAGGTCGAGGGATGGCAGCGCGACGCGTGGAAATTCCTGTACCGTGCGAAGCTGGAGGGCCTGCACTGGGCCGTCCTCGAGCAGGATCGCCTGATCCTTGAAGGCATGGACGACGATGCGCGCAGCCATGAGGCGCTGTACGCGCACGACGCCGGGCTGGTGCGGTTGCGCCGGATCATGACACAAGAAGCCAAGCGTCAGGTCGAGGCGGTCGCCACGCACACAATTGCCAAGGCCGATCCGGCGTTCGTCACGGTCGCCTGACGTGTCGGTGCCCGGCCTCGAACGTGGAATCGCGATCCTGCGGTTGTTTCAGCGCGACCGCGCCTTGCTGGCGCCGGCCGAGATCGCCGCGGAACTCGCGATCCCGCGGTCGACGGTCCACCGCCTGCTGGTCGAACTGTGCGAACTGGGGCTCGTACGGCGCAGCGGTGATGGCCGCTATGGGCTGGACGTCGGCGTACTGTCGATCGGGTTCGAATATCTCGCGTCGAACGACGTCGCGGCGATGGCGGGGCCGGTGCTGGAGGCCTTGCGCGACGAGACCGGCTGGTCGACGCACCTCGCTGTTCGGCAGGAGCGATCGGTCGTCTATCTCTGCCGATACGCCAGCCGCGCCGCCATCTCTCGCAACGTGACCGTGGGCAGCTCGCTGCCGGCGCACGCGACGTTGATGGGGCGGGTCTTGCTCGCCGATCTCGAGCCGACCGATTTGCTCACGCTTTATGCCGATGCGACCGACGAACTAGGCAGGGGCGGGCCCAACGCGCCGCGCAGCATCGGCGACCTTCAGCATCTCATCGATGCGGACCGATCGCGCGGATACGCGTCTGCGGTCGGCTTTTACGAAGCCGGCGTGCGCGCCGTGGCAGCGCCGGTGCGCGACATGTCGCTGTCGGCAATCGCCGCGATCAACGCGACGGCGGTGGGCGGCGATACGTCCGATCTGCCACGCGTCGCCGCCGCGGTCGCCGAGGCGGCAGCCAGGATTTCGCGATTGATGGGGGCCCCCGCGGCGATGCCCGAAATCGCCTTCGCCAATATGGAGCACGAGAAATGGGTCTGACGGGTATCGATGCGGTCGTTTTCGGCGCCAACGATCTGAATGAGGCACGACACTTCCTGGACGATTGGGGTGTCACGGATGCCGGAAGCGACGCGGACCAGCTGCGCTACACCACCCGCGACGGCACCGAAGTGCTGGTGCACGCGACCTCCGATCCCGCGCTGCCAACCGCGATGCAGGAGGGGCCGACGCTGCGCCAAGCGATCTGGGGGCTGAGCGATCAGGCGGCGCTCGACGCGCTCGCCGTGCGGATCGGCGATGCTGGAACGGTGCGCGACGGATTGCTGACCGCGACCGATCCCAACGGCTTGTCGCACGCCTTCCGCGTGACAAGGCGCCAGCCGGTTGTCGCTGACGCGCAGGACGTGAACGGTCCCGGTCTCGCGCGTCGCGTCGATCTGCGCTCGCCGATCTATACTCAGGCCATGCCGATCATGGTCGGCCATATCGTCCTGTTCGTCGACGACCTAGACGCCTCGCTGGACTTCTTCCTCAACACGCTCGGCTTCGTGGTCAGCGACAGCTATCCGGGCCATGCCGCGTTCTTGCGCGCGCAGACGCCGGGGCCGCACCACGACGCCTTCATCCTGCGCCGACCGGGCAAGCCTGGCCTCAATCACGTCGCCTTCACCGTCAGCAACATCCACGAGGTGTTCGGAGGCGGGCTCGCGATGAGCCGCAAGGGCTACGAAACCGATATCGGCCCCGGCCGCCACCCGATCTCGTCGGCCTATTTCTGGTATATCAAAAGCCCCTTCGGCGCGTCGCTGGAATATTACGCCGACGACGACTGGTGCACCGATCAGTGGGAAGCGCGCGAATATGAGCGGCGACCCGAACTGTTCGCCGAATGGGCGATCGCCGGCGGCATCGACGGCCATACCCGTCGCCAGGCGCGTGCGGCCTGATCCTCCAATTCCTTCCCCTATCATCACGGAGCCGGCCATGTCCGACACGATCGACCAGACTCGCAAGACAAGTATCGTTCCCGAAGGCAAGACGCTCGAGGAATGGATTTCGTCGCGCCTGGCGCGGTACGAGACCCGGAAGCTGGACTGGAACGCGTTGAAGTTCCAGGCGGATTTCGATCCCAAGTACAAGCGTGCGCAGATGCGCTACGTCGGCACCGGCGCGACCGGTATCGCCAGCGACACCAATACCGTGGCGGCCGAGCATTTCACCTTTTCGACGATGGTACTGCCGGCAGGCTGCGAAGGGCCGCTGCACCTGCACGACGATGTCGAAGAGGTGTTCTTCATCCTGAAGGGCAACAAAGTGAAGCTGATGTTCGAGAGCGAGGGCGAATATTTCGAGACCTATGTCCGCGAACGCGATCTCGTATCAGTTCCCGCAGGCGTGTATCGCGGCCTGGTCAACGAAGGCATCGAAGAGGCGCTGATGATCGTGTGCCTCGGCACCAACGTGCCCGAGACGCCGACCTATCCGTCGTCGCACCCGCTGTCGCAGATCAAGCGCGACAAGCCGGCGCTGGCGCAGAACTGATCGGCGTCCAGTTGGCACGCTATGTCGAACCTCCGCTACGGTCGGCGAAGGTTGCCGGCCGGGCCATGGCGTGGCGTGAGGCATCACCGGAACAGGCGGCGGAGCAGGGGCGGGAACCCTCGGACCGATTGCCGCTTGTCCTGCTGCACGGCATCGGGTCGAACGCGCGGGCCTGGGCAGGGCAGTTCGCCACGTTCGCCAGCCGGCGGCGGGTGGTCGCCTGGAACGCGCCGGGGTACGCCGGAAGCGACCCGCTGGATACGGCATGGCCCGCCCCTGGCGACTATGCCGATGCGCTGGCAGGGTTGCTCGATAATCTCGCGATCGCGCGGTGCGTGCTGGTCGGTCAGTCGCTGGGCGCGGTAACCGCCACCGCCTTCGCGACACGCATGCCGCACCGCGTTGCCGCGCTCGTGCTGGCCAGCCCCGCTGCGGGATACGGCGTTGCGTCGGGTGCCACGCTGCCCGACGCCGTCGCGCAGCGGATCGTCGATCTCGAAGCGCTGGGCCCCGCCGGGTTTGCCGACGCGCGCTATGCACGGCTGTTGAGCGACACGGCGTCGACCGAGGCGCATGCGATCGTCCGGCGCGCGATGACGGAGGTTCAGCCACGCGGCTATGCGCAGGCGGCTCGGCTGCTTGCCGGCGCAGATCTCGTCGCGGCGGTGACCGTATTGACCGTGCCGACGCTTACGGTCTGGGGTGACGCGGACGTCGTGACGCCGCCGGCGACCTGTCGCTGCGTCGCGGACGCGGTGCCCGGCGGCCGATCGGTCGTGCTGTTCGGCGGTGGCCACGCGGTCGCGACCGAAATGCCGGATATGTTCAACGCGACGCTCGCGCCGGTCCTGGCCGATGCCGATGCGCGCTCGGGAGGGATGTCATGGACCTGAAGCTTGCAGGCCGCGTCGCGGTCGTCACCGGGGGGTCGTCGGGCATCGGCCTGGAAACAGTCCGGATCCTGCTGACCGAAGGCGCGCGCGTCCTCAGTTGCGCGCGCGGCGAGGCGGGGCTGGCGGCATCGCGCGAGCGGTTGACGGCGGAGGGTGTCGTCGTCGACGGCCTCGTGACACAGGCGTGCGACGTCTTGGACGAGGCGGCGGTAGAGGCACTGGCAGCAACCGCGGCCGATCGCTTCGGGCGCGTCGACATCCTGGTGAACAATGCCGGACAGGCGCGCCTCGGCACATTCGCCTCCACGCTCGATGCCGATTGGGAAGCCGAACTGGCGCTCAAATTCTTCAGCGTCATTCGTCCGGTACGCGCATTCCTGCCGATGCTGCGCGCCAGCGATGCCGCGGCGATCGTCGTCGTGAATTCGCTGCTGGCCAGGCAGCCCGAGCCGCATATGGTGTGCACGTCGGCGGCGCGCGCGGGCGTGCAGAACTTGGTCAAGTCGCTCAGCGTCGAACTGGCGCCATCGATCCGGGTCAATGCGATCCTGCTTGGCACCGTCAACAGCGGCCAGTGGGAGCGCCGCTATGCCGAGCGCGGCAAGCCTGGCCAGTCGATGGACGACTGGCTCGCAGAACTGGCGCGCGAGAAGCATATCCCGCTCGGCCGCTTCGGCAAACCCGAGGAGCCCGCCGCGGCGATCGCGTTCCTCGCATCGCCGGTCGCGGGCTTCGTTACCGGTGCCGCACTGGAAGTCGCCGGCGGGGTTTCGCGCTTTGCGTAAGGCGGTCGTGCGCCGGGCGCTGGCGTTGCTTGCCCTGTTGGGAAGTCTGGCAGTGGCGACGGAGGCGGCGGTTCCGGCGCCGCGGGCGCGTGGCGTGCTGACCTTTCTGTTGCCGGCACCGCGCGAGGCGATCGTGTTCGCACCCTATGTGCTGGCAGAGCATGACAGGCTGTATGCCAAGGCCGGGCTCGACGTCCGGTTCAAGACTGTGTCCGGCGGCGCGAACGTCGGTGCGGCGTTGGCGCGTGGCGAAGGGGATCTTGGCGGCGCGGTCGGTGATACGCCGATGCTACTGCGCGGCAAGGGGATCGGCGTGCAGGGCGTTGCCCTGCTCGGCGAGCATGCGTTCCTGACGCTGATGATGCGCAAGGGGACGACCCTCGACGCGCCAGGCTTGCGCGGCAAGCGCTTCGGCGTGCCCTCGCTGCAGGATACGTCCTATTACGCTCTCGCGGCATTGATCCGCGGGACGGGGTTGTCGCTAGCAGAGGTGACGATCCGCGCCGCGCCGCCCCCCGATCTGATTGCCGCGCTCGGTGCAGGTGATCTCGCCGGCATCGTCGGAACCGTCGACTGGGGCGTAAAGGTTGAACGCGCCGGCGTGGCGTTGGAATATCATCCCGCGGACACGGTGTTTCCCGCGCTGGCGCAGGTCGTGATGGCCTCCGACTCGGCCATTGCGCAGCGACCGGACGCCATTCGCGGTTTCGTGTCCGCGACGCTCGACGCGATCGCGTCGATCCAGCGGGATCCGGTGGCAGCTGCGACCCGCTATGCCGCGGCGGTACCGCAATCCGGATACAGCCACGCCGAGATCGTGCGTATTTTTCGCCTGCTTTCCTCGCAAATCTATGGCCGTACGCGCGGGCGGTTCGACGCGAGGCGGATGGATGCCGCCGCGCACGTTGCAAGCGACCTGAAGCTGCTCCCGGCCGGATCATCCGCGCGCGGCAGCTATACCAATGCTCTCACGGGCCGGCGTTGACACGCAGCCCTAGATTCGACGGAAGGACGGACGACGATGACCCAATTGCAGGGACGGACGATCGTAGTGACGGGCGCTGGCCGCGGATTGGGCGCGGCGTTCGCCGAAGCCTGCGCGCAGGCCGGAGCGCGTATCGTCATCGGCGAACTGATGCCCGAACGGGGCGAGGCGACCGCTGCCAGGCTGCGCAGCGAGGGGTACGACGTGACCTTCCTGCCGCTCGACATCGGCGATCCCGGCGCGGTCGACACCTTCGCCGCGACGCTGGAGGCACGGTTCGGCGCGATCGACGGTCTGCTGAACAACGCGGCGCTTGCCACCGGGATCGGCGGCAAGGCCTTCGAGGAAATCGACATTGACACCTGGGACCGGGTGATGCGGATCAACGTGCGCGGCACCTGGTTGATGATCAAGGCGCTGGCACCGCTGCTGCGGCGCTCGTCGCTTGGCGGACGGATCGTGAACCTCGCGTCGGACACCGCGCTGTGGGGCGCGCCGCGCCTACTGCATTACGTGTCGAGCAAGGGCGCGGTGATTAGCATGACACGGTCGCTGTCACGTGAACTCGGCACTGATGGCATCACGGTAAACGCCTTGGCGCCAGGCCTCGTGCGCGTAGAAGCAACGGAGTACGTCCCCCAAGAACGCAAAGATCTTTACGTGCAGGGTGCCGCGATCCAGCGACCGCAAGTCCCTGACGATACGGTCGGGGCGGCAGTTTTCCTGCTGGGGGATGCTTCCCGATTTATTACGGGTCAGATACTGCCGATCAACGGTGGCTTCATATCGGCATGAGACTCGGCCCGACGGCTGTGAGATCCGTAAGCGGTGCAAGGTAGGGCGTGCCGTGCTCCCTCGTGCAAATCCAATAGTAGGTTTCGCCGCCCTGATGTGACGGCGCCTCGCTTCGTCCGATGGTTCTCGAGATCCCGGTTTAGGGCGCTGCTCACAGGCGGCAAAACGGAATAAAGGTGCGCAGCTGAACGACCGGTTTCGGAGAAAACGCGAACACAGCTAAGGTTCAGTTTTTTGGTCGTCAGCGGCGTGTCGTTTCCTTTGCGGCGGCCCGCGGTATCTCTGCCATCAATTTGGTGATGGCGGACCATTGACGGAATAGAAGACCGGGTTGTTGAGCCGGGCATCGATCGCAGACAACCGCTAGCCGGCACAGCGCTGGCTGATCTTGATCTGTCGAGGAAAGGTGCCGTCGTCGATCTTGCGATACAGCGTCGAGCGGCTGAGCCGGTCTTTTTTAAGACGGTCGGCAGTCTGAGAATCGTATCGGTCTGGTCGGTCATCGAAGGTTTCCATCTGTGGGCTTCGACGAGTTTTTTATGTACCTTATGGACGCAGCGGGACGCTCGTAATTGGCTGTGGTCGAATTTGCCCCCGGTGCGGTACGCGTGGAAGGGCGTCTCGTACTTACCGCACGACCATGCTCTATTCCGCTGACGCTCCACCGAGCCGCCTGACGGCGTCTCGTCGGCATAGCCGTGACGATCATCTGACGCGTAGTCGGGCTATGCCCGACATTCGGACGGCCGCGCTGCGCGCGGCGGCGTGGCGCTACCGCGCGTCGGACAGGCGAGGTGGGCGTCGCTACCCTCTAGTCCCGCCGCGACGGGTCGCAAGCCGGCGTTGCCGGCTCCTTCATTGCATTACGGCCCTTCGGGTGCAGCCCGCCGCTCCAGCGGGACTGCCGGTTCGCTCCTGCCGCCCACCCCGCCATTCCGGCGCCGGTTGCGGTTCTGAAGGAGTGAGGACAATGGCAAAGGACACCCTGACCAAGACCACCGGCACGCTGTACGCCGAGGTCACCGACCGGATCATCGCGCAGCTGGAAGCGGGGCGGGTGCCGTGGGTACAACCATGGGACGGGTCGAACCTGGAAAGCGGGCTGCCGCGCAACGCAGGCACCGGCCGGCGCTATTCGGGGATCAACGTCCTGATCCTGTGGGCGACGGTGTTCGAGCGCGGGTTCGCGGGGCAGGGGTGGCTGACCTACAAACAGGCGCAGGCGCTGGGCGGCAACGTTCGGAAAGGCGAGACCGGCACGACGATCTGTTACGCCGATCGCTTCACATCGAAGGACGAACGCGACAAACCCATCACCGAAGCCAGCGACGAGCATCGCCGGCAGGTGGCGTTCCTGAAACGCTTCACCGTCTTCAATGTCGACCAGTGCGAGGGGCTGCCCGATGCGCTGTCGGTTGGCGGCGGGGCGTTCCTCGGCGAACGCGAGACGATCGATTGCGCGGAAAGCCTGATCACCGCGACCGGTGCGCAGATCGGCATCGGCGGCGACAAGGCGTTCTACATGCCAACCGCGGATCGCATACAGCTGCCGCAGCAGCAGGCCTTCCCCGATCAGGTCAATTACTACCGGACCGCGTTGCACGAGCTTGGCCATTGGACCGGACATCCGAGCCGGCTCGACCGCGACCAGACGGGCGCGCCGCGTAGTACATCCTATGCTCGCGAAGAGCTGGTCGCCGAGATGTGCAGCGCGTTCACCTGCGCGGAACTGGGCATCGTGCCGACCGTGCTTCACGCTGACTATATCGGCGCATGGCTGGCAGCGCTGCGCGAGGATGCCCGCGCGATCTTTCGCGCCGCCAGTCAGGCGAGCAAGGCGGCCGATTATCTGCTCGCATTCCGTACCGACGCGGCGGACCATGTCGCGCAGGAGATGGCGGCGTGACCGACCATCCCGAAGAGCTGAAGGCGCGCGCGCAGCGCGTCTTCGAACGGATGTCGGCCTGTGTTCCCGGCGGCGATGGCGAACTTGCTGATCCCGCCAGACTGGCGCGGCTGGAACGCGGCCTGCGGATGCTTCCACGAACGACGCAGCAGATATTCCTCGCGAAGATCATCGATCGCTGCAGCTACGCGCATATCGCCAGGACGACCGGCCTCAGCCAGCGTCAGGTGCGCCGGCGCATGGCGAATGCGCTCTATCATCTGCGGTGCTTCATGGACGGCGACGAGCGCACGCCCCGGCGAAGCTGGTGGCAGGACTATGAGCTGCGATGGCATCGATACTGGCCGTTTTGAATTGCGGCACAGGCTTCCCCGGCACAGTCCCGGCAAGTCTGTGCTTTGCCGCTCTCGCTCGCTAGGGTTGCCCAGACATGCGCGATACGCTCGATCATATTCCCAAATCCAAGCAGCGTGAGCTTGCCCACGTCGTGCGTGTGCTGTTCGAGGAATTCGACGCCGCGCACGCGACGACGACGACCAAATGGAAGAAGCAGGGCCGCATCGCGAAGCTTGTGCTCTACGGCTCCTACGCGCGCGGCGACTGGGTCGATGATCCGGTCGGCGGCTATGCCTCGGACTATGACATCCTTATCGTCGTCAACGACGAGCGGCTGGCCGACTTCGAATTCTGGTCGGCAGCCGAGGATCGGCTGATGCGTGATACGACGATCAACACGTCGCTATCAGCGCCGGTCAGTCTGATCGTGCATAGCTTGACGGACGTAAACCAGCAGCTCGAAAAGGGTCGGCCGTTCTTCGTCGATATCGTGCGGCAGGGGATTGCGCTCTACGACGCCGAGGGATTCGGTTTTACCGCGCCCCGCCATCTGCCTGCTGAAGATGCACGCGCCGAGGCCGCAGTACATTTCGAGCG
>Ga0247813_10001626_pt1 | contig 16672 bp, 16 predicted proteins | sample UWRJL169409C1_FD_180719 | JGI IMG/M metagenome (GOLD analysis project Ga0247813, IMG submission 180719) | Plant litter microbial communities from Arlington Agricultural Research Station in Wisconsin, United States - UWRJ-L169-409C-1 | ecosystem: Environmental > Terrestrial > Plant litter >... | reverse complement strand
CGCCCTTAAGCGAATCTACACGAAACCAGTCCAGGTAATTTCTTGCCAGCAGATCTACCTGACTGTTCTTCCGGCAGGCCGTATCATTTAATTTCAGGTATTTGTCCGCCAGGCCGAATTGTTTCGTAGCCGTTAAGTACTTGATCATCGCATTGTAATTGGTAATCTGATGCGCATGAAATTCAGGAAGCTCAGCCGTTTGTTTCAACACCAGCTGGTAATAACGTGCAGCCTGATCAAACTGGCGGTTTTCAGTATAGGCCTGTAAATAGTATTTATTTATGAAATGCCTCCAGCCCAGGTTCGTATGCGGATAGCGGTTGCCTATTTTCTTCAAATAGCCGATCGCTTCCGCCGGCTTGCCCTGTGCAATTTTAGACACGACCATATTGCCCAGTACCTGCGCAACCATGGTCGAGTCATTTTGCTGCACCTCATATTTACGCGCTATCGGCAACGCTTTATTCAAAAAATACAATTGCGTATCATACCTTTTCAGCAGGCTGTTCAACAAAGCCACATTATTATAAATCCGAAAAGCCTTTAAAGAAACATCTTTGTATTTTTCTATGATTCTGACCGATTGCAGCGCATATTTTAAGGCTTCTGTGTAATTATCCTTCCCCAGATAAGCATATTCAAAACGCTCATACAGCCATTCCAGATCCATCTCTTTTTCAGGATAATTCAGCGAATCATATAATCTCCGGGCATCATTCAGCAGGTCAATCATCGTTTGATACTGTCCACCCATTAAATAGATATTGCCAAGTTTAATCAATACTGCCGCCTTCGACCGCTTATCACCGGTCTTATCATAAATAGCTATGGCACTTTTGTAATAAGCGATTTTCCTGTCAGACATCTTTTCTTCATCAGGAAGGTTATCTCCCAGTTGCACATATCCGGCAGCGAGCAGTTTACTAAATGGCTGATTACGGTAGCGGCTGATCACTTTTTCTGCGTATAAGTCTGACGCTTTCAGCTCATTTTTTGCATGCAGCATGGCGGCGCGCGACAACCAGCTTTGCGCAAGTCCTTCTGCAAATTTGACGGTGGTACTCACCTGTTCTGCCCTGCTGATGTACAGCGCGGCACTATCTATAAAAGCCGGTCTTGATTCAGCGAAGGACACAAACTGATCCCCTAAATGCAACATGGCGGAGACCTTTGAGGTGTCTGCTACTGCGGCGCTCACATTTTTCCTGGCCTGACGCAATTGAGCCTGTTCATTGGCTGTCTGAGCGAAAGCAGACGGCAGTCCGCAAAATAGCAGGATCACAGCTATGAGTTGTTTCATCTCCTTAATCATTCATGGTAAATAAAAACAGCAGCACTCCAGGTAAGATTACTCCGCTGAGGCCCACGAAGTTGCCTGCCGCAGCGCCAGATAAACAACCTGCAGTAAAACCAGCCAGTACCAATAAGACACCCTGGTTTTTAAGATTTCTGGCCTGCGACCAAAAAGCGGGTATAAAGCTTTCGCCCATGACAAATGCAGGGCTTGTATTGTATTTTGCAGCGCTGATAAAACCCATGGCAACTACCACTAAAAAAGCAATGAAAAAGCAGACGATCTGACTGTTGACTATATCTGTCGCGGTCAGCACAGCTGACAGTAAACCCGTTACGATCAGCATGATGCCACCAGCTTTAATCAGATCCGTTCCTCCTGACCGGGATTTGAATAGCCGCCTTGCAGTCAGCAATGCGCCAAGATAGACCGGAATGGATAGCAGCGATAAAAAACCTTTTACAACACCGTCATGCAGCAATTGATAGGCAGAAAATATTACATTTGCTAAAACGTGAACAGAGAAAAAACCTGACGTAAAAAATGTGATCGTATCACAGTACCCTACCGTGAACGATAGTAATAAAAATGTCCACGTGCCTGGTTTAATTGGTATTCTCATTATATAAGCCCATCTTGTCAACAACAATACCAGCATACAACATACTGTACAACAACTAATTAAGCAAATAAGTTCAATACTAAATTTATGATATATCGTCAATTTACGAATACAGCCTGGTAAATATTAGATTTTAAGGGTTAAGGATTATTCCTTTAAGCCTTCATAAAGGTTACCTCATGACAGAATGAGGGTTTGAATTTTGAACATCTTTAAACTAAGACAATAAAACCCGAGGTTTTGCTCCCAGTGCACGCGGCGGAACCATTTAGAAAATTCTTTTGTCAGGTTTGAAAAAACAATAAATTAATCATATTTGTGACCATTAGCATTCCCGACAAATAATGATTTTATGAGCAATGTATCCGAATCTGCCTTTTCTGATATCAACGTACCTGTAACAGCAAATCATGCGGCAGCACATCCGTCTGGCACAACCCTTAACAGCTCTATTCTGTTAAGCAGTCTTTTCGCTATATTTTTCAAAAAACTCCATCCCCTTTTTTCTATAGACTGTGGCATGATCCTGATCTATGATGCACAGCGCAGTGGCATCAAAGAAGCTTATATCTCTACCTATAACAGCGATACTGAACAAATTGATACGGAAATCATCAGTCAGCATGCTGCATTCAATACCATACAGAAAAGTATTGCTGAATTCTCTTACCCGGTAATCAAATCCATGGAAGAATGGATAGAAGAGGAAGAGATGAATCATTGTTTAGTGAACAATGAAACACAGTATAAATACCATTGTTATATCCCGCTGGAAATTGAGAATATTATACTCGGTACGCTTGAGCTGCATAATAACGAAAGAGAATTAAGCACCGAATGTTTAACCTTCTGCAATAGCATCGCAGATTTCCTTGCCGAAATAATTTATTTGCAGCAAACACATGCAGCGGAAAATGAGCTGATGAGCACTGAGGCTGATAGCAAACAGGAAAACGAAAATGAAACCCGGGAATTTAATGACACTCCATTAGCTTCATTAAACGAAAAGCTGGGCAATATTCAGGATATAGATACACTCCGTGAGTTTGTAAATGCTGCTGCAATACTTTTCCCGCAGGCTTATGAAAAGATAAAAATTCAGCTCGATGAAATCTATGCACATCAAAGAAACCTTGATGATGAATCCTTACATCCCGTGGAAGCAAATTTGCCAGCATCTGCCTATCCGGACATTATAGGAGCCGGTGCAGGTATGCAAAAAGTGTTTGCATTGATGGACCAGGTCGCCGGATCTGAATCAACCGTGCTGATTTTAGGTGAAACCGGTACCGGGAAAGAGCTGATTGCGAAAGCCATTCACGAAAGGTCTGTCAGGAAAAATCAGACCATGATCAACGTGAACTGTGCCGCTATTCCCGCAAACCTGATAGAGAGTGAATTGTTTGGCCATGAGAAGGGATCCTTTACAGGGGCTACCGACAGGCGGATCGGGAAGTTCGAACTGGCAGATCACAGCACTTTGTTCCTGGATGAAATCGGGGAATTGCCCCTGGATCTGCAGGTAAAACTGCTGAGGGTTTTACAGGAAAAAGAAATAGAACGTGTAGGCGGTAAAACCCTGATCAAAACTGACGTCAGGATTATCTCGGCCACAAACCGCGATTTGTTAACTGAAGTGGAACAGGGACGTTTCAGGCGGGACCTCTATTACCGCCTGAATGTTTTTCCGATCCAGCTGCCTCCATTGCGGGAGCGGACAGAAGATATTCCCCTGCTGGCTTCATTTTTCCTGCATAAATACGGTAAAAAGCTGACTGGTTTTACACGCCGTGCGATCAAACAGATGCGTGATTACCAATGGCCGGGCAATGTGAGAGAGATGGAACACCTGATTGAAAGGCAGGTTTTACTGAGTACAAAACCGGTGATCAGCGAAGTCAACATTCCCGAAGTGGTTAAAACTATCATTGATAAAGAAGGTACAGTACAAAAAATAAAAACTATCGACGAAAATGAGCGCGACCATATCTTTGCGGTGCTGCAGCTCTGCAAAGGCCGTATTTCAGGAAGCGACGGTGCTGCTAAATTACTGGGCGTCCCTCCTACTACACTCAATTCAAAAATAAAAAGGCTGGGCCTTAATAAAAAGCATTTTTAGGTTTCCGTTCATAGCAATTCGTAAAATCACGCTATAGCGTAAAGAACGCATTTTTCAAAAACCAAATACATCACTGATTTTCAACACATTAACCGATGGCATGTTTCTAGATTACCTTTTGGCAGATAATCAAAAACATGAAAACAAATACAACAATCAAAATGACAGCCGCTGCAGCAGTGGCCATTTTCCTATCAGCAGTTAACCCTTCAGTATCTGCCGCTCAAACTACACCTGTTAAAAATATTGTAATTGTACACGGTGCATTTGCAGATGCTTCGGGCTGGGAATCGGTTTATAAAATCCTCGTAAAAGATGGTTATAATGTAACACTGGTACAAAACCCGACCAGTTCATTAGCAGAAGATGTTGCCGCTACCAATTTTGCACTGGAGCGTCAGAATGGTCCGGTAGTTTTAGTAGGGCACTCCTGGGGAGGTACAGTAATCACTGAGGCTGGAAATGCTGATAATGTGAAAAGCCTGGTATATGTTGCCGCCTTTGTACCCGATGCAGGTGAATCTACGCTCGACCTGGTGCAGACTGTAAAAGAACAACCTAAAGGAATTCTTGCTCCGGATGCTAAAGGTAATGTATACCTGGGCAAATCAACTTTCCAGGAGACTTTCGCCAACGGACAGACCAAAGAAAAATCAGACTTTATGTATGCTTCACAAATCCCATTGACCGTGAAATCTTTCACCGATAAAATCACTGTACCTGCCTGGAAAAACAAACCAGTATATGCCGTGAAACCATCTAATGATGAAACGATCAATATGGGTCTTGAAGATACCATGTACAAACGCGCTAACGCAAAAGTAACGCATATCACTGGTGGACACACCCTGTTTATGACTCAGCCAAAAGCAGTTGCAGCAGTAATTGAAGCCGCAGCACAAGGAAAATAACATTACACGCATGCCCGGCATGCTCCATCATACAATTCAAACAGAAAATCCCTGTTCAGACGATAAACCTGAGCAGGGATTTTATGGTTGAACTGCTTAACTAAACAGCTGGAATTTTATTAATAAAGCGCTTTGTTAATAGTTCTCATGCAGATAACGGTGTACAAAAGTGACGGCCATAGCGCCTTCACCAACCGCAGAGGCTACTCTTTTTACAGAGTTATGCCTTACATCGCCCGCAGCAAAACAGCCCGGCACACTTGTTTCTAAAAATGCAGGCATAAAACTTTTGTCCCATTGCTGATCAAAAGGCGACACATAGAGATCGCCACCGGTCACCAGGTATCCCAGTTCATCACGCACAATTGCCGTATCTTTTGCCCAGCTGGTATTTGGCTTTCCACCAATGCAGACAAAAACAAACTTCGTTGGATAAACGACTTCAGTTTGCGTCACTGAATTAGTGATGGTAATCTCTTCCAGCGCAGTATCCCCTCCAAGGGTTGTAATACGCGAATTAAACAGTACTTCAATCTTTTTATTCTTTTCAATCCGGTCCAGCAGATAATAAGATAAAGATGCCGCCAGATCATTCCCCCTGATGATGAGCGTTACTTTTTCTGCATGTTTGCAGAAATTAAGTGCGGCCTGTCCCGCTGAATTGCCACCACCCACTACAAATACATGCTGGTTGGCACATAAGATTGCCTCACTTGCGCCGGCACCATAAAAAACACCCGCATTCAGGTACTTTTCTTCTTCAGGGATATCCAGTCTGGAGTATTCTACCCCTGTCGCCGATATATTTGCCCGCGCTATAATTTTGTTGCCATCATTAAAATCTACATGCAGTTTACGGTCGGCAAACTCTGCATGGATACTTTTCCTGATCAGGAGTATGTCCACACCAAATTTAACCGCCTGCTGCCTTGCTCTTTCTGCCAGATCATTGCCCGAAATCCCTCCCGGGAAACCCAGGTAGTTTTCGATCAGCGAACTTGTTCCCGCCTGTCCCCCGATAGCTTCACGCTCTACCAGTACTGTGCTCAATCCTTCTGAGGCGGCGTATACTGCAGCACTTAGTCCGGCAGGTCCGCCGCCAAAAATGGAAATATCATATTCCTTATGTTTCGGTTTCGTGACCCAGCCCAGTTTACAGGCGATGTCTGCCACGGTAGGATTAAATATGAATTTTCCATCAGGCAATTGAACTGCCGGCAAACCTTGTTCTTCCACCTGAAATTCAGGATATATTGTGCGAAATGCGGTTATATCAGCTACCGGTACCCATTCAAATGTGACCACACTTCTTTTAAGAAAGTCCCTGATCACATAGGCATCCCTGGAATCGGCATGACCGAAAACCTTGATTACACTTAATGCCGTTTTATTATTTTCCATGTTTTCAATTTTGGATTGCCCTGTAAATTTATCCGTCCTTCAAAAATGAAATGCATTTGAACAGACCTTCATCCTATTTTAGCAGCGTATCATACGCTAAGATTTTAACCTTCGTAATTTTCAATCGTGTCACTATCCCTTGCTTCTGCCTGATTCGGATTCTCACCCGCATTGCGTAATGCTCTGCGCTGTCTTAATAAATCCCAGTACTGGTCCAGTTCCAGTTTCATCTGGTGCAGTTTTTTCACTTCCTCATCTGACAGGTTTTCTTTAGTCCAGAGTTTTTCTTCGTTTTCAGTTAAGCTTTTAATGTGATTTAAGATCTGATTGTCTTCCATAATCTGTTTTTTTATGAATGAAACGCAAAAGCAGTACCACCTGTTATTCACCTATGGATCAGTTAAATGCATAAAAATAAGCACATCGTGCTGACGATATATCATCATTTTACGAGCTAGCAAACGAATAAGCTAATTTCCGCTTCCGCAATCTGCCACTGGATTAAAATTGGTGACCATCATTCAATTTCAAAGTAAATCCCTTCACAAAATAACGAAATACCGTAACTACTAAAAGCTCAGAAAAGAAACAATACACTGATTATCAGATTCTTAATTAATTGCGCAGATTTTGTAGCTCCATGAGCAGATAAAAACAAATCATATGTCAAAAAAGGTAGCAGAACAATTAGTTGATATGCTGGTGCAGGCAGGAATTAAAAGAATTTATGCCGTTACGGGTGATAGTTTAAACGAGCTAAACGATGCCGTCAGGAGAAATGATCAGATTCAATGGGTGCATGTCCGGCATGAAGAAGCCGGTGCTTATGCAGCGGCAGCCGAAGCAGAACTGAATGGTCTGGCCTGTTGTGCCGGCAGCAGTGGTCCGGGGCACATTCATTTAATCAACGGATTATATGATGCACACCGTGCCGGCGTACCCGTATTGGCCATCGCCTCTACCTGCGCAACTGCAGAATTTGGTAGTGGTTATTTCCAGGAGACGAATGTGATTAAACTCTTTGATGATTGCAGTCACTATAACCAGATTGCCGCTACTCCGGCGCAACTTCCGCGTATGACACAGGCTGCTATTCAGCATGCCATACAACGCAAAGGCGTAGCCATTTTAGGTTTACCCGGAGATGTGAGTGCAATGGATGCAGTTGAGAATATCTCTTCCAGTAAAAACTATTTTGCAAAGGCCCTTATCCGGCCTGCAGATGAAGATATTGCCGACATGGCTAAACTTATCAACCGCTATCAAAAGATAAGTATTTATTGTGGAATAGGTGCTGCAGAGGCACATGATGAAGTGGTGGAGCTGGCAGCAATGCTGAAAGCCCCTGTGGGTTATTCTTTCCGCGGAAAAATGGGGATACAATATGATAATCCTTACGAAGTGGGAATGACCGGATTGCTGGGTTTACCTTCGGCTTATCACAGTATGCATGAGAGTGATCTGGTGATCCTGCTGGGCACGGATTTTCCTTATACGCCCTTTATGCCGACGGATAAAAAAATCATTCAGATTGACCTTCAGCCAGAAAGATTAGGCAGAAGGGCAAAACTAGACATTGGTCTGCACGGGGATATCAAAACAACTTTAAACGCACTGCTGCCTTTGCTGAACGCTAAAGATGACGATAGCTTTTTAAAAGCACAGTTGCACATCTATAGCAAAGTAAAAGAACACCTCTATAGCTTTGTGAACCATAAAGGGAGTCGCCATGCAGTACCACCCGAAGCTGTTGCTGCAACTTTGAATGAGCTGGCGACAAACGATGCAATTTTCACTATAGACACTGGTATGTGTTGCGTATGGGGTGCCCGATATATACAAGCTACAGGCAAACGTCACATGCTCGGCTCTTTTAGCCACGGATCTATGGCCAATGCGATGCCCCACGCAATCGGCGCAGCCTTTGCCTGTCCTGATCGACAGGTAGTTGCCATGTGCGGCGATGGCGGAATCTCCATGATGCTGGGCGATCTGGCCACCATCAAACAGTACAAATTACCCATCAAAGTTATTGTGTTTAATAATCGCTCCCTCGGTATGGTCAAACTGGAGATGCAGGTAGGCGGATTACCAGATGCTGAAACTGATATGGAAAATCCGGATTTTACCATGATAGCCCAGGCTATGGGCATCAGGGGAATTACGATAGATCATCCTGACGATCTGGCAAGTGGATTGAAAGCAGCTTTCGATCATGAGGGGCCTGTTCTGGTGAACGTATTTACAGATCCTCATGCTTTGGCGATGCCGCCTAAGGTAGAATTCAAAATGATCAAAGGAATGGCTTTGTCAATGACCAGACTGATGCTGGGCGGGAATTTTGATGAAGTGCTGGAAACGGTGAAATCAAGTTACAAACATATGGGTGAACTGCTTGATTAAACAATCTTTTGAAAATCGAATTTTCTTCACAAACATCACAAACAACAATACTAACACCAAACAACAACAACAAAGTATACATTTTAACAGGAAAACATATGGCACTGAATAATTTCAAAGACGTACAAGCTTTTATCACCAATGTAATGGAAGAGAATAAAGTTGAAGGTGCGCCGCCACCAAAATCACCCCACAAAGCATTCTGGCTCAGCATGAGTTATACAGATTTTACTACAGGTACCGTTCCAGGTGTTAAAGATCCCGCGAGCGGCAATCCGATTCCCGTACTTACCGTGGGTAACGCGGCTTCAAGCACTCTTATCATGGCTTTACGCGGTGTGGGACCATTGTTTGATCCCAAAACCGGCGCTTTCGGCAGAATGCCTGCAAATAGTCAGGCTCAATTCTCAGAAGCGCAGATTAAAGAACTGGCCGACTGGATTGATGCCGGCTGCCCTGAATTTTAGCAATCCCCAATAAACAAGAATTAAATATCATCCTAACCTTTTAAATTTATTCAATCCCCAATAAACAAGAATTAAATATCATCCTAACCTTTTAAATTTATTCTAAGCCTTTAGAAATTATGGAAAATCCGATAGCAATTACCAAAGATCTGATCTATAAAGACGATTTGAAACTGGATCTCTACAGTGGCCAGAATACCAAAGGAGCAATAATTGATATCCATGGCGGTGGTTGGTTCCATGGTGATAAGATGAAAGATGAAGACCTGGCTACCCGGCTGGCACAGGAAGGGTATCTCGTGATCGTCCCTAATTACCGGCTGACACCCTCGGGCGTTTTTCCTGCCGGCCGCGAGGATATTTTAGCCTCTTTAGACTGGCTGAAAGCTTCTCCTTATGATTTTGACAGGGAGAAGATTGCCGTATGGGGCAGTTCTGCCGGGGGGAACCTTTCCGTAGAAGTGGCCTTGCTGAGGGGAATACCCGCCATTAGCTGGTCGGGCATTATAGACCTTGAAGGTTTTATTCTCGACACTGACGGCAGTGCAACAGAAACAAAAGACGATAAAGATTTCGCCGTGATTCCCAGTGCCAATATTAACCAGGGCGGGCGAAATGATCCTTTTTTGAGATGGTGTATTTATTCCCTCATTGGTAATGACAGGTCTTTGCTAAGAGAGGCTACTCCCTTAACCCGCGTGAGTGCTGCAAGCGGACAAATGTACCTGGCCAATTCGATGGATGAATTTGTACCCGCCGATGGCGCGCTTAAAATGCAGCAGGCTTTACTCGCAGCCGGGGTTCCCTCAACGGTGCAGCTTGTTACCGGAACGGTACATGCAAAAGGTTATATGCGCTACGCGATTGATCCATCGCTTAGTTTTTTAGCGAATATATTTAATCCTTAACAGCACAACATTTAATATCTCCCATGAAAACCGAAGAGAACGAAAATATACATGTCCCTTTAATGAGAAAAGGCGTACAATTTAACATTTTAGCAGAGAGTCCGTCTGAAACAGCAACCGCACTACAGGTTGTCTGTTTCTTTGATTTTCAGAAAAATCAGCATTATGAAGGTGGCACTTTTGCGATAAATAAACACTTTGGTGGCGAAATTCATCAGCTGCGCAAAGCAGGTATTTTCTCAGGTGCAAAGCTTGAAACACTTTTGCTTAATCCTTCTGCAAACCAGATCCCTGCCCGTCAGTTATTGCTGATCGGGATGGGAGATCCTGCAGCGCTTGATCTTGATCTTTTTAAAATCTTAGGCTATACCGCTGTTATGGAAGCTATTAAAATCGGGGTGAAAGACTTTTGTTTCGCGCCCAGTCTGAAGGATGCCGGAATTGTGATGTCTTTTGGCAAAACTGATGTTTCAAAAACACTTGCTCAAGGCATGTTTAAGGCATTGGATGCTGCCGCTGTATTGGCGGAGAAGAAATTGATCAGGCCAGTAGCGCTGACTGAGATTAACCTTCTTGCTGGTCAGGCTCAGTCAGCCAACGCCTATAAAGGTTTGCAACTGGCATTCGATTGATCAAATGGCCGGCAATATTACTTTGCAATCTGCAGAAGGATATCGCTGACCTCTTTAGGATGAGAAAGAGAAGGTGTGTGACCTGCATCCAGCGTATACACATTCTTAATACCTGCAGCAGCTATCATTTGTTTCTGCAGGTCATTTCCAATACCATGATCCTGTAAAGTTTCAATATAATATTTAGCTACGCTGCCGAATTTCGCTTCCGTTAAAGCTACGGGATCTCCGAAAGGTGCTCCCGGTTCGGTTCTGTAATTGTTCAGAATCAATTGTTTCACGCTATCAGACCCATCCTGACAGAATATATTGGTGATATCTTCTTTTACAATGTCGAATTCTGACTGATCTTCCGATACGATTAAAGAAGCACCTAATTGAGATTGTTTATCAAGCAGGGAAAGCGAATAAGCAGACTGTCCATCCGCAGGCACATATGCAGCTTCATAAACCAGCTTATCGATCAGGTCAGGAATTTGTTCTGCAACGCCGGAAATAATTATTCCCGCCATGCTATGTCCCGCCAGGATTACTTTGCTGCCAATTGCTGTAATTGCCGCGCTTACATAGTTGATGTAAGACTCCATGCGTAAGCTTTTGTGATCAGTAGTATCATCACCATGTCCCGGAAGCTGAATCAGGTGCACATCATGTCCTGCTGCTGAAAGGTTATCTTTCACGGTCTGCCATGCATAAGGTGCAGACCATGCACCATGTAAAAGGACAAATGTTTTTTGTGCGGCACTATTATTTGTGTTCATTATTTATGATTTATGTATGATTGACTGATTGAGCTTATTATTTTGTTTTCAGCAGGTATTTATGTGTGCCTGATAAAACCAGCTCTCCATTTTGGTTATGGATTCTTGCTGCGGTTTCCACTATGCCTGTAGCTCCCTGAGGGGTTAAAGAGATAATTTCCAGTTCTGAGTATAATGTATCTCCTGCATTTACTTCTTTTAAAAATTTACAAGAGAGTTCAGTAAAAGCGATAAACACTTCACCAATCACATGCGGAAACATTGTTGCGCCAGGAGCGGTGAATGCCAACACCTGCAGGCCGTGAACTACAGGAGCTTTATGTCCGTGTTGCTGTGCCCAGACATTATCATAATGCACAGGATGGTTATCACATGATACAGTTTGGAATGCTGCCGAATGGGCATCCGTTAAGGTGCGGCTTGGTGCGCGGAAAATTTCACCGATCTCCAGTTCTTCAAAAGAACGTGCCGGTACGATCAGAAAATCATTTGGGTTAAATGTTACTGCGGTGTTTTCGGTATTTGAGTTGGTTTCCATAATTTGTTTTTTTAGCCATAATATTCAAAAAAACAACCAACATACATAACACTAATAATCAGGCAATTAATCACAATCTGTATCCATTAAGATCACGAAATAGCGTCAATTTATGAACAATTGCCTGATGCAGGCCTATTACTCTCCAATTGATCTTCCATAATGCTGGTGAAGATCTATTTCATAATCTTCCGGCAAAGGTCGCGATGCATCATACTCAGGACTATTTTTAACGGCATCCGAAGGCAGATCGAGATATACAGTCGCCATTTTCCAGTCTATTTTATTTATCCATCGTGGCGAAATGATCACTTTTTTCCCCGGCAACCAATTTCCTGTATCCACAATAAGATAATTGATTTTCCAGGTACTGTCATCTATGATAAAATCATGCACCTCCCCTATTGCATCATCCGTTGCATGGATATTATTTCCCCTTACTTCACTGGTACTGCGCAAATGCGGGTCGCCATGTTCGTTTTCAATTGTATGCTCAGCCTTAATACTTTCTTCAAAAGGGCCAACCGCTTCCATCATACCAGTCATCCCAATACCACCATAGAGACCGGTGCCGCTGCCTGCATTGTATGGCCAGCCATAATGATTATACAACTCATTTTCGTGCTGGCGGGAAACAGGTTTTTCCGTGTCAATATCCGGACTGTTCTGTATTTGCTCTTTGGTAAGATGAGCAGGAAAGCTTTTATTTTCCCAATCTGCTTCCTGCAATGCAGCCGGAGAGATCAGTACTTTACGTCCAGACAGCCAGCCACCGGTTTTCACAATCAGGTATCGAATTGTCCATGTTGCATCGTCGAAATAAAAATCAGTGACCTCACCAATTTCCCCATCTATAGCACCCATAGTAAAGCCTGTTAAACTTTTCACATTACGTTTCATAATTCTTCATTTTTTGGTTAAAAATTATTAATTAATAACGATCACACCTGCAGCTATCGTTCTTATAATTAACAGGATAACACTTTATTTTCAGGAAATGTTTGTTTCGCGCTGTAGGTCAGCATGAAAATGAAGACAGGTTAATTTAACACATCATTATGCAAGCCATTATTTTCCATCTTTAGCAAAACATTTATGCATATAACAGGTTGATGTTTTGATAGTATATCATTTGATAAATCATATCAACCAAGACTCATGATGAAAAATTTAACACATATCGCCCTGCTAGGGATAGCTGCTTTGACGCTTCAATCCTGTTTCAGTACGCGGTCGGACACGAGCAGCTCTCAAGGTACAGCCACGTTTGGTGCTAATGCGCCCGCTACCGGAAACCGGACCAGCAGATCTCCCGGAAATACCTTTAGTAGTGATGGCAACGGAACTGCTGTTAGTGCTACATCCGGTGCCCGTACTGTTACCGAAGCTGCAGGGGCAATGGGTACTGCAAATACCACGGGAGATGCCGGAAATGAAAGTTCAGCAACCAGCACCTCTTCGGAAGAAGCAGCGCGTTTTATCCAGCGGGCAATGCTAAGTGGCATGACTGAAGTCGTGTTCAGTGAATCAGCATTGAAAAATGCGCAAAATAATGAAGTAAAGGACTTTGCTGCCACGATAGTAAAAGATCATGCGGGCGCCAATGCTGAGTTAAAGGCTTTAGCTCAGAGCAGGAACATTTCGATCCAGAATAGTGGAGAAATGAAACAACTCAGTACATCCCCCGCCGAAAAATTTGACCGGAACTATGTGAAACTGATGATAAAAAACCACACCAGTGCCGTAAGTCTTTTCGAAAATGGATCGAGATTGTCCGATCCTGAGGTTAAAGCTTATGCAATTAAATACCTGCCTGCAATAAAAATGCATTTACAGCAAGCTAAAGAATTAGGTAAGACCGTCAAATAGTAAATAAGGCATGAAATAATTACGGAGCTGCCCCCTGTGCAGCTCCGTAATTATTTCTGCAAAAGACGCTTAGCTGATATCTATCTGACGGCTGGCCATTTTAGCGTCTTCATGTTTAGGGATGCTGATGCGCAGGATCCCCTCCTCGTATTTCGCTTCTATACCATTTTCATCTGCAGATTCTGGCAGAGTGAATGAACGTACGAAAGAAGTATAACTGAATTCACGTTTAGTGTAATTGCGTTCCTGCTGCTGATCCTGTTGTGTTTGTTCGACAGAGATACTCAGCACATCCCTTTCCAGTTTCAGTTTGAAATCCTCTTTTTTCAATCCCGGAGCTGCCAGCTCAATCTGGTAACTGGTACCGGTTTCGGACACATTTACCGCAGGTACTCTTGATACCATACGATCTGAAAGAAAAGTGTCATTAAAGATAGAATCAAAAACGTCTGTAAAGCCTGGCATCAGCCCGTTTTTTCTTTTTTGGTCGGCATTAAATTTAACCAATGTCATAGTTCGTCCTCCTTAAATTTGATTAATGAATAAAACAGTTAATTAATTAAACTCCTGAACGTGATGTTCATTAATCTTTTATCAAGCAGAATGCCAATTGAATAAACAGGCTCTAAGACTGTAAAAATTTCAGAAGGGATGAAATTTTTACAGTCGAAATGACAAAAATTCATTAATTCTCCGTGCAACGCAAGTGCCTTGCCTTTGCTAAAGAAATGGTTCCGTTTCAATTAGATTATCTTAAATTTGATGAATACCAGAAAGTAATGCTGCTAAGAACCATCCTATTTACCGGGGCTGTACAAGGACTTTTCCAGCTCCTGCTTTTACGTGCTAAAAATAAAAACCATCCGGCAGATTTCTGGTTGATGGGCTGGTTATCAATGGTAAGCTTACAATTGTTTTTTTACTATGAAAATACATCCGCCCATCCCCTCCTGACAGGCAAAGCTGGGGCCTTGGCTTTTTCTATACCTTTAATCAGCGCGCCGGTATTATACCAATATATCCGCAGTTTAGCCTTTAATAAACAGCCGGATCGTCTGATCCTTGCTTTTTATACCCTGCCATGGATCAGTTATGTGATTATTATGTTGGGCACGATGGTAATATACCCTGGCTGTCTGGTAATTACTTCCGGATTTCCTCATTTCAATGCTACCATCCCAGATGTAGTGATTTATTTGTTTACCTATCCGATGGCGCTAATACCAGGAGGCTATGCGATTATCGGATTGATTACCCTTCGTCGTTATCAGAAAAGCCTGCCTGATAACTATTCCTATACCGAAAGCATTAATCTTAACTGGCTCAAATGGCTGGTGATATCCATACCATTACTATTTATCTTTCTTTTTGGCTTGATCCGTTTTGGCACACAGCAAAGACTGCTGCGTGTAGAAAACCTCTTTTTATATGTTGGTGTGGTGCTTTCTGTTTACGTTTTCCTGATCGGCTATCTTGGCCTGCGCCAAAACACGCTGTTACTCTCCGCAACAAAAGATCTTCCGCACAAAGCTGACAGTCCTGTTATTTCCTATCAAAAAACAGGACTTGATGATGCCGCGGTGGAGCGGATATATCTGCAGTTACTCAGTCATATGGAAGCGGAACAACCATATCTAAAAGACGACCTTAGTTTAACTGCCCTGGCTAAGCAATTGGGTTTGAATACAAACCAGCTGTCACAAGTCATTAACCAGAAAGCGGAAAGTAATTTCTTCACTTTTGTAAATCGTTACAGAGTCGCAGCCGTAAAGATAAAACTCAAAGATCCGGCATTAGCCCATCTTTCCATTTTAGGGATTGCATACGAATGCGGCTTTCGTTCCAAATCTGCATTCAACAGGATATTTAAAGAACAGACCGGCCTGAGTCCCCTTCAATATCAAAAGCAGGAATTCAGTTAAAATAAGTCCCATCCTGTAAGATAGGGCGACTGAGGGCTGATAAAGTAGTTCTTTTGAAGAAAAAATCGAAATGGAAATTCTCTCTCTTCTCCACAAGGGCAATATCATCATTCACGTATTCGCAGGTTCTTTTGCTCTCCTTATCGGAATCTACATATTACTTAAAGCGAAAAGAACCAGGATCCACCGGATCTCGGGCAGGGTCTTTCTTCTACTTTTAGCCATTGTTGTTTTTACCGGACTTCTTGGTGTATTTATGTTCAAGCGTCATAGTTTTCTGCTGGTGATCACAGTGCTGAGTGGTTATATGGGATTTTCAGGTTTTCGTACCATCCGCAGCAGATCTAACAAGCCGCAGGTGCTTGATATCTCGATGGCTTTTCTGGCACTCGCTTCCGTTTTATTTTTCCTCTGGTATTTTACTAAGACAGGAATGATATGGTCTGGCATTATCATTTATAGTACCGTCGGCTACCTCATTATGGCAGTTGTGTATGATCTTTTCAGGTATTTTATCCCAAAAAAAGTTTATGGCAATTTATGGCTTTACGAACATATACTTAAAATGGTTAGTGCCTTCAGCGGTTTATTATCTGCTTTTTCAGGAACTGTACTACCACAATATCAGCCCTATAGTCAATTTTTACCCTCAGTACTGGGCAGTTTGATTGCTGTTGGTTTCATGATTTCGGCAGGCATTAATTTGAATAAGGCAAATACTTTCTAAAATTCATAGGTGGAACTATGACCAATCTCAATCACCAGATCCTTAATCAGTTCTCTTCCGCTATGCCATCTCTTTAAGCGATTAGTGTGTTGAATTGC
>Ga0247813_10001625_pt1 | contig 16680 bp, 14 predicted proteins | sample UWRJL169409C1_FD_180719 | JGI IMG/M metagenome (GOLD analysis project Ga0247813, IMG submission 180719) | Plant litter microbial communities from Arlington Agricultural Research Station in Wisconsin, United States - UWRJ-L169-409C-1 | ecosystem: Environmental > Terrestrial > Plant litter >... | reverse complement strand
TCGGGGAAGGGGTACGGGCCATAGTTGTTGGAGCAGTTGGTGGTCAGCACCGGCAACCCGTAGGTGTGGTGGAAGGCGCGCACCAGGTGGTCCGAGGCAGCCTTGGACGCCGAGTACGGCGAATTGGGCGCATACGGGGTGGTCTCGCTGAACTTGCCGGTCTCGCCGAGGGTGCCGTAGACCTCATCGGTGGACACGTGCAGGAAGCGGAACGCCTGGCCCTTGTCGGCCGGCAGCGCCTTCCAGTAATCGCGCACGGCTTCCAGCAGGGCCAGGGTGCCGACCACGTTGGTCTGGATGAACGCGCCGGGGCCATCGATGGAGCGGTCCACGTGGCTTTCGGCGGCGAAGTTCAGCACGGCGTCCGGCTGGTGTTCGGCCAGCAGGCGGGCGACCAGGGCCTGGTCACCGATGTCGCCCTCGACGAATACATGGGCCGGATTGCCCTCCAGGGAAGCCAGGGTTTTCAGGTTGCCCGCATAGGTCAGCGCATCGAGATTGATGACACGCACGCCCTTCGCGACGGCTTCGAGGACAAAGTTACCGCCAATGAATCCGGCACCGCCGGTGACAAGCCATGTGGGCACTACCCGTTCTCCTGTTCGATGTGCGTGCCGGGGGCGGCCTGCGCCCCGACTCAGCGCAACAGGATACATGGGGTCCGTCTTCACGACTGCCCGCGCAGCGTGAATGAGGCCCGATTCTCTACGATTCCAGGCAGCGCCAGCACTTCACCATACGCATGCGTATTGATACATTGGCGCAGGTGGCAGCGTGCCGCCGTTGTCCACCGGGCCTTCGCCCCACGTACCGCGGGGCGCTCATTGATATGCTCTTCGACCTCCTGCGCCCTTCACGGTCGCAGATCGATTTCCCGCCAGGAGAGATGGTTTGGACGCTTTGCCCCCTACACGCGCCCGTTACACCGCTGTCTGGTGGGCCTTGCTCATCGGTTTGCTGGTCACCGCAGCAGGCGTATTGGTTCCAAGGCTTGCTGGCTTGTCCGGCCTCCCTACCACCGACGAGGGATACTACGGTTACTTCGGCATGCGGATTGCCAGTTCATTGGCTGGCGGCCATGGCCTGCCTCCCGATGGCTATCTGATGCTCTATCCACTCATGACTGCATGGGTGTTCGAGCTTCCTGGAAATCCTTTCGTCCTGCTCAGGGCGATTGACCTGCTGGTGGCAATGACGGCAGGCCTGCTCTTCTTCGTGATGTTGCGGAGAGAATCACGGGACACGGGCTTCGCCGCAGTCCTGTCACTCACATTCCTGCTGGCAATGAACGCGCTTGGATTCGTGCAGAACGGATTCAAGAACAGCATATTCCTTTCCTACATCCCACTGTTTCTCGCCGTGGTGTTGTCCCAGTCGGACCGTCCACTGGGCAGCCTTCGCTTTGTCGCCATCGGCGGCCTCGTTGCGTTGGGCGTCCTCATTCGCGAGCCTTTCGCCGCGTTTGCATTCCTTGCCGTGGCAGCTACCTGGATCCGCCATGGTCGACGGAACGCGATACTGGTGTGTATAGGCGGCGGTCTGACGGTCCTTGTCGTTTGCGTACCCTTACTCATGCTTCGGGGAGACGTCCCAGCGCTCATTGCCGCGTACCTGGATGCCGGCGCCATGTTCAGCGCTGTACAGGAACAGCGTTCGGAGCTGTTCTTGAATGCTGCAGCTCAATGGGCGAAAGCATCCGTTCTGCCCTTGGTGCTCTCTGCTGCCGGGGCCATCGCAATCATCGTTTCGTCCAGGCAGCGCGGACAGCAAACTGTCTGGATGAGGGCTCTGTTCTGGATTGCAGTGGCTGCGGTGCCGCTTATTGAACCGGTCATGAAAATTGGATTCCCGTATCACTTCGCCTCCGCGCTTCCCGGCCTGGCAGGCCTTTGCGCACTTGCATGGCGAGTCTGCGCACGTCCAAGCATCGCTTTGCCGGCAGCGGTCCTCTTGGCTGGTGCACTGCTTGTTCTGAGTGGTCCGCAGTGGATCAAACACCTCAAGGACCTCCCTCGTGCGGCGTCAGATGCTTACTCAACGGCCACACACGGATGGCCGCCAGAGGCGCATGGCACGTCCAACTACATGATCGCTGCAGATGCCATCCAGCAGGCCTCTCCACAGGGGACTACGCTCAGCGTCAGCGGTTTCATGTTTCCCCTGTTTCCGCTCTCAGGCAAGGTGCCCCCTTCGCCGCAGCTCAGCGACCTTACCTTGGCGCTGATCGACATGCGCATGGATAAGGAGCGGCTGCTGGAGGCTCTGGTGGCGTGCCCGCCGGCAGTCATCATGACGACGACCAGGACGGAGTGGCCAGGCGCGAACGAGATCGAAGAAGTCGTCAAGGCAGCCGGAATCTTCAAAAAGGTCGCGACCGTTGAAGTCAATCCTTCGATTTCATACGGCACCTTTGGTGGAAACGTCTATGCCAGGGTCGGCTCTGCCCCCATAGGGTGTCATTCGCCGGACACGAAGTGAGCAGCGACGCCACCATACGCATTCGCATGGTCGTCGCTGGCCAGTTAGAATCGCGGTCCCACCCCCGAACCGGTTGCTTTGTACAGAACCGGACGTTTCCCCGTTATTGAAGGATCCAGCACCAGATGAAAATCCTCGTCGCGTACAAGCGCGTGGTGGACTACAACGTCCGCATTCAGGTCAAGCCGGACGGTTCCGGCGTGGTCACCGACGGCGTCAAGCTGTCCCCCAACCCGTTCGATGAAATCGCGCTTGAAGAAGCGCTGCGCCTGCGTGACAAGGGCATCGCCACCGAGGTCGTGGTCGCCACGATCGCACCGGCCGATGCCCAGGCGCACCTGCGCAACGGCCTGGCCATGGGCGCCAACCGCGCCATCCATGTCGTGACCGACCAGGCCATCCAGCCGCTCACCGCCGCGCGCACCCTGCTCAAACTGGTCGAGAAGGAACAGCCGGACCTGGTGATCCTGGGCAAGCAGGCCATCGACGACGATGCCAACCAGACCGGCCAGATGCTGGCCACGCTGTGGGGGCGCCCGCAGGCCACCTTCGCCAGCAAGCTGGAAATCGCCGACGGCAAGGCCACGGTCACCCGTGAAGTCGACGCCGGCCTGGAAACGCTGGAGGTCGACCTGCCGGCCGTGGTCACCACCGATCTGCGTCTGAACGAGCCGCGCTTCATCAAGCTGCCGGACATCATGAAGGCCAAGGCCAAGCCGCTGGAAACCCTGCAGCTGGGCGAGCTCGGAGTGGACGCCGCCGATACCTTCAAGACCACCCAGTACGCGGCGCCGGTCAAGCGCAGCAAGGGTGTGATGGTCAAGGACGCGGCCGAACTGGTCGCTGCACTCAAGCAGAAGGGGTTGCTGTAATGACCAAGATCCTCGTTGTCGCTGAACACCATGACGGCAAGCTCAACGCCGCCACCGCCAAGACCGTGAGTGCGGCCGCTGCGATCAGCGGCGCCAGCATCGATGTGGTGGTGCTCGCCGCCGATCCAGCCGCCGCCGCGGCTGAAGCGGCCCAGCTGGCCGGCGTCGCCAAGGTCCTGACCGTGGCCAACGCCGCAAATGCGCAGGCGCTGGCCCAGGTCCTGGCCCCGCAGATCGCGCAGCTGGCCACCGGCTATACCCACGTGTTCGGCCCCTCGACCACCTTCGGCAAGGACCTGATGCCGTGCGTGGCCGCCCTGCTGGGCGTCAATCAGGTCTCCGACCTGATGACCGTCGAAGGCAGCCACAGCTTCAAGCGCCCGATCTACGCCGGCAACGCGATCATCACCGTCGAGGTCCCGGCCGACCAGATCGTGGTCGCCACCGTGCGTGCGGCCTCCTGGCCGGAAGCGGCCAAGGGCGGCAGCGCCGCGGTGGAAGCAGCCAGCGTCGATGCGGCCCTGCCGAGCCACACCCGCTTCGTCGGCCTGGCCGCCGGCGCCACTGACCGCCCGGACCTGCAGAGTGCCAAGCGCGTGGTTTCCGGCGGCCGCGGCGTGGGCTCGGAAGAGAACTTCAAGGTGATCTTCCAGCTGGCCGACAAGCTCGGCGCCGCCGTGGGTGCCTCGCGCGCCGCCGTGGATGCCGGCTACGTGCCGAGTGACCTGCAGGTCGGCCAGACCGGCAAGATCATCTCGCCGGAGCTGTACGTGGCGGTGGGCATCAGCGGTGCGATCCAGCACCTGACCGGGATCAAGGACGCCGGCACAATCGTGGCGATCAACAAGGATCCGGATTCGCCGATCTTCGAAATCGCCGACATCGGGCTGGTGGGCGATCTGTTCACGCTGCTGCCGGCGCTGGAAGCGGCGCTGTAACCGCGTCACGTCCGGAACAGGATGCGCAGGGCCAGGTGGGTGTTCCTACCTGGCCCTTTCCTTTTGCCGCCTACAGGCAGACCACTGCATCGCCGGAAGGAATCAGGGATCGCACCGAACAACAGCATCAGGCCTACGTAGTTCAGCAGCATCTGGTACATCGACAGCGCAATCACCAGCAGCAGCACGCCCAGCCACATGCGTCGAGGCTGCCGGGCCACCATGAAGGTCGCGGCGATCGCCATGGCAGTCGCCAGTTGGGCGGTGAAGGACGCCTCCGGAAAGGTCAGTATTTCCGCCGAAAAGGGATGGAGCGTGACCACCAGACTGGCCAGGATCACACCAATACGGGGCACCGGCCGCGTACTGAACGCGGTAAAGAGCAGCGGGACGGTTGCCGCGAAACAGGCCAGGCCCACTCCCTGCAGCAACGTGCCGACGACCTGCGGGTCGATGCCAAGCGCCTGGGCGCCCGTGAGCACCGCGTACTGGCCAAAGCGCCCCTGCCGCAGCAGATTGGCCATGTCCGGAAGGGCCCGCACGCCGAAGTAGGAGTCGATCGACAGGCCTGGCTGGATCAGGAAGGGAAGCCGCGCCAGCAGCGTGATCGCAGCGACCGCGACACATGACTGCAGGCGCTGCCGGGCGGCAACGCCATCCTCGCCGGACAGCCACATGAGCATCGTGCGCATGGCATCCTCACGTTGGGATTGGACATCCTTGAACATCCCGCCGGTCCCCGGGCGGGCAACGCGGTAGTGAAGCGTTCGAGCTACAGGCAGACCAGAGCGTGATCTGCCTGCATGGTCGCAAAGCCCGGCTGAGGCCACGTCGCGGCAGCTTCGCAGTAGCGGGTGTCTGCCTCCCCCGGCAGGGCGAACTGTAGCCTACGACCGTTGGACAGTTCCAGTAGCCTCCTCGCCTGCCGGCCGTCACCTAAGCTAGTGAGCTTCAGGTCCATGCAGCTGGCCGCAATGGCAGCGGAAGCGTGCATTCGATCCAGGCACAGCATCAATATCCGTCGTCGCGTTGCGGCGAAAGCAGCCATACCAGATGGCGGTCGATGATCATCCATTCCGGATTTTCCGACCGCTGTGCGAGCTCGGCGAGGATCTTCTCGCACAACGCCGGCGCGCAGGGCCTGGTGTACACGCCGAACTCCTTGTACAGGTAGTTGCGCAGCGCACGATTGCCATGCAACCACGCCAGCGCGCTGTTGGCATGGACGTCGCCGAACATGATCACGTCGTCGTACTTGCCGGCATTGGCAGCCTGGACCCGGGTCAATGCGTTGCCCAGCGAACTCATGGCAGGAACGACGGTACGGGTGTTGGAAAACGCCGCCTGCCAACTACTGATGCCCACGAAGGCGATCGGCAGTGCCAACACCAGGCCCAACAGGATCGTGCGGCGCTCGTGCACGAGGAAGATCACCGGCAGGCACAGCAGCAGCCACAGCCACAGCGTGGAACGCAGCGGCAGCCCGACGCCGGAGAGGATCGACAGTGAGGCATCCATGGCCATCAGCATGGCCCCGTAGGCCAGTGCCACCACGCAGTGGCGCGCACGAACGCCGTAGCGGATGCACACCGCGAAAGCGACCGCGCCGGCCAGGAGCGCCGGCCAGATCGCCTTCAACAGGCCGAAGTACGCCAGGTAACGGGTGATGTTCCCGGTCAGCGAACCGCCCTGCAACAGCGGCGTGGCTTCCCGCCAGGCCGCGGGCTTGATGCCGAAGTGACCATGGAAGACATAGTTCAACGAGAACACCAGCACCACCGCGGCGACGAAGGCCATTGCGTAGACCGCCGCCCCCAGGGCCACACTGCGCCGGGTGCCTGCGCAGGCGGCGGCATACATCAGCAGGAACAACGGCCCGAAGGAGGGATAGAAGAGGAAGCCGGCCACGACCGACACCGCCATGACCAGGCGCCGGCGTCCATCGTCATGGACCAGCAGCAAGGCCACGCAACCGAGCAGGGTCACCAGCACGCCGGTCACCTGGGTGACCGGCCACTTGGCGGTATCGGCGGTCATCGGCGCCAGGAAGAACAGCAGGGCGGCGAAGATGCCCGCCTGCGGCGACAGCACCCGAACCATGACCAGGCACAGCGACGAGAACAGCACCAGATACAGACCGAACGCGGAATAGCCGTTGAGGTGGTGGCTCACCTGGGACCAGACGAAGTTGCCCCAGCGGCCTTCGGAACCGGCTTTGCTGAACGGCGTCTCGAAGCCCTGGTCGAAACCCTTCAACAACCAGTCGTAATCATCATGCGCGATGTAGGGTGCGGTCAGCTGGCCGACGCCGTACATGCCCAGCAGAATCAGGATCGCGTAGAGAAAATAGTTTCTGTCCCAGCGCGCGAACGCCATCTCGCAATAGTGCTTCAGCGAATCCAAAATCACACCTCGTTATCCGCGGACGCGGCTGCTGACCCGAACGGCCCTGAATCCCCAGGCGCACGCCCGATACGCACCGGGCCCTTGCCGTGCAAGGCCCGGATTTGGCCCTATACTACTCGACTGAGTGAATCATCCTCCAGATTGGACAGGCCATGGCGAACAACGTAGCGACCGACGACTCGGCAGGCCTGATCGACCTCTCGATCGTGGTCCCGGCCTACCGCAGCGAGAAAACCCTGCCCGCGCTGGTCGCCGCCATCGATGCCGCCATCGGCGGGCGTTATTCACTGGAACTGATCCTGGTCAACGACCGCAGTCCGGACGGCTCCTGGAAGGTGGCCAGCGAACTGGCCCGTACGCATTCCTGGGTCCGGGCGCTGAACCTGCGCAAGAACGTCGGCCAGCACATGGCCATTTTCGCCGGGCTGCGCGAATGCCGTGGCCGGGTCATCGTCACCATGGACGATGACCTCCAGCATGCGCCCTCGGACATCCCCACCCTGGTGGAAGCGCTGGATGACGACCATGACGTCTGCTACGGCACCTTCCTGGGGCGCAAGCACGCCGCCTGGAAGATCCTCGGCAGCCGCTTCAATGACCGGGTGGCGACCTGGCTGCTGGAGAAGCCCAAGGGCCTTTACCTGTCACCGTTCAAGGCGATGAAACGTGGCGTGCGCAACGAAGTGGTCCAGTTCCGCGGTCCTGCGATCTACCTGGACGGCCTGATCCTGTCGGCCACCGCGCGCATCACCACGCGCACCGTCGGCCACCACGCCCGTGAGGACGGCACGTCGGGATACAGCCTGAAGAAGTCCATCTCGCTTTGGCTGAAGATGGCGACCAGCTTCTCGGTGGCTCCGCTGCGGATGGCATCGCTGACCGGCATGGCCATCTCGGCAGCGGGCTTCGTGTTCGCCGCCATCATCGTGATCCACAAGCTGCTGGACCCCAGCGTTGCGGTCGGCTGGTCCTCGCTGATCGTCGCCATCCTGATCATGGGGGGCGTGCAGCTGCTGGCACTCGGTGCCATCGGCGAGTATGTCGGCCGGATCCTGCTCAACTTCACCACGCCAACGCAGTACGCCATCGCCGAGCGCGTGGATTCGACGGTGGACACCGCGCCGTGAACCAGGCGGAGATGAAACAGCTGGTCGGCAAGTTGATCCGGTTTGGCGCGGTCGGCGGCACCAGTACGCTGTTGTTCGCACTGCTCACCTGGCTGCTGGTGGACAAGGCGGGCATGCACCCGGTGCTGGCTACCGTGGTCGCCTATCTGCTGCTGCTGGCGCCCAACTTCATGGCCCACAAGTACTTCACGTTCGCCTCCAAGGGCGAGGTGGCCAGCGAATCCGGCAAGTTTCTGGTGGTGCACGGCCTGAACATCGCGTTGTCGGCCGGCGGTATGGCGGTGATCTCCCAGGCCCAGCTCGATTACCGCTGGGGCATCCTGTTTTCCGCCATTGCCGTACCGATCATCGTCTTCGTCGTGATGAACGTCTGGGTGTTCCGGGTCGCCCCGAAGCACTGAGTCTGCCGGCCGCCCCGAGGTGCGGCCGGCCGGTGCCTCAGCCGGCCTTCGCGGTCACGGCCATCTGCCAGCGCCAGGCATCCGCGCAGATGTCCTGCAACGATTTTTCCGCCCGCCAACCAAGCACCTCGTTGGCCAGCGACGGGTCGGCCCAGCACTCGCCGATGTCGCCCGCACGCCGCCCCTGCACCTGGTACGGGATGGGCTTCCCCACCACCGTGGAGAAGGTCTCGATCAGTTCCAGCACCGAGTAACCGCGACCAGTGCCAAGGTTGAGGGTCAGTTCGCGTTCGCCGCGATCGACCAATGCGTCCAGCGCGGCAACGTGGGCCTTGGCAAGGTCCACCACGTGGATGTAATCACGCACACCGGTGCCGTCAGGCGTGGCGTAATCGTTGCCGAACACGCGGATGTAATCGCGATGGCCCGCCGCGGTCTGCGTGATGTAGGGGGCAAGGTTGTTGGGAACCCCACGCGGCAGCTCACCGATGAGGCCACTCGGATGCGCGCCCACCGGGTTGAAGTATCGAAGGATGGCGGCCCGGAGCGACGCGCCGGGTGCGGCGACGCAGTCGCGGATCAACCACTCACCGATCAGCTTGGTCCGGCCGTAGGGATTGCCCGGCGCAACGGGGGCGGTTTCGGCCACCGGACAGGCATCGGGCTGACCGTACACGGTGGCCGACGAGCTGAACACGATGCCGTGACAGCCGACCTGTTCCATCACGTCCAGCAAGGTGGCGGTACCGGCTACGTTGACGTCATAGTAGCTGGCAGGCCGCTCGGTGCTTTCAGACACCGACTTCAGTGCCGCAAAATGGATCACCGCATCGGGCTGGAAACGCTGCAGGCTGGCCAGCAGCGCTGCGCGATCACGAATGTCCACTTCGTCCAGCGCCAGTGCCTGGCCAGTGATCCGCTCGATACGCTCGACGATCCAGCGCTCGCTGTTGCAGAAATTCTCCACCACCTGCACATCGTGGCCGGCCGCGATCAGTTCCACGACCGTATGCGAGCCGACAAAGCCGGCGCCGCCGGTAACCAGAACCTTCATTGTGCGTCCTCTCTGAACATCATGCGTTGTCGGCGGCCTATTCCGCGCCGCCGCGGTCCTGTGGGGCCAGGTAACCCTCAAGGTGCTGGAGGTTACCCGTGAAGCTGCCCCATTGGCGGTTCCGCGCCAGCGATTCATGCTGGCGCTGGACACGTTGGTCGCGCAGCGTGGCTGACGCGCGCAGCTGTTCCAGCTGCTGCACGAAGGCGTCGATGTCGTCGGGCACGTCGATCAGATCCTGCGCCGGCAGGAAATCCACGATGCCGCCCACGGCCGGTGCACAGATCGGCAACCGGGCGGCCGCCGCATCGAACAGGATGGTCGGCGTGCCTTCCCACGCGGTAGTGTGCAGATAGGCGAAGTGGCCGGGACAGGCGACGGCCTCCAGGCGTTGGAATTCGCCGTGCAGGATGACGTTCGGCAGCGACCGGAGGGCACCCAGGTCCTGCACCGCGGCACCGGACATGACCTGGGCACCATATACGTCGAAGTGCACGTCGGGCAGCCGCGCGGCGATCGCCGCCAGGAGATCGGGACGCTTCTGGCGATCCAGCCGCCCGGCCCAGAGCACGCGATCGGGATCGGCAGCGGACAGTGCCGTCGACGTCAGGCGCGGAGGCTCCCCGTCATAAGGGAAGGGAACAACCGTGAACAGTGAGGCGGGCACACCGAGCTCCCGCGACCAGATCTGCGGATAGCGCGAGTTGTCGCAGATCACCGTCGACAGATAGGGATAGCAGTAGCGCAGGTAATCACGCGCATAGCCCACCGGATTCATGCGCAGATCGTAATCGTCGCAGAAGATCGAGGCGAACAGACGCGAATGCTGGGTCAGTGCCAAGCCATGGCGGAGGATGGTCTCCCAGCCCACGCGCGAATTGACGACGTGCACCATCGGGGCCCGCAGCTGCACCAGCACGCGGACCATCACCGAGACTTGGAGGGCGAACTCCAGCGATGCTGCGTGATGGCCGAAATCCACCAGCGTGGCCTGTGGCGGCAATCGCGAGGCCCAAGGCGAGGGAGAGTTCTCCGTGCTCAACACCAGTATCCGGGCGGACGGATTGTATTCGGCAATGGCGCGTGCGTAATAGAGGATGCCGCGATCCGCTCCACCCTGCTTCAGCCAAGGCACCAGCAGCACATGGCTGTAGGGCTGCTCACCGATCTCGTCAGTGAGCCTGGCGTAGACCTCACCCGGCGCGGTGTTGATGGGAATCGAGTAGAACGCGTAACGATCGACCCCGGTACCGGGAGGCAGCAGTTCTGGCTCCAGTGCCGCGAGCTGGGTCATCTCGTCGCGGAGCCAGGTCGGCATGGCCGGTACCCCGCCGGTGAGCGCGGCCCCCGGCGGCGCGCCGACAGCCGCCTGCGCGCCATCCGGACCAAACAGCAACGCCACGAGGCGCCGTACCCAATGGGCAACCCGTCGCGTATATCGATTGCGCACCCATCGATTGTGCGTCCAGCGGTCAAACACGGCCGTGCTCCTCGCTGCGGATGCGACCCGGCGCGAACAACGAGGTCCGCGGAATGACGGTCTTCATCGCGTGACTGGCCTCGTTGAGCGAGCCATGCCACTTGCGACGGTAGAAATAGGCCGATCCCCAGGCAAGCCGGTGGACCACGCCGCGGGCGATGGTCTCGCAGTTCCAGTACCAGTCTTCGTAACCGAATCCGGTCTGCCGCGGGTAGCAGGCCACGTAGGGAATGGTTTCGTACAGCCTGCGGGTGGAAAACGCCGCGCTGATCCAGGGATTGACCGTCAACAACGCGCGCTCATCGTAGTAACTGCCGGCCTGGTCGACCTGCCAGTTGTAGGCGCTGTACATGCCGAAACTCAACACCATTTCCGGGTGGAGCACGAACGGTCCGCTCAGCCGCGCAGCTTCTTCAAGGTGCTTGACGAAATAACCCGTGGAAATCAGGTCATCGCCATCCAGGGTACAGATGTAATCCGCGCGGCTGGCCGCGACGCCGGCATTGCGCGCCAACGCCAGGTCACCCACCGTGGTCTCGACGATGCTCTCGGTTCCGTCAAGATCCGGATGCCCCATCACGAATGCACGGGTCTGCGCGTCGGCGCAATCTAGGACAAGCACCAGCTGAACCTCCACACCCGCCTTGCGTGCGATGGCACGGGACAGCGCATAGGAGCGCAGCGAGGTGTGCGCGAGAATTCCTTCCCCGTGGAATGTCACGATGGCACTCAATGCCGGAGCGGTCATGCACCACTCCCGCAGCCGCATCGCTTACTGACCGCATTCATTGCGCATCACCAATTCTGAATAAGTTAGGGTCGAATCCGCGGCGAAAGCCCCGGATGGCCGTTGATCATACTTGCGTACGGGTCGACTGCGCGTCGACGGCACCGGCTGCATCAAGATGCCGCCTTCCCGGCATGTCCGCCATAGTATTTCCGAAGCAGCGCGTTGAGGTATCCATCGCCCAGATGGACCCCCGATGCCTTCGCCGCGCGTTCGCAATCCTCGGTATCGATCGGGAACGACACGCCCTGATCGAGTATCCGGTAAGTGCCCCGGCGCTCCAGCACCCGCTCCATCGCGTTGACGATATCCAGCATGTTGGTCGAGTGGATGTCGGCCAACGACATCAGCCGAGGGAAGTCGGTCGCATGGCGCAGCACGTGCGTCCCCAGGATGGCCACATCCTGGATGTCGATCAGGTTGCGCTCGGCACGTGCCCAGACGTCGAACGGCTCGCCGGATTCAATCCGGGCACGAAGAAAGTTGGTCAGCGTATGCGGGTTTCCGCCCTCCCCAACCACCTGCGGCAGGCGGAACACCCGTCCGCGTGGATCAGCGAGGATCTTTGCCTCCATCCGCGCTTTGTGCTGCAAGTACGGGGTCTGGCGTTCGGCGGGATTGCCGACCGCACAACTACCGAAATAGGCAATGTACCGAGCGGCCGGGCGGGCAAGCACATCGTCGAGCAACACCTCTTCCCGCTGGAAGGCCGCAGGCTCGGTTTCGGCGGAGTTTGACACGCCAGCAGCAACCAGCACTGTTGTTTGATCGTGCAGCCAGTCCTGTGCAAAGGCCGTTGCGACCAGTCCCCGTCCGATAATCACTTCGCGCTTCCCTGTTGACTGATATTGAGGAACATCGGTGTAGCTTCGGGCAGGTAACCTTCGACGGCGCGCAGAGTGTGGGTGAAATCGCTCCAGGCGCGCCCGGCCGCCAGCGCGGCATATTGCTGATGACGCCGTGACCGACGCAGCTCCGGATCCGCGATCAGTTGCTGGAGCCGCAACACGAATGCCTCCGCATCGTCCGGATCCTCGACGAGCCATGCCCGCTCGATCATATCGACGATACCGCCCACGGCCGGCGCCACGATGGGCAGCCCTGCGGCGGCCGCATCCAGAAGGATCGTAGGCAGGCCTTCCCAGGAAGTCGTGAACAGATAACCTACATGCGCAGGTGTGACGATGTCTTCAAAGCGCGCGAACGGCCCATGCACGGTCACGTTGGGCAGGGCATGCAGTGCGCGCATCGCCGGATGCTCGGGGCCAAGAACGGAGACGCCGTGAACATCGAAGCCCACGGTCGGCATTGCCCGGGCGACCGCAAGGAGAATGTCGGGGCGTTTCTGGCGATCGAACCTGCCGGCCCACAACACACGCGGAGTGCCCTGGGCCCCGAACGCGTCCTCCTTCTCGATCACGGGCCGATCATACGGAAAACGCAGGACGGTGAATGCTTTGCGGGGCACACCCAACTCCATCGCCCACTTCTCTGGATAAACCGTGTTGTCGCAAAAGATCGCGGTCAGGTGGGTGTAGCAGCTGCGAAGGTAGCTGCGGGCATACCCGACCGGGACCATATTACCGTCATGATCGTCGCAGAACAGCGATGCGAACAGCCGCGAACGCTGGCTCAGCGCGAGGCCGGACGTCCGGAAGGACTCCCATGCCACGCGGGAGTTGATGGTGTGGATCACCGCCGGCTGCATCTGGACGAGCAGCCGCGTCAGCAACTTGACCCTTCCTTCCATGGCCATGTCGCCGACGATGCGGCCGAATGGGACCACCTTCACTCCCGCGGGAACGCGATCGATCCAAGGTGATTCCGTGGCGTCACTGAGGAGCACAAGAATCTTCGCCGCAGGCAGGGTCTCCGTCCAAGCCTGAAGGTGATACAGCGCGCCGCGATCGGCACCGCCGTGTACCAGCCAGGGCAGGATCAGAACGTGGCTGTAATAGTCGACCCCCACCTCCGCCAGGATTCGGCGATATAGTTCGCCGGGCTTGGTCACCATCGGAATACCGTAGTGCCGATAATGATCGGTGTCGCCGCCGCTACCGAGCAGCCCGTGCTCGATGCTGGCCAACGCGATCATTTCATCGCGCAGCCACGGCGGAAGGTCAGGTCGCCCGTGGGCGGTAACCTTCGCCAACCGGTCAAGGCGCCGCGCGATCCAAGCGAGAATGCGCCCGAGCTCTGCGCGCGGATGGGTGATCAGTTGACGGAAGCTGACCCGCCCTACCAGTCCGGAGATCCTGCGGATCATGAACGCCTCCAGCGACCGAAAAGATCGCTCGGCGGCATCACCGCCTGCAGCGCACTATTCTCCGTGTTGATGGAGCCGGATGCCTTGAGGCGGTAGAAGTACGCCGTTCCGGGAACCACGACGTGCTCGTACCCTGCTGCGATGGTCTGGCAATTCCAATGCCAGTCCTCATAGCCAAACCCGGTCTGCCGGGGAAAACACGGCTCGTACGGCACATCCTGGAATACCTCTCGCCGGGCAAAAACCGCACTCACCCAGGGGTTCTCGGAAATCATCATGTCAGTGGAAAAGGGCATGGTCCGCTGATCCAGCTGACAGCTGAAGCGATCATCCATCCCAAAGCTGGCCACGACTTCCGGGTGCAGGATCACTCGTCCCTGCTCACGACGCGCGAACTCGACGTGCCGTTGCAGGTAGTCTCGACTGATCAGATCGTCGCCGTCGAGGGTGCAGACATACGTGCCCGTCGCCGAACCGATGCCCAGATTGCGGGCAAGGGCGGAATCACCCACCGCCGCCTCGATTATCAATTCATCCCCGCGCAGGTCGGGGTGGCCGCGTACGATCTGGACGGTTTCCGCATCTGCCTTGTCCAGAACCAGCACCACGTCCACCTGGATGCCGGCCTCAAGCGCCCGATCGCGGGAAAGCAGATAGCTTCTCAAGGTGGCATGCGCGAGTATTCCTTCGCGATGGAAGGTGATGATCACGGTCAGGTCGGACATCATCGCGACCGTTTCCCGCCGAGCAGGGACAGGAGCGTCCGCACCAGCATCCGCACCTGGCGCTTGAGCGGCACATGGTCGAATGACACCGCCAGCCGCGACATCTCTTCGGCAATCGATTCTGCCGGGAGTTTCGATTGCGGAACCGTACCCAATACGGCCCGGGTGGCGGCACTCAGATCCTGCGCCGCATCGAACAACTGCTGGTGATGGGTGGAGAGCTGCGCGTAGTCGGCCCCCGTGGCGTCAAGCTGCCGCTGAAGCGTCGCGACCCTTTCCGACAGTGCACCGATCTCTCCCGCCATCTCCGATTTCTCGCGCAGCAGATTCGCCTTCTCCTGTGCGGCATGCTGATGTGCGAGCCGGAACGCGGCGCTGACACCAGCGTTGTCCGTCGCCAGGCCGCGATTGCTGGTTGTCAAGGTGTCGATGACCTGGCTACGGCGATCCAGTTCCGCCGTCAGCTGATGGTACTGCCCGTCCAGCCAATCCTTCGCGTCCTGCAGTTGGTCCTGCCATGCCTGTCGCTGCACCAGCGCGGCGCGTGCCTCCGCCAGGTGCTGCTGCCATGATTGATTGGCCCACTGCCAGGTCAGACCCGGGCGTAGGGGCACTTCGGCGGTCAGGCGCAGTGCCGATGCCAGGCGGCCAGCCTCGTCCAGGACCGCCGCGAACTCGGGCAGGGAAAAGGTCTCCGGCGCATCCGGATGGCCGGCCACTTCCAGCCAGTCAGACTGCCCGGACAGCCGGCGTGCTTCGTCCAACCCGCGCGACCAGGCGTGGCGCGCGCCGTCGATGTCGCCGGTGGCGAATCGGATCCAGCCCAGCCGCACGGCGGCCATGGTGGTCTTGGTCCCGAGCAGCGGGCTGAAGGCCAGCACATCAAAGCCCAGGACCTTTTCGTACAGGCGGGCCGCCGCAGCGAGGTCACCAGCGCTATGGTGGTAGGCGGCCGCCGCATACGCCAGCGAGACCTGCCAGCGCAACACCGTAGGATTGCCCGGGCGCTGCGCAACGTACTCGGCCAGCAGGGACAGCAGGTACTGCTGGCGATCGCTTTCCATCGCGACGGGGTCGTACATCAGAACACACAGTGCGGCCCCGTGGTCGGCCGATTCCTTGGGGGACGTTTCCAGAATCTGCAAGGCAAGCTGTCGACGCGCCGGGGCCGATTCCAACCGTAGGCCCATGGCAACGATCAGGCGCACGACGCTGGCGTCCAGGTAGTCTCGCTGGAATGCCACGATGTTCGGTGTGGACAATTTCGGGTCACGCGGCACGCCGGCGCCGTTCACCTTCACCGCCATCAGGATGAGGGTGTCGGCAAGCGCGGGGGCGCCCGCATCGATGGCCAGCCGGCCCGAGCGGTCGCAGGCGATTTCGATGAACTGGCCAAGGCCACCTTGGTGATCCGTCCGCTGCCACCAGGCGCGATCCAGGACAAGCTGCCGCCGCTCCAGTTCGGCGAGCAGTCGCTCTTCCACGGCGATACCGCCGGCTTCGATCGGCAGGATCATCACCAGCCGCCCGCTGCGAACTAGTGCTGCATCGGCCTGCTCGATCAGCCCTTCCCGATCGGCGCAGCTGCCGTCCACAACGGTGATGAACACGTCCACGTTGCGTCGCGCCTGCTGCCAGGCGTCCGGTGCAAGCCATGCCATGCCATTCGTCGGCGGCACGGGTGCAGGGCTCGCGGACAACACCCCCAGCCAGCTGCAGCGCGATTGCTCGTAGGGAATCCGCCAGATCCCGTCCGCGTCCGCATGCGTGGCAAGAGCCGCGTCGCCGGGACGGATCAGGGCCGCCGCCAGACCATGACAGCCGGCAAGCCGGCCATCATCGGGGAGGTGCATGGCGATGCCGTGGCGCGCCAAGGCGAGGACGTCGAGTCCATCGGGCGCCCCGGACAGCACAAACGCGGCGGTGTGCCGCTGCCAGCCATCAGCCAGCGCCCGGCTGTGCCAGCCGGCCGTTACGTCCTCCCGACCTGCCGGCGAGGCAAGCAGCAAGGCCGACGCCATTGACGCGCCCTCGACCGCCGTGGCACCCGGCCAGGACATCCAGGCCACCACCAGATCCACCGGAGACGCGGCAGCCTGCCAAGCGTCCACCGTGGGGTACAACGCGATGTTCTGCGGCAACCACG
>Ga0247813_10001623_pt1 | contig 16686 bp, 13 predicted proteins | sample UWRJL169409C1_FD_180719 | JGI IMG/M metagenome (GOLD analysis project Ga0247813, IMG submission 180719) | Plant litter microbial communities from Arlington Agricultural Research Station in Wisconsin, United States - UWRJ-L169-409C-1 | ecosystem: Environmental > Terrestrial > Plant litter >... | reverse complement strand
GGGGACACCGGCAAGGCCAAGGCCCATTTCCACGCCAGCGATGGCGCTTAGTACCGAGAGGCCGTTTGCCTCACCAAGATGACCTATCCTGAAGACCTTCCCGGCGAGTTTGGATAGGCCTGCCCCAAGCGACATGTTCGAATGCTCGAGGATCACTTGTCGCAATCGATCCGCATCATGTCCGGGCGGCATCATTACCGCGGTCAAGACACCGGAATGATGGGCTTCGTCTTGGCAAAGCACCTCAAGGCCCCAGGCGCGAACGGCCGCGCGGGTCGCAGCGGCCAATTTCTGATGCCGTAGGAAGACGGCATCCAGCCCCTCTTCCTCGAGCATGGCGATGGCCTCATGCAAGCCAAACAACAAGTTGGTTGCGGGCGTATAAGGAAAGAAGCCGTTGGCGTTCGGCTTGAGCATTTCCTCCCAGTCCCAATAGGAACGAGGCATCTTGTTCTCCCGCGAAGTTACGAGCGCCTTTTGCGAGATGGCGTTGAAACCGAGACCGGGTGGAAGCATCAAGCCCTTTTGCGAGCAGCTAACGGTGACGTCCACGCCCCATTCATCGTGACGGTAGTCCAGCGATCCCAGCGAGGAGATCGTGTCCACAAGCAACAATGCGGGATGGCCGACATCGTCCAATGCTTTGCGAATACCGGCTATCGGGCTCACGCAGCCGGTCGATGTCTCGTTGTGAACGACCATGACTGCCTTGATCGTGTGATCCTTGTCGCCTGCCAGCTTCTCACCGATTGTCACCGGGTCGGCAGCGTGACGCCAGTCGCCGGGAATGAAATCGACGATGATGCCGAGTTTTTCGGCCATCTGACGCCACAATGTGGCAAAGTGCCCTGTCTCCACCATTAGCACCGTGTCCCCTGGCGATAGCGTGTTGACGATGGCTGCTTCCCAAGCTCCGGTTCCAGATGACGGAAAGATGATAACCGGCTGCTGGGTTTTGAAGATACGTTTGCAGCCTTCAAGAACAGACTTACCGAGTTTTGCGAATTCAGGACCGCGATGGTCCAGGACCGGCATATCCATGGCACGAAGTATGCGGTCCGGAACCGGGCTGGGGCCAGGAATCTGCAACTGGTGACGACCTTGTATCATAATGTGCTCCAAACAATGCGATCGACGTAGCGGACCGACTTGGTTTCAATTGACGGCTAACAGGACGCAACTGCCGGCACTCAGCAGCAGCAGCGGATGAAATGAGGGGCGAAGATAGGCAATCACAGCGATGGCGAGCGCGAGTACCCATTCGAGGAGGTTGCCTTCTCCAACAGTCAGAATGGTGACTGCGCCGGCAAGCACCAGGCCCGCGCCGATCGGCTGCAGCGCGTCCTGCAGCACCAACATCCATTTGGTCTCGCCGTAACGCGTGATGCCATGCATTGCGGCCAGACAAAGGATTGACGACGGGAGAAAAAACGCTAGCGTCGCAATTGCGGCCCCCGACCATCCGGCCATTTTCCAGCCGATCAGCGTAACCAGCATTGAACCCGGCCCCGGCGCAATGCGCGCAGCGGCAAACAATTCCGCGAAAGTATCGCTGGCAATCCAACCATTTACATCGACCGCAGTGTGCTGAATTCCAGCCAGCACACTGTGCCCGCCGCCGAGTGCCGCCAGCGAATACGGGATGAAAGTCAGGGCGAGCATGATCAGAAGGTTGTCACGCATCACTTCTTGGCCCACAGCGCGGCGCCGATTGAAATCGGAATAAGTCCAAGCACCACAGGCACCAGCGGCAGCCGCAAAATGCCGACGAGAATAAACGTCGAGAGCATTACGACCAGCAAAGGAAGCCGCGTGACGAACTGTTGACCGGAACGGCAAGCCATGGCGATCAGCAGACCACCCGCCCCTGCGGTGACACCGGCTAGTAACGGCTTCATACCCCACCAACCCTGCAGGATGTCAATGACTTGCAGAATACCGATCACGCCGAAGAACGGCCCGATAAGCAGTCCGAAGAGGGCAACGGCGGCACCGCGTAATCCGAACAGTCGCATACCGATCATCACTGTCAAATTGGTCACATTCGCGCCGGGGAGTATCTGTGCCGTTGTCATGCGCGCCATGAATTCGCCCTCGGAAATCCATGGTCGCACCAGCACGAATTCGCGATGGAGCCAAGCTGAGATCCCGCCGCCGAAGCTAAAAATGCCTGTACGAAACGCGATGGAAAACAAGCCAAAAAGCGTTGGAGGTGGGAGCGATTCAGAGGAACCCGTTCCGTCGGAATCTGGGATTGCGATCATCGGAGCACCCTGTCGCTCGGTATCTCTGTCGCTGCACTCATTTTACGGCTGCCCCAACAACAGGAAGGCCGGATTGAGTGGCAAACGTGCTGGCGGAAAGTAGTCGCTGCGTATAGTCGTGGCTCGGGTTTTGGTAGATGGCTTCGGTTGTTCCTTGCTCCACGACTTCGCCACGATACATGACGAGCACCCGGTCGGCGAAGTCGCGCACAACACCGAGGTCGTGGGCGACGAAAAGATAACTCAACCCATGTTCCTTCTGAAGCCGGCGAAGCAGAGCGATGATCTGCGCCTGGATCGAAACATCGAGGGCGGAGACAGCCTCGTCGCAAATGATCAGTTGTGGCTTGAGCGCCAAAGCCCGAGCGATGGCGATACGCTGACGCTGACCTCCAGAGAACTGGTGCGGATAGCGATCGGCGTGTTCCGGCTTGAGGCCAACGTCGAGAAGCAGTTCTTCTATCCGGCCGTTCCAATCCGGCTTCGGGAGCGTATCAGGATGAACAATCCAGGCTTCTGCTATGATTTGACGCACCGACATGCGTGGATTGAGCGATGCGGTGGGATCTTGGAACACGACCTGCACTTGCCTGCGCATCCGCTGCATGTCTTTGCGTGACATGCTAGCAAGATCGCGGCCGTGATGTGCGATGCTTCCGGCCGTGATTTCTTCCAGACCTAAGAGAGTGCGCACGAGTGACGACTTCCCAGACCCGGATTCACCGATGACGCCGAGCGTTTCGCCTCGTCTCAAATCGAAACTGACGTTGTTGACGGCGCGAAGAACGGACGTTGAACGTGAGAAAAGGCCGGACGAAAGATGGTAGTCTTTGCAAAGCCCTTTCACCGACAAGATCGGCTCTTCCTTGACGTTTTCTTGATGCCGAAACCCGAGCCTGCCGGGAACCGCCGCCAAGAGCTGCCGGGTGTAGGGATGTTGTGGATTGCCGAAAACCTCGCCAACGTCGCCCCGCTCCACGATGCTTCCCTGATACATGACGATGACCTTGTCAGCCACGTCAGTCACGATGCCGAGGTCGTGGGTGATCAGAACGAGAGCCATGCCGGTTTCGCGCTGCAGGTCCTTAAGCAGCGTCAGGATTTCGGCTTGCACAGTGACGTCCAAAGCTGACGTGGGCTCATCGGCGATAAGGACTTCCGGGCGCATGGCGATGGCCATGGCGATCATCACGCGTTGCCGCTGGCCACCCGAGAATTGATGCGGATAGTCAAAATATCGCGTGTCAGGATCTGGAATACCAACCCGTTGCAAGAGCTCCAGCGCGCCGGACATCGCTTCTTTCCGTGTCTTGCCGTGCGCGAGAAAGGTCTCGGCTATTTGCCATCCGACCGGATAGACCGGGTTCAACGCGGCAAGCGTGTCCTGAAAGATCATCGCCATCTGGCTGCCGTTCAGTTCGCGGCGCCTGTCACGGGTCGCCTTCAACAGATCCTCGCCGTCGAACAGGATCTTTCCGGAACGAAATATCCCAGGGGGCGTATCGATAAGGCCAAGCACCGCGGATGCGCTGACGCTCTTGCCGGATCCGCTTTCGCCGAGGATGGCGAGTGTCTCGCCGGGTGATACAGACCAGCTTACGTCGACGACGGCGCGGACAAGACCGCCTCGCGTCCGGAAATCGACGCTCAAATTCTGCACGTCAAGCAAAGGGGGTTTCTCAGTCATTGGCCATCCCCTTGGTTTCCAAGCGCCAGCGTTGCGCGGGATCGGCGACGATGCGCAACCAGTTTGCGACGAGATTGAGCGACATCGTGGTGAGTGTGATGGCGAGCCCTGGCCAGAAGGAGAGCCACCAAGCTGTCTTCAGGTAGTTTTGGCCGGACGCGATCATCAAGCCCCAGGTGATGTCTGGCGCTTGCATGCCGAGGCCGAGAAAACTGAGACCCGATTCAGACAACATCACGAAGGCGACGTCGAGTGTGGCAATGGTGATCAGCGTCGGAGCGACGACCGGTAGAATGTGCCGAAAGACGATGCGCAAGGGTGATGTACCGAGGACGCGGGCTGCGGTAACAAACACACGTTCGCGCACTTCCAATACCTCGGCCCGGATTGTTCGCAGATAAAGCGGGACACGGGTTATGGCGAGCACGAAGACCACCGTTGCCAAGTGCGGCTGCAGAACATAAAGCACGATCAATGCCAGCAGCAGCGACGGAAAGCTCATGAGGATATCGGAAATCCGCATGATAATCGCGCTGAAGATCCCGCCGACATACCCCGCCAAAAGTCCGAACAGGCAGCCCACCGTCAAGGCCATAGTGACGGTGAGGGCTGCGATCGCCATGGTGTTTTGTGTTCCGACAACGAGCCGTGCCAGAAGGGAGCGGCCGAGCGGATCGCCGCCAAGGACGAAAAGCCAACCCTTATCCAGCGAGAGCGGTGGCGCATTGCGTGCTAGAAGGTTCATTGTGACGGCTTGTTTGCCAAGAAGTGCCGGGCCGAAAATGGCAGCAAATAGAACCACCAGCAAAAAAACCGCGCCGGCAAAGGCGAACTTGTCACGCCAGAGAAGTCTGAGTATCCAAGGCACGCGGCTGGTCTCCTGGGATGGCGAGCGGACGGTGAGAACAGTGTCTGCCATCATACGCGCCTAATGCGAGGATCGAGCATCGCATAGGCAATGTCGATCAAGATATTGAGGGCGAAGATCGCGATGGCCGTCACAAGCACTCCGGCTTGAATGACGGCGAAGTCGCGGAACGAAATTGAATCGATCATCAGCTTGCCGATGCCGGGGAAGCCGAATACGACCTCGACGATGACGGCGCCATTGATCATTCCGGCCGCTTGGTCACCGGCAACGGTGATCACTGGCAGCATGGCGTTGCGGATTGCATGCACGAAGATGATCGATCGGTCTTTAACGCCCTTGGCAAAAGCTGTTTTGACGTATGCAGCCGACAGCGCCGATATCATCGAACCTCGCACGACCTGGACAATCAATCCACAGGGACGAATGAACAGAACAGTGATCGGAATGATCCAGTGCCACACCGTGCCGGTCCCCGACGTCGGTAGCCATCGAAGCCACACGGAGAACACGAGAACTCCGACAATGGCGACCCAGAAGTTTGGAATGCTTGCACCGGCGAGGGAAATAAAGCTCGATACGCGATCGAACACTCCATTGGGCCGCCATGCGGCCAGAGCCCCGACTACGATGGAAACCACGATCGCCAGCGTCATCGATATGGCAGAAAGGATCAGCGTAGTCGGGTAGGCCTCAAGCACAAGGTCCAAGGCCGGTCGGGACTGGCGCAGCGATTCTCCAAAGTCGAAATGAAGAAGACCTGTGGCGAAACGGCCAAACTGCACGAGAGCCGGATCGTTGAAACCGTGGTTGGCGGCAAATTCCTGTTTCGCCTCGATCGGTGCATCAATCGGCATGTAGAGGTCCGTCGGATCACCGGTCAGTCTGGCTAGAAAGAATACGAGAATGACGAGGCCGATAATGGAGATCAAACCGTTGAGGGCGCGTAGGCCGACATATCTCAACATGGCGTTTCCTTTTACAAAGCGCTGCCAATGCCGGCCGGGCCACCTAGGCCCGGCCGGGCTTGACCGATCAATCCTTGAAGGTGATCTCGCTCAGAACCAACTTTCCGAGCGTCATCAGGTTTGGCTTGTAGATCAAGCGAGGATTTACACGCATCACGCTAGTCATGTGGAACAACATTACGTCCGGCACGATTTCCTGGGCAACGTAATTGTTGATCTTCTGGAAAAGCTTCGTCCGCTCCTCACCCGTTTCGTCCGTCGCCTCGGTGATCCAGGCATCAAGCTGGGGGTCACTCAACTCCGATTTGCTGCCGTCCGAATGGTAGTAGAATGGCGCTGTGAAGACAGCGTCGCCGTATGAATTGTCATGGCCTTCGGCCATCAGCAGGGCCTGGCGATCAGACGCGAACGGTTTGCTGCCAAGCTTGAGCCATTGTGCGGATTCGACCATCTGCAGGCGCACATTTAGACCGACCTCCAACCACATCTGGACGAGCGCTTGCAGCAGTTCCTCGTCGTTCGCAAAGCGGCCGATACGGGCGTAAAGGACGATCTCTTTGTCGGTGGGGACGCCATCCGCTTTGGCTTCGGCGATCAGTTTCTTGGCCTGTTCGACGTCGTAAGGCCACGGCTTGAGATCGTTGCTATAGCCGTTGATGCTCGGCAGCATCATCTGTGTAGCAATTTTTGTTTCGCCACTGAGGATGGTGCCAATAAATGCCTGCTTGTCGACGGAAAGGTTGAAGGCTTTGCGAACGCGAATATCATTGAGCGGCGGCAAAAGTGCCATGCGCATGCGTAACGTTTCGGAATTCAGATAGGTTACATCCATTGCCGGATCGGTCGCGTCCTGCTGCGAGATTGCCATGGCAATGTCCGCTTCTCCAACCTCGACCATAGACGCCCGCAGTGCGGATTCGGATCGGAACAGATATGTAGCTTTTGCAACTTCCGGCTTTTGGCCCCAATATCCGTCGAACCGATCGAGTACGATCGATTCTGTTGGCGTCCATTCGGCAAACTGATATGGCCCTGTACCAACCGGCTTTTTGGTCAGTGCTGCCATATCCGTTTTCGGCGAAACGATACCAACCTGCGCTAAGTAGGTCGGCAAAAGGGCGAGTGCCGGCTCGGAGGAAATGTCGACCGTATTCTTGTCGACAACCTTCGTTGTGATTTTGATGTTCGTGAAGAACTTGAACCTGTCCCGGCATTCAATGGCAGGATTGAGAACGCGTGCGATCGACGCGACGACTGCGTTGGCGTCAAGGGCTTCGCCATCCTGGAACTTCACATTCTCCCGCAGGTGAAACCGCCAGGTGGACGGCTCGGTCCGCTCCCAGCTTGTGGCAAGCTTTGGAACCACTGCACTGTCGGACGCCTGGACGTCGGCAAGGGTTTCAATGACGTTTTGTTTCAGCACCCCGCCGATATAGCCGGCGGTCATGTTGCAAGGGTCGACGTTGTCGAGCGGTGACGTCAAAACGATCTTGATATCGCTTGATCCATCCTGGGCGAGCGCAGGCGTTGCGGTGACTGCCGCCAAGCCTACGACCAATAACCCTGTCATTCCTCCGGTGAAATTCATCGGTTCCTCCTCCGTTTCATTTTCCAGTCATCGATCCTGTGGTCCAAACCCCAGCATCACTGCGTCGATGCGCGCCTACTCCTCGGCGAACGTGCACCCGGCTTTGCGTAACGCTGTATCAATCCAGGTCCGGTCGTCAGACCCGGCGTCAATCGCGGCCTGCTTGCGGTGTTCGGCCGCGGATTTTTGCTCGGCCTTAGCAAGCACCTCTTCGACATCCCGTGCTGGAACCGCCAGAAAACCATCCTCGTCGCCGAGGATGAGGTCGCCGCTTTCGATAACCATCCCGCCGATTGCGATGGCATAGTGGACCTCGCCGGGACCGTTCTTGTAAGGCCCCCTGTGTGTGATACCTGCCGCGAAGACCGGGATGGATGCACTCTCGATAAATGCGAGATCCCGTACCGCGCCGTTGATCACGAAGCCGGCGACGCCCTTGTTGAGCGCGTGACCGAGCATGTGCTCGCCGATGATAGCGTTCGTCAGATCACCCCCGGCGTCCACGACGATGATGTCGCCTGGAAGTGCAATATCGATGGCCTTGTGAACCATAAGATTGTCACCCGGCGCGGTCCTCACTACCAACGCCGGGCCTGCCATCCGCGCTGCCCGTCCCATCGGTCGGATAGCGTGACCTCCCGCTGCCATTCGCCACATCGAGTCGCTGACATTTGCGACTGGAATATGCCGTGCTCGGTCGATGACGCTCGCGTCGATCGACCCCTCACGCTGGCCCACTCTGAATCCTACCGTCACATCATCCTCCCAAATCGTGCTATCCGACCGTCGTCAACTCTTTTAGTCGCAGCCGTCCGCGCTCAAGTGCATCGAAGGACCGTGTCGGCGAAGCCATCAGCCAGCGGTATCCCTGATCAATCAGACCGTCGATATTTTTCGTGTCGACATGCGGATGGCCGCATACCACGCCACGTTCCTTACAGATCTTGAGGATATCATTCATCGCAGCGACGACCGTCGGATGATTGTATTGCCGGGGAAGCCCGAGGTCTTGCGACAGATCGCCCTCACCGATGATGACCAAGCCGATACCGGGTACCTGATCAAGGATATCCGGCAAATTCTGCCAGGCTTGAACCTTCTCGCACATCATACCAACGAGGATTTCTCCCTTGGGATCGATCGGCCAGACATCGGCGCGTGAATAGTATTCCTGCTGTGTCAGGCCCCAGTAGCGAGCAGCAATGCCCGGACCGTCTCCGCGCTGACCCGCTGGCTCGTAGTAAGGGGCGTTCCTAGGGCGCGAGTAGCGGCAAGCTGCCACCGCAGCTTGAGCATCCTCCACGGTGCAAACGTGCGGCCAAACGACGCCGTAAACACCCATGTCGAGGACTTGTTTCGCCATCCACTGGTTCTTCTCGCCGCCGTTGGCGGGAAGGCGCACCATCGGCGTTACCGACGGAGCAAGGGAACTGGAATTAGCGATCGACCGGCGGTTGAGCATGTATTGCAGGCAATCCCGAAGAACTTTCACGTCGAAAGGATTGTGCTCCATTTCGAATACCACCGCATCGTATTCCGCACTGTCGATCGCCTGAGCCATGCCAGGCTCGGCGACCGCAAACGCGGTCAGAGCGACACTGCTTTGTTCGAAGGCGCGGATGGCGCCGTTGAGCCGTGGAATGTTGGCCATGAAATCCTCCCGTTTTAACCTTGCTGGTTCTTTGATGGCTGCAAATAACGATTGCGTCCAATACCATTATGCGATTTTACTATAACCATTCACTTATGGTTATTGGACTGACGATGGATCCTAAACTTCGAACACTTGAGATTTTTCGACTGTTTGCATCAACGCAAAACGTCACCGAGACAGCCCGGCTGATGCGGATCTCCCAGCCTGCCGTAAGCCAGATCCTCAAGGATCTCGAAGCGCAGATCGGCGTTTCTCTGTTCAAGCGCGTCGGCAACCGATTGCAGGTCAGCGCCGAAGGCCAGGAAATACTGCCGGACATCGAACGTTTGATCGAACAGATGTCGAACCTGCGCAATCGCGTCGCAGATCTTCGCAACGAAAAGGCCGGCCGCCTGTCTATCGCCAGTGTTCCAACGCTGATCGAAGCCATCGTGCCGAGGGCGATCGCGGAGTTTCAGAAAAAGCGCCCGCAGATCGAGTTGAAGGTTGGCTCGTTTACAGCAGCCGACGTCGTTCGCCAGGTCAAGCTGGAGCGCGCAGACGTTGGATTGACTTTTCTTCCAGTTAATACTGCCGGTGTGACGATCGAGCCAATTCTTCGAACAGCAATGGTATGCATGGTCGCGCCCGGACACAGGATGGCACGATACGAGGTAGTCACGCCGGAGGACATCAAAGCCGAAACCATAATCGCCCAAGGTCCAGAGACCCCTCCCGGTTATGTTCTCAGGGATTTTCTTGAGACTGCGGGCCTTTCAAACCTTAAATACCTTCAGGTTAATCAAGCGGGTGTTGCGCAGCCCCTAGCTGCGCGTGGTCTCGGCATTGCGCTCGCTCACCCACTAGGGCTTTCTTCTGAGATGAGTGCCGGGGTTATCGCGATCCCATTCAAGCCGGGAGTCGAACTAACGCTTGCCGTATTGTTTCCAAAATTCGCGTCTGCTTCCAGGGTCGTTTCGGGTTTCGTTGAGCGCGTCAAAACCGAGTTGGCGATCCATGCAAGATTTCTAAGAGATAGAGGCCTCGTATGCGAGATGCTTTGAGCGTTGACTGAATCAATGACCGGGGTGATCTTCGCGAGGGGCGCCGGAGGGTGCAACGCAGATACCGTCACGTCCGGCCCGGCGACCGGGCGCTTGACGGAACCGTCGGCCGTTGCGACGCCGTGCTGCGAAAGGTTTTTCAAGATCTCCATTTTTTCCGATATAATCCCCTCTCCTCTGCGTTCATTAAATCGTTGTTTTCAAATGTTATTTTTTCTAAGATCTGTATTATGCACCTGAATTTCGATAAAAGGGGGATATAAACGATCAGGCGGGAAATGGCTTTGACCCGACACTTCAAAACAACTTGGCGATAAAAGCACGATATAAAAGCACGCCCTCCGAAAATCATAGTTCATTGTTTTTACTTGGTATTTTTGAGACTCTATGCGTAAACAGCCGGACAAAAGCGCTGAATCTGATATAAGGGGGATAAAAGGAGTTCTCGAATGCCGATCCATAATCCCTGTGCGCTACTTGATCGCCTAATACAGGAGCCGAACGAAAGCACATGAGGACCCACGTACGAATTATGACAATTCGTCTAATATTGTCTTGGCCCGTTTGACTCTCGGCGCCAAGAATCCCTCGCTAAGAAGACAATATACGGGCGCCAGGACCTCAAGCGCCTCTTCATGTTTTTGCACACGTCGCAATCGCTCAGCTAAGGACACAGCTGCAGATAATTCCCAGTAAACCGCCTGCTGCGCACGTGCTTGCCCCATCGATTGGCGCAGGAGACCCTCGATCAACGCCGGATCATCTGAACCACGCAGGACGAGAAGTTCAGCTTCTACCCGGAGAATTTCAGGCAAGAACCAGCGGTAGTCTGTCTCGATCGCAAAGCGCTGCGCCTTACGGATTTCTTCAAGGCTCTCGTCGAACTGACCGATCGCTCCTAATGCGGCGGCAAGCTCCGTCAAAAAAAAGGGATAGAACAGAAGATAAGTTGCTTGTTGCATTTCAGCGAGGCCGGAGCGGAGAGGATCGATCCCCGCCCCAGGATTGTCACCCCTCGCCGCCAGGCTGCCCCGAATACACAGGCCAACTGCGTGGAACGGGCGCAACCCGTGTTTGTACGCAAGATGCTCGAGTTCCTCGCCTAATGCTTGTGACTTGTCGAATTCGTCAAGACTTAACGCGACAAAGCCGGCTGCCCACGCAAGGGCCACACACATCACGAACGGTTGATTTGTTTCGCGTGCCTCTTCGATCGCTTGGCCCGCCGTCCGGGAAGCTGTATCCAAAAAACCCTGCGACAGGAGATTCACTGCGTTATGCGCCTTTGCCGAGGTACGCACATCCGCGCCCAGACGCATCATATCGCGCCGCCGCCTTGCGCTGGGATATTTATCAATCGCCCACTGCAGCTGCTCATTTGCCTCGGCGTGCGACGCCAAATACGTTTGCGGTATTCCCACCAACAACGCAGCCGTTGCTCGGGATTGAAGATCACGCTCTCTGGAAGCTCCTTCATACTCGCGCGCAAAGGCGAGCGCATCTTTCAATGCCATTGAACGAGCGGAAAAGAGCCAGAGCCCGCAGGTTGCGCGCTGCTGATAGTCGAAATCCTGAAAGGCATGTGCAAGCGCCAGCCCCCCGGTAAGCATGTCCCGGGCTTTAGGGCTCATCCCGTGAGTGTAGATCAGGGCGTAGCCGAGGCTACACCGCAAAACCATCTCTGTGCGGGTTCCGGTGGCATCGCCAAGCTGTCCGAGCGCCTTCCCGGCCCACTCGCCTGCCTCAGCGACCAGCGACACAGCGACCCAGAAATCGCTTGCAGCGGCGGCAAGCACAACTCCGGGTGCAGCGTCTCCACCAGACGACAGCGCCCAAGTTAACGCGGCACGAAGATTTCCAATCTCCCGACGATAGCGGTCGAGATCGTCGACTGTTGGGTCGAACTCGTTCCCTAATGCGAGCGGTGAAAACAGTCTCGCGCAGAATTCCACGAGGCGGCGCATTGCCTCGCCATGTTCATCCGCTTCCGCCAGTTTCGCGACCGAGTACACTCGAACCGATTCCAGTAGCCGCCATCGTCTTGCCGTCTCCGATCCCTCCAGTGCCACCAGGGACTTTGAAACCAGGCTGGAAATACCAAGTGCGACACTCGATTCTATACCGGCAACCACCGTCGTGGCTGCCTCGATCGTGAAGCCCGCCGGGAAGATTCCGAGGTGCCGGAGGAGCCGGCGCTCCGCCTCGGGCAATAGATTATAACTCCAATCCAGCGTCGCGCCCAATGTCTGATGTCGCGGCAGGGCGGTGCGACGGCCGCCGGTTAGCAAAGCAAAGCGATCGTCGAGACGCCCCGCAACCTGCTGGATGCCAAGGGTTGCTGCCCGGGCAGCAGCGAACTCGATGGCGAGGGGGATGCCGTCGAGTTGGCGGCAGATCGAAACAATTACCGGAAGTTTGTCACCCTGCGGCTCAAAATATGCCCGCAGCGAACGCGTCCGAGCAATGAATAATTGCACGGCGCTATGCTCCAGGGCATCCTGTGACCCTTCTAGGTCCTCGGATGGCACCTCTAGTGCCGGCACAGGATAGGCATACTCGCCGTCGATGCGCAGGAGCTCCCGGCTGGTTGCCAGTACATGGACATGCGGACACATGCGAACGATGTTTTCGGTGAGCGCCGCTGCAGCCTCGATGACGTGCTCGCAGTTGTCGAGGACCAGCATCGCCCTCCTGTCGCCGATCGCCCTAGCCACCAGTTCCGGCGAATGTTTCTCGCCGTGTATTTGCAAATTGAGGACATGAGCAACGGTCGACCGAACCAGATCGGGATCTGACAGCGAGACCAGTTCAATGAACAAGACATCAGCCTGGAAGGTTGGAAACACGCTGCGGCCAACTTCCGATGCCAACACTGTCTTCCCAATGCCGCCCGGCCCCGTCAGTGTCACCACACGATATTCCAAGACTAGTTTGGTGAGTTCCTCGATTGCGGTCTCTCGCCCGACGAGCGGCGAGGTAGCCATCGGAATATTCGTCCTGAAGGAAAACGCTGATGGCCGAGCCCACTCCGATACAGGGGACTGCGCGGTGAAATTTTCGTTTCGAATTGTCCATTCGCCGAGCAGCCGGTAGCCGCGGCCGGCGATTGTCTTGAGGATATCTCGATCTTCGCCGAGGACCTTGCGGATCGCTGAAATATGGACCTGAATCGTGTTGTCTTCGACGACGAGACCGGGCCACACCCTCTTCATCAAATCGTCCTTCGTCACCAGTTCACCCGCCGACGCCAACAATATCTCGATAATCTCGAAGGCACGGCTGCCGATCGGTACCACTGAGCCAAGCGACCGCAATTCCCGGCGCGCGAGATCCACCTCCCAACTGCGGAACTCGAACACGCGTAGTTCGACTGGTGCCACAACCATGACCATCTCATTTTGTTCAGGCCCGCCAATTTATAATTTAGGAGCCGCTTATACGCAATGTCCGACCCCATTTACCGGGCAACGAACGGTATCGGCCGCTATTGGCAGGCGACCAGATGGTTTCAGTATATTTCAGGTTTGCTCACAGAGCTTAAGTGGCGCCCCAAATGGAGTGCGCCTACCATCTCTTGATCACGAAAACGGCCACGGGCCACCGAAAATTCGAACGGAACCGCCTGAGAGTTCGCGATTCAATACAGGAGGACGACATGTCATCAGTATCGCTTTCACCTCTACCGCACGTGCGAATGGAGAAGTCACGGCTTGGTGCCACAGAGCCGGAGAAGAGTGCGCCAAAGCAGCGAAACTTCATGGGGGGAAACAGACCCAGTTCTGTCTCGGCGGGAATTCTTGCCGTCACAATCATGAGTGCCAGTGCGGCCCCGGCAGCCGGCGCGGAATCGAGCGGTACCCCGCCCGCTCAAATCGCGACAACCCAAGTGACGGCAAAAACTTTTCCCCAAAGCGCAACGTCATCCGCAAATCAAGTTCTCTTGGAGCGCCGCACGCCTTCCTACTGGCGCGTAACATTCAACAATCCGCCATTCAACATCTTCGGGCCGGAATCCATCCCGCAGCTTAATACCGTGATCACCGCGATTGAAAATGATCCGAACCTCAAAGTCGTCGTGTTCGACAGCGCGGTTCCGGGGTTCTTCCTCACTCACTATGACTTCGTTCCTCCGCTGTCGGATTCTACAGGTTTGCTATCCGGGCCGACGGGTCTTCATCCTCTGCCCGACATGCTGGTTCGCTTGTCTCGCGCACCGGTCGTATCCATCAGTTTGATTCGTGGGCGAGCAACCGGTGTCGGGAGCGAACTTGCGCTAGCGAGCGATATGCGTTTCGCAAGCCGCGAAAAGGCAGTCCTTTCTCAATGGGAAGTCGGCGCGGCGCTCGTGCCGGGTGGCGGACCAATGGCAAGGCTTCCAAGATTGATGGGCCGCGGGCGGGCACTGGAAATCCTGCTCGGCGCCGACGACATCGACGGCGATTTGGCCGAGAGATATGGCTACGTCAATCGCTCGCTGCCGGACGATCAGCTTGACGGGTTCGTGAATGCGCTCGCCATGCGCATCTCGAAGTTTGACGGCAAAGCAATTGCCGACACCAAGCGGCTGGTCGATTTCGCAAGCCTTCCCAGTGATTCGGAGATCGCCGCTGGATGGGATGCATTCATAAACTCCGTCCAACGTCCTGAGGCGCAAGCCAAAATCAGCCAACTTATGAAACTGGGTCTGCAAACCAACGCCGAGATCGAACGCAAACTTGGTCATTACACCGAGACCCTCACCCAGGACTAACTCTCGGTTCCTCGGACAAAACGAACCACGCACATCACACAGGGGAACTCCCAATGACAACCTCCAAAAACGGTATCGCCGTGATCACAGGCGCATCCGCTGGTATCGGAGCGATCTACGCCGATCGCCTGGCGCATCGCGGCTTTGACCTCATCCTCGTGGCACGCAACCAAAGCGCGTTGGACGATGTCGCCCGGCGCCTGGTCAGCGCGACGGGTCGTAACGTGCAGACAGTCGCGGCTGACCTCAACGACAAGGCGGACCTCAAGCGAATCGAGACCCTGTTGGCCACCAATCCCGCCATCACCATGCTGGTAAACAACGCCGGCGTCGGCGCCCTGGTATCGCTGCTTGAATCAAACGTCGATGAGATGGAAGCAATGATCGCCTTGAACATCATCGCGCTGACACGGCTTACATACGCTGTTGTTCCGGCTTTCGTGGCCAGCGGACGTGGCACGATCATCAACATCTCCTCAGCCGTCGCCATCGCGCCGGAGATTTTGAACGGCGTCTATGGCGGTACCAAATCCTTTGTGCTGGCGTTCAGCCAATCCCTTTACAAGGAGCTCTCCGACAGGAACGTCCGTATCCAAACCGTGCTACCCGGTGCTACCACGACCAATTTCTGGGCCGCGGCCGGTGGCTCCGTTGAGCACCTGCCCAGCAAGATGGTCATGCAATCGGGTGACCTCGTCGATGCAGCACTTGTCGGCCTGGACCAAGGCGAGCTGGTCACGATTCCCTCGCTCCCGGATGGGGCTGATTGGGACGCATACGATGCGGCACGGCAGAGACTGATCCCGAGCCTTTCCCTGAGCACCCCATCGGTTCGCTACCGCACGCCGGCCAGCGCTTAGTGTGCCGATCTTCAGCCAACCCAACATCAGAAAGGAAACGACAATGCCACAGATGGAAAAGACCCTTCAGGAACAGAGATTAAGCGAGACGGCAATCCGGAGCGCTCACGACATGAAGCTCGAAGTCGTCACCATCCCGGTTTCGGACGTGGAGCGCGCCAAGGATTTCTACACGGGCATTGGCTGGAGGCTGGATGCCGACTTCACCGTCGGAGATGCGTTCAGGGTCGTACAGGTCACTCCCCCAGGCTCACCCAGCTCTGTGCACTTTGGAACGAGCGCTGTATCCGCTGAACCGGGTTCAGCTCAGGGCCTTTTTCTTGTCGTCACGGACATCGAGGCGACAAGGGGCGAGCTCATCGCCCGCGGCGTTGCGGTAAGCGACGTATTTCATCGTGCAGGTCCGGGAATGCCTGCCATCAGCGGCCGAGATCCTCAGCGGCGCAGCTACGGGTCGTTCGCCACATTCCGTGACCCGGACGGCAACGCCTGGCTTCTGCAGGAGGTGACCGACAGGCTTCCAGGACGCGCAGACACGGACACAACGATGTTCACGTCATCGATCGAGCTTGCAGCCGCGCTTCGCCGCGCCGCCTGCGCACACGGAAAACACGAAAAGCGCAACGGTGATCAACATGATGCAAATTGGCCAGACTGGTACGCCGCATACATCGTGGCGGAACAGGCAGGCCAGCCCCTGCCGCTCTGAGACAGACCTTGCCAGCACCGGCCCGCGCCGCCCAATCGACAACATCTGAACCCTAAAAAGGTAGAAACAAATGAACACTCACATAGTCATTATCTCAGCTATTGCGGCGGCCATCATGACGTTTTCCACAGTCCAGGCCCAGCAACTGCAGGTGCAGCGAACCGATCTCATCAAAAGCGACATCAGTGTCCCCGGAAAGGAAGTTGTCCAGGTGAGGGTCGACTTCGCGCCAGGCGTCTTCGCGGCCAGCCACAGGCATCCCGGAGAAGAAGTCGCCTATGTGATCGAGGGTACG